>TARA_B110000046_G_scaffold63181_1_pt1 | contig 41056 bp, 41 predicted proteins | sample TARA_B110000046 | Tara Oceans TARA_B110000046 (sample SAMEA4397157) | marine metagenome | biome: Polar Biome; feature: [DCM] deep chlorophyll maximum layer (ENVO:01000326); material: water (ENVO:00002006), including particulate matter (ENVO:01000060) such as... | depth 40 m
TTTTTTATATTATTTACCTTGTACTTACATCATCTCTCTCGCGGCTTTCAAGGCTGCTTCAATTCCATCTGAATTCTTACCTCCTGCAGTAGCAAAAAAGGCTTGACCTCCTCCGCCGCCTTGAATGTGTTTACCTAAATCACGAACGAGCTTACCTGCATTCCAATCTTTTTCAGTCACCAATTCGTCGCTTATTAAAATTGTAATGGTTGGCTTCCCTTCTGCTTTTGAGGCTAAGACTAAGAACAACCGCTCTACTTCTGCTTTCAATTGGAAAGCTATGTTTTTAGCAGAACCTGCATCCACTCCAACTTCTTCAATTAAGACGTTTACACCATTAATAGATTTGATTTTATCTTGTAATTCACCTTTCAAATTACCTGCAGCCTTTGCTTTAAAGCTTTCTATTTCTTTTTGCAACTTAGAGTTTTCTGTTAATAAAGAGTCAATCGATTGTTGAATGTTCTTAGGATTTTTCAAGCTCGTTTTTAGCTCATTTATTAAATCATTTTGACCATAAAATTGCTGCAGTGCGTTCTCTGAACTTATCGCTTCTATTCTTCTAATACCCGCAGCAACTGCACCTTCATGAGTTATTTTGAAGAGTCCAATTTCTCCGGTCCCTTTCACGTGAGTTCCTCCGCACAATTCAACCGAATCACCAAACTGAATCATACGAACGGTATCGCCATATTTTTCACCAAAAAGTGCCATAGCTCCTCTCGCTTTTGCTTCTTCAATAGGCAGATTACGCTCTTCTTCCAAAATTAAATTCTCCCGAATTTTTTGATTCACAAAATTTTCAATTTTTCGAATATCTTCTGCTTCAACTTTTTGAAAATGAGAGAAATCAAACCTTAAGTAAGAATCATTAACTAAGGAGCCTTTTTGCTCCACATGTGTTCCTAATATTTCACGTAATGCTTGGTGTAACAAATGTGTCGAAGTATGATTTGCTTTCGTCAACTCTCTTTTACCGTAGGACACTGCAGCATGAAAAGCCAATTCTAAATTATCGGGTAATTCCGCTATAAAATGGATAATCAAATTATTTTCCTTCTTGGTATCTAGAATCGAATACTTTTTACCTTCTGCTTCAATGTATCCAGTGTCGCCAACTTGCCCTCCACCTTCTGGGTAAAACGGTGTAAGGTTAAATACCAACTGGTAGGCATCTTTACCTTTTTGATTTACTTTTCTGTAACGAGATATTTTTACCTTCGACTCTGTTCGATCATACCCAATAAATTCCTCCTTATCGTCTTTGTAAACTTCTACCCAATCTCCAGTATCTATCTTTGTTGCAGCTCTAGACCGTTCTTTTTGAGCTTTTAAGTTTTCTTCAAACCCGTTCATGTCAACTTTTAATCCACTCTCTTGAGCTAACAACTGAGTTAAGTCAATTGGAAAACCAAATGTATCGTACAATTCAAAAACAAAATCACCATCAATAACTGCGGTATTGTTTGCTACTTTAATTTCGAACAATTGAATCCCTTTTTCAAGCGTATGTAGAAAAGAGGCTTCCTCCTCTTTTATAACCTTTGAAATCAATGTTTCTTGAGCGGCTAATTCATCAAAGGTGGAACCTAAAGTTGCTATCAGCGGATTAACCAACTGATACATAAAAGGCTCTTTCAAATCAAGAAAGCTATACCCATAACGAACTGCTCTTCTCAATATTCTTCTAATAACATAACCAGCTCCTATATTTGAGGGTAACTGACCATCGGCAATGGAGAATGAAATGGCTCTAATGTGATCTACAATTACTCTAAAAGCAACATCTTTCTTATCATCAGTTGCAGTGTATTCCTTGTTTGCAATTTTCTCCAACGCATGAATAGAAGGCATGAAAACATCAGTGTCATAATTAGATGTTTTTCCTTGAACCGCCATACACAAACGCTCAAAACCCATTCCAGTATCTACATGCTGCGCCGGAAGTTTTTGAAGGCTTTTGTCTTTTAAGCGATTAAACTCCATGAATACCAAATTCCAAATTTCCACCACTTGCGGATGATCTTCATTCACTAAGGTTTTCCCGTCAACTACTTTTCGTTCTGCATCACTTCTTAAATCAATGTGAATTTCTGAACATGGCCCACAAGGACCAGTTTCACCCATTTCCCAAAAATTATCTTTCTTAGTGGCTTTTAAAATTCTATCCTTATCAATAATTTTTGCCCAAGCCCCAAAAGAGATTGCATCCTCTTCCGTTCCGTCTTTTTCATCACCTTCAAAAATGGTTACGTACAAACAATCTTTGTCCAACTTCAATTCATCAGTTAAGAATTCCCATGACCAAGGAATCATTTCTTCTTTAAAAAAGTTACCGAACGACCAATTTCCTAGCATTTCAAACATGGTATGGTGATAGGTATCAACACCAACTTCTTCTAAATCATTGTGCTTACCAGAAACACGCAAACACTTTTGAGTATCTACTACTCGGTTGTATTTTGCTGTTTCATTACCTATAAAATAGTCTTTAAACTGATTCATACCAGCATTGGTAAATAACAAGGTAGGGTCATTTTTAATGACTATTGGAGCTGATTTTACCAGTTGATGTCCCTTGGCTTCGAAAAATTTAAAAAATGCTTCTCTTATTGCTTGTGAAGTCATATCTGTTGAAAACTTTTAACAATCTGTAAGTTATGTTAACAATTGCAAACCACCTTTGTTATTGCGAAAACGCTTTAAAAGCATTACTTTCGTAAGGATGTTTATAATGCAAACTTAACCAAATAAGAAAGCAAATTGGCTCGAATAAAGTATAGATTTAATACCAAAATACTCAGCTACGAAAAAATCGAAATGGACTGGAAACAGCGATCGCTGAAAATTTCTACTTTCATAGTAGCTAGCTTATTTGCTGGATTTATCTTCTTTTTTATCGGTGCTAAATACTTTGATTCGCCAAAAGAAAAACTCTTAAAACAAGAGAATAGTCAACTCAGAGCGCAGTACGATATCCTAAATAAAAGAATGAGCCAAGCTGAGGATGTTTTAGCTGATGTGCAAAAAAGAGACGACGATATTTATAGAGTTATTTTAGAAGCTGAGCCGATTCCAAAAGAAATTAGAACCGCAGGTTTTGGTGGTGTAAATCGTTACAAGAAACTTCAAGGATTGAAGAATTCTAAATTAATAGTTGAAAGTTCCAAAAAGCTAGACCAAATCACAAAACAATTATACATTCAGTCTAAATCATACGATGATGTGATTGAAATGGCCATGGCAAAGGAAAAAATGATTGCATCCATTCCTGCCATACAACCAATTTCGAATAGTGATTTACGAAGAATGGCCTCAGGTTATGGAATGAGAATTCACCCGATTTACAAGAGAATGAAAATGCATACCGGTATGGACTTCTCTGCAGAAAGAGGTACCGAAATTTATGCTACGGGTAATGGAAAAGTAGTTCATACTGAAACAAGCAGGCGAGGTTATGGAAACAACATCATTGTTGATCATGGTTACGGTTACAAAACATTGTATGCGCACATGAGTAGTTTTAATGTTCGTAGAGGCCAAGAAATAACACGTGGACAAACTATTGGTTACGTTGGAAATACTGGAACCTCTGTTGCACCTCATTTGCACTATGAAGTTTGGAAAGACAATCAAAAAGTAAATCCTATAAACTTCTACTTTAACGATTTAACTCCTACAGAATACGAGCAAATGATTGAATTCTCTTCTCAACAAACTCAATCATTTGATTAATATGGTGGAAAAAAGCGCTAAGCTGTATTATTCTATTGGTGAAGTAAGCAAAATGTTTAACGTTAATACTTCATTGATTCGATTTTGGGAAAAAGAGTTTAGGATTCTTAAACCAAAAAAAAATGCCAAAGGAAATCGCCTTTTTACTCAAAAGGACGTTGACAATCTTCACATAATTTACAATTTAGTAAAGGAAAGAGGTTTTACACTTGACGGTGCAAAAAAGAAAATGAAAGAGAATAAATCTGACTCTATTAATGAGGCAGAAATGCTGAAATCTTTAAAGAAAATCAGATCCTTCCTACTCGATTTAAAAGAAGAGCTTTAATTTCAGCCCATGATTCAAAAGCTTTCTATAATTATCCCTGCCTTCAACGAGGAGAAGACCATCGCGCAAGTATTGGACATTGTATCTAATCTCAAGCTAGTTCAAAATATTGAAAAAGAAATTCTTGTAATCAACGATTTCTCTTCAGACCGAACACGGCAGTTGACAGAGGAATTTATTGCTTCTCATCCTGAATCAGGAATTAAACTCTTTAACCAAAAGGTTAATCAAGGCAAAGGGGCTGCCTTGCATTATGGAATAGAACAAGCAACGGGTGACTATTTAATTCCGCAAGATGCTGACTCGGAATTGGACCCTAATGATATTAATAAGCTGCTTGAGGAGGCGATAGAAGGAAAGTTACAAGTAGTTTATGGCTCTCGTTTTCTTCGGGCAGAGAATCCTAATAAGAATGTCTCCTATTTTGCGAACCAGTTTCTAACGAAATTCTCCAACCTTTGCAGCGGTTGGAGAATTACCGACATGGAAACGTGTTATAAATTAATAGAATCAAAAATTGCCAAGAATCTCACCTTAAAAGAAAAGCGCTTTGGATTCGAACCTGAAATTACCGCCAAGTTAGCAAAAGTAAGAGGTTTGAAATACGGAGAAGTGCCTGTGGAATATGAGTTTCGAACGTATGAAGAAGGAAAAAAAATTGGATGGCAAGATGGTGTGAAAGCTATTTTTTGTATTCTAAAATACAGTTTTTAGTTCACCTTTACCTCATATTTCTCGGCGAGGTTAAACCACTGCTTCCCTTCAATTAATAGATCCGGTACAAAAACAAAATTACCCGGGTGCCCCGGTAAAATAACGGTCATGGTCTGCACATAAAAATCATGCACATCTACCTCTAGCTTTGTCCTTTTGCCATCCCACACCTTCTGCCCTCCTACTTCATCAAACCAATGATAAGACAGAAACAGCTGCTCGGCAGCCACTGAAGGCAGGGGCTCTGCGTTATCATTTATTATTTTAACTAGAAACCGAGTGGAGTCCTTGTGTTTTAATGACTCTTGCTCCAGTAGTTCAATTTTGATGTTCTTTGAGTACTCTTCAATGAGCTTTTTAAAAGTAGCTGTGTTCAATCTTAAATATTTTGTACTATCCAATTGAAAGTACTGTTGGTTTAAAAAGCTAATCGACTCTAATTCAAACCTTCTAAAAATGAACATCTCAGGTTTTAATAGTTGGACATTCTTTTCAAACTCAATATCAACGCTTGTCACCAAACTCACGGTTTCTTCTTTTCCGTCAATCGCGGAGTAAAATAAACTTTCAATAGGATTCGCCCAAGTGGAGTGGTATATATTCTTTGAATCAATACTGTACTTTGACCCTTTCAGTGTTTGTGTATAGTCTACTAGACGTTCTAATTGAGCCGTTCTAACCCTCAGAGGTTCTCCATGCTGGTAAATCCAACCTAACCGAAACAAAGAAATGATAAGTACCAAGGCTATGGAAGCAGAACGAAGGTAGTTTTTGGCAAAGCGAACAACCTCGTATACATAGAAAAATACGACAATGAATACCAATGGGTTGTACATTGATTCATTATAGCGACTATATTGGTCTGCTGTTTGAGCTTGATTCACAATTGCAACGAGCACCAGTATACTACTTAGAAAAAGCACTATTTCTTTCCATTGCTTTCTTTTGGTCATGTAAATAATGGTAATTACCAGCAAAGCAAGTAAATCAAAATAGAAATTCGTAAATATCGCGGTTACATCTTGAAGGTAACCCTTATCCAATAAGTTTAAAGCTGAGGCTTTTCGTTCTGCTCCTACAAGTTGAGAGTGTCCCTTTTCGTAGTCGGAAAAAGTAAGCACTTCAATCAAGAAACCAGAAATCGTGAATATTCCGAGTCCTAAATGAATTCGTTTTTGAAAGCCATTTTGAAGAAAATGATAAGTAATAGCAATTCCAATTAGTAAGAAATTCTCAGGATGACTCATCATGGCAAACCACTGTACCACTAACATAAAAACTAACCACTTATCATCTTTCCATTTGTTGGACTGCAGAATTGAATAAAACAATACTGAAAGCGCAGCACCATAGCAAATTTCGAGCATAGGCGACCAGTACAATGACAATTGACCGATGACATGCACCGCAATTACTGCTAATGCTGCTCGTTTATCTTTCAACAAATACAAGCAAGTTAAAAACACTCCATAATAAAAGAACTCATGCCCCAATGACCCGAGCACTAAAACCACCTTCATGGGTAAATGCAGCCATGTTCCTAGAATTGGAAAAACTTGAGAAAGTGCTAAAACAGTTCTGCCGTGCTCAACATGAAACCACTGACTATTTATGGCGTGAAAGAGATAATAAGAAGCGTCTGCAAACATTCGTTCTTTATACAGCACAATGGACATAATCATCAAAATGATGAAAATGGCATGCATGAAAAAGTTGGAAATGGATGCGATCCTTTTCATTAATAATACGCTCCCGATGAAAGGTATTTTTTCACGTAATCCTCAACTCCCTCTTCCAAGGTATGAAATGGATGCGGATAGCCGGCGTCTTTGAGTTTGCTCATCTCCGCCTCCGTAAAATACTGGTATTTATCTCGAATATCTTCAGGAGTTGAAATAAAACTAATGCTAGGTTCTTTATCCATAGCTTTAAATGTAGCTTTTACTAAATCCAAAAAGGTTCTTGCTTTACCTGAACCCATGTTATATAATCCATTATCGGGTAAGTTATTACGCATCCAAAACATCACATTTGCCAAATCCCAAACGTAAACAAAGTCACGCATTTGCTCACCGTCCTTATAATCCAAATTGTGCGATTGAAATAGCTTCATTGCACCAGTTTCTTTGATTTGATTCTGTGCATGAAAAATAACCGAAGCCATTCTACCTTTGTGGTATTCATTTGGACCGTAAACGTTAAAGAATTTCAACCCTGCCCAAAATGGAGGTTGAGCCTTTTGAGCGAACGCCCATTTATCAAATTCATTTTTTGAACGGCCATATGGATTTAGTGGCTCTAACTTGTTCATGGTTTCTTCAGAGTCTTTATATCCGTGTTCACCAAGACCGTATGTCGCAGCAGAAGATGCATAGATTAACCCAATATCATGTTTCGCACAAATGTTCCAAATTGATTTTGAGTATTCAACATTCAACTTTTGCAGCACAGCTTCATCAAATTCTGCAGTATTGGTTCTTGCACCTAAATGATATGCAAAGGTTACGTTTTCCGCATTTTCTTCAAACCAAGCAATAAAGTCTTCTCGCTCTATTTGTTCTACAATTCGTTTACCATTCAGATTTTTATTCTTTTCAGGAAAACCAAAATCATCTACTACAATGATGTTTTCACGATCTTTTTTATTTAAAAAGCTAACTAAATAGCTCCCAATAAAACCTGCTGCTCCTGTCACTACAATCATCTTTCTACAAATATGGGTTGTGTTATTTCTTTAATTATATCTTTTTCGATAGCAACTGAAAATAATTTTTCTACTGCCAACCGACCTTTCTCTCCAAGGTCTATCGAATAATCGTTTACATATAAATCAATATGCTGCTTGGTTACCCCCTCATCCATTTCTTGGGCATGCTGCCTCACATATTCTGAAGATGAACTTGGGTTTTCAGCTGCAAACTCAATGCTTCTGCGCAGTACTCGATTTACTTTTTGTTGTAATGTTGTGTCAAAACTTCTTCGCATCACAATTCCACCTAACGGAATTAAACCTCCTGATTGCTTTTCCCAAAAATCACCTAGATCAATTAATTTCTTAAGTCCTTTCTCTGCATAAGTAAATCGATTTTCATGAATTATTAAACCGACATCAACTGAGCCATTGAGAACCATTTCTTCAATATCCGAAAACAACACCTCTTGCTTGTTTTTAGCCTTTGGGTAGGCCATGGAAAGTAAAAAATTAGCGGTAGTGTATTTTCCCGGAATAGCAATCTCTCCTGTATTGATTTGTTCGGCACTTAACTTTTCTTTTGCAATAAGTAATGGTCCTACTCCACTCCCTAATGCACTTCCAGAATGCAACAACTGATAATCATTCAAACAAAAAGCCATAGCATGATAGCTAAGCTTAGTGATGTCTAATTGTTCGTTGAAAGCCTTATCGTTCAATTCTTCTACGTCACCTAAAACTACTTCAAAATACAGACCTTCCGTGTCAATTTTTTGATGAACCATTGCATCAAAAATAAAGGTGTCGTTTGGACAAGGAGAAAAACCAAGTGTTAGTTTTTGCATTTACAGAGTACTTAAAATAGTTTTAGTAGCCTCAGCTAAATTATTTAAAGCAAGTTCAACTTCCCATGTTTCGCGATCTCTCTTTTCCACATAGTTAGAAATGGCCCTAATTTGAGTCGCTGGAGTTTTGAATTGGCTGCACACATAAAAAAAAGCTGCACCTTCCATACTTTCTATCTGTGGGTTTAATCGTTTTACAATTGACTTGATCGACTGCTCGTTGCCGTGAACGGCATTAACCGTAATACCAGTAACTTTTGCAAGCTTGGCATTTTGAATTTGGTAAGATGAGTGTAACCTCCCTTTTTTAAATGGGAACTTATCTGTTTCTCGTAAACTAATTTCTTCATAGGTTTTCAATTCGTCACCATCTTCCACTACTTCTTCAGAAAATTGATCTCGAATAACTTCAACCACCTCACCTAATGTTAACGTTCTATCAAATGCTCCGGCAATACCCAAATTGATCACCAAGTCAAAACGTTCTTCATTTAAGGTTTTTGTCAACTGAAAAGTAGTAGCAATCATACCTATTCCCGTAACTAGGTTAAAAATATCATGCGCAGGTTGCTCCCTTTCCAACTTTCGTTGAATTGGAGTTAACTCTTTAGCCGTCGCTGCTACTAGTAGAATTTTCATTTATTACAATTTCAAATTCTTCAATCTACATTCCACAATTCGTAATTTATTTCAATGGTATTCTCTTCAACGCTTCTAATAAAAAGCTCCAATATTTATGAACCGAACTAATCTGAACCTTCTCATCTGGGGAGTGAGCTCCTCGAATGTTAGGGCCTAAAGATACCATGTCTAAATTTGGGTAGTTGGTTCCAATAATACCGCATTCTAACCCTGCATGACATGCCATTACGTGAGCTTTTTCTTGAAACATCTCTTCGTACAAGTCACTCAATATTGATACAATGGCGGAAGAAGGTTCAGGGGCCCATCCAGGATAATCTGCATCGAGAGTAACTTTAGCTTCAATAATCGATAATGCTGCATCTATCGTTCTTACTTCATCATGTTTTTCCGAATCGACAGAACTTCTGCACAAGCATAGAACTTTAGCTTTTCCAAGCTTCATTCTCACCTGTGACAGGTTGTTTGAAGTTTGCACTAAGCCTTCAATCGTTGGGCTCATTCTAAAAATTCCGTTTGGAACAGCATATAAAGAGGTGATAAATCTTTTTGAAGACTCTATCGATGCACCTTTTGTGCGATGCTCTACTCCCTTTGTCTCAAACACAAAGTTTGGGTCCGTGTCTTTATATTCGGCAATTACTTCTGCGGCGAATTTATCTTTTGCAGTTTTAAAATGCTGAAGATCCTTTTTAGCAACCCCAATAATCGCATTCGATTCTCTTGGAATAGCATTTCGCAAACCTCCGCCTTCAATTTCTATAATCGAAAATTCAGTCAATTGCATGAGTTCATGCATAAACCGATTCATTAATTTATTGGCATTCCCAAGTCCTTTAATGATGTCCATTCCAGAATGACCGCCTAACAATCCCTTAATTGTTATATGAATCGTCTCAAAATTTTGGTTCATTTCTATTTCATCATAGAAAGCTTCTCCAGATACGTTTACGCCACCTGCACAACCGATTGTCAATTCATCATCGTCTTCAGTATCTAGGTTTAATAATATTGCACCCTCTAAAAACCCAGCCTTCAATTCAAACGCTCCAGTCATTCCCGTTTCTTCGTCTACCGTAAAAAAGCCTTCAATAGCGGGATGTGCAATATCTTTAGATTCTAAAAGAGCCATAATTGATGCCACTCCAATTCCATTATCTGATCCCAAGGTAGTCCCTTCAGCTTTTACCCAGTCACCGTCAACGTACATTTTGATTCCTTCTTTGTCGAAATCAAAAACGGTATCGTTATTTTTCTGGTGCACCATATCCATGTGAGATTGAAGGGTAACCTTTTTGCGATTCTCCATTCCAGGTGTTGCTGGTTTAGATATTAATACATTTCCACATTCATCAGTTTTCGTTGGCAACCCCAACCTAGCGCCAAAATCCTGCATAAATTTAATAACCCGTTCTTCCTTCTTTGAAGGACGAGGAACAGCATTTAAATCAACAAAATTTTTCCACATGATTTGAGGTTCTAGAGCCGCGACTTTGTTTGACATAGTATTTCTTTTTTGAGTAAATCAAATATAAGCCCTAGTAGTTGAATCAGGAAATAAAAAAAGGAAGAATTATATTGAATCAAATTAAATTTGTTGAGAACAGGAATACAAGATTTATTGTTAATGGACTAAGTTGATTAACCAGTTCTACCAATTATATTTGTAAAAAAATAAAGAAGAATGTCCAAAATAGTTCAAATTACGAGAAGAGAGCGCTTTAGTGCAGCGCATAAATTAGCAATACCGGAATGGTCCGAACAAAAAAATTACGAGACATTCGGAAAATGCTCAAACCCAAACTGGCATGGTCACAATTATGTTCTTTGGGTAACTGTGAAAGGAACCCCCGAACCAATGACAGGTTTTGTTGTTGATTTGTCGGCTTTAGGTGATGTGATTAAAGAGGAAGTTATTCAACATGTGGACCACAAAAACTTAAATAAAGACGTTTCATTCACGAAAGACATTATGACTTCTACCGAGAATTTAGCTATTGCAATATGGGAGCAATTAGAAAACCCCGTCACGAAACTTGGTGCTGAACTACATTGCATTAAGATTTCTGAAACAGAAAATAATTATGTAGAGTATTACGGTTAATCAATTTAACCCAAGGAAACAGACTAAATGGCTGAAGAATTTAAAGAAGGTTATATTCGATCTGACGAATACAACGACGAAAAAATTGAGAGAATTGCTAATATGTATTGCAATATCATATCAGAATTAGGTGAAGATGTAAATCGCGAAGGTTTGTTAAAAACACCGGAACGTGTTGCAAAAGCAATGCAATACCTTACCCATGGTTATGATTTGGACCCTGCAGAAATACTTAGAAGTGCAATGTTCACTGAAGATCATAACCAAATGGTCATCGTAAAGGACATTGAAATTTACAGTATGTGCGAACACCACATGCTGCCGTTTATGGGGAAAGCACATATAGCCTATATACCTAATGGCAAAATAGTTGGATTAAGTAAACTTCCAAGAGTAGTTGATGCGTTCTCTAGAAGATTGCAAGTGCAAGAGCGTTTAACTGATCAAATCAAATCATGCATTCAAGATACTATGAATCCTTTAGGAGTTGCCGTAGTTATTGAAGCAAAGCACATGTGCATGCAAATGAGAGGAATTCAAAAACAGAACTCTGTAACAACTACATCTGCTTTCACGGGAGCATTTGAGAAGGATTCTACTCGGAGAGAATTTATCAACTTATTGTCAGCTAAGCTTTCGTAAAATTGACAAAAATTGAGTTTAAATTTGCGGGTATTATTTTTGATAACACATTTAAAAAAATATAACTCATGATTGACTATAGTAACAATAACTCCCAAGTAGAAGCGGGTGGAGTTCAAACGAAAGACGCCGTAAGTACCTTTTTAGCGAATGTATTTACATATATGGGAGGAGCTTTAGTAATTACCGGATTGTTAGCCTATTGGTTTGGTAGCACGCCGAGCTTAATGACTTACCTCAATAACCCAATGGGGGGAGCTACACTCCTAGGCTATGTAGTAATGTTTTCTCCACTCGCATTTGTATTGATTATGTCTTTTGCTTTTAACAAGCTTTCATCCTTTGCATTATTGGGATTATTTATTCTATACGCCGCAGTTATGGGGCTCAGTATGAGCTTTATTTTTCTGGCATACACAGCTTCAAGTATTGCTTCTACCTTTTTTATCACAGCAGCAACATTCGGAGTAATGGCAGTTCTAGGATACACAACTAAACAGGATTTAACTAAATTCGGTTCTATCTTATTCATGGCTTTGATTGGAATAATTATAGCTTCAGTAGTCAACATGTTTCTAGGTAATGGAATGTTAGACATCATTATCAGTTGTGCAGGTGTTTTAGTATTTACCGGATTAACTGCTTACGATGTTCAGAAATTGAAGCGTATTGGTGCAGGTGTTGAATACGGCTCAGAATCATCAAATAAGTTAGCAATTATGGGAGCACTTAACCTTTATTTAGATTTTGTGAACTTATTTATGATGTTGTTAAGATTATTTGGCAACAGAAGATAAAAGAAAATAAAAACAACTTAATTTTAATGCCTGACTTTATAAAAAAGTTGGGCATTATTATATCAAAAATCTTATGAAAAAAGCATACGTTTTTCCTGGACAAGGAGCCCAATTCATAGGAATGGGAAAAGACCTTTATGATTCATCAGAAGAAGCAAAGAGCCTTTTTGAAAAGGCGAATAAAATTTTAGGATTTAACATCGCCGAAATAATGTTTTCGGGCACGGACGAAGCGCTAAAGCAGACCAACGTAACACAGCCCGCAATATTTTTACATTCAGTGATCTTAGCTAAGACTCTTGGAGACAGCTTTCAACCTGATATGACTGCGGGACATTCACTAGGAGAGTTTTCGGCTTTGGTAGCATGCAGTGCAATGAGCTTTGAAGATGGGTTGAGCTTAGTTGCTAAAAGAGCCAATGCAATGCAAAAAGCTTGTGAAGCAGAACCTTCTACAATGGCTGCAGTTCTAGGTATGGAAGACGCAGATGTTGAAAGAATTTGCGCTTCGATTGACGAAGTTGTAGTTGCTGCAAATTATAATTGCCCCGGGCAGTTGGTTATTTCTGGAAGTATTGCAGGAATTGATGAAGCTTGCGAAAAATTAACTGAAGCTGGGGCAAAAAGAGCCATTAAACTTCCTGTAGGTGGTGCATTTCATTCACCTTTAATGAAACCTGCAAGAGCAGAACTAGAAGCAGCTATAAGGGATACGGAAATAAAATCACCAGTTTGCCCAATATATCAAAATGTTGTTGCAACAAGTGTTACCTCTCCTTCCGAAATTAAAGAAAACTTAATTGCACAACTTACAGGCCCGGTAAGATGGACTCAAACCATGAATCAGATGATTGAAGACGGCGCAGAACATTTAGTAGAAATAGGACCTGGAAAAGTATTGCAAGGATTGATTAAAAAAATTGATCGAAAATTTCCAACAGAAAGCGCTGCTATCTAATGTTATCACTTGAAAATACCAAAAATGCTTTTGCAAATAGAACTGACAAAGAGCTAAAAAAGGCTTATTTCGTTTTTAAAGTATTAGACGTATCATGGTTAAATGCCATTGGAACAAGGCTCACAATGGTTGCATTGAACCTTCGCCTTCCTGTTAAAGGCATCATTAAATGGACCGTTTTTGATCATTTTTGTGGTGGAGAAACAATTGAAGGTTGTAAGCCTAGAGTTAAATCGCTTTATGAATACAAAGTGGGCACTATCTTAGATTATTCTGTTGAAGGAGACCAGAATGAGAGAGCATATGAAAACTGTCTAAACCAACTCTTAATTGGATTAATATTGGCAGAAAAAGAAGAAGCTATCCCCTTTTGTGTCGTAAAATTAACAGGACTAATCCCTTTTGAAATTCTAGAGAAATTAGATGGAAAAAAGACGTTAACAGAGAAACAGAAACAAGCATTCGAAAGAGGTAAGAAAAGGGTTTACCAGATCGCTTCAGCAGCTAAAACTGCAAATACCCCGTTTATGATTGATGCCGAAGAAAGTTGGATTCAAGACACAATTGATACTATTGTATTTGACTTGATGCTTGAATTTAACAAAGAAAGGGCACTCATATACAACACGGTTCAAATGTATCGCCATGATCGTTTGGAGTACATCAAAGAATTATTCGTTCTTTCACAAAAAAGTAAAATTCATCTAGGTCTGAAAATTGTTAGAGGAGCGTACATGGAGAAAGAGCGAGAAAAAGCAAAAGACAAAGGCTATGCCTCTCCTATTCAAGTTGACAAAGCTTCTACCGACAAAGATTATAATTTAGCCTTACAGTTTTGTTCTGATCACCATGAAAACATTGCCATTTGCTGCGGAACTCATAACGAAGCAAGTTCTCTTTTGTTAACTGATTTGATGAAACAGAAAAATATTTCAAAAGAAAATAATTATTTCTATTTTGCTCAACTTTTGGGAATGAGCGATCATATCAGTTACAATCTTTCTAAAGAAGGCTACAATGTAGCGAAATATGTTCCCTACGGGCGAGTGAAAGAAGTCATGCCTTACTTAATCCGGAGAGCAAATGAAAACACCTCCGTAGCAGGACAAACCGGAAGAGAACTTAGTTTAATTCAAAGAGAGTTAGAAAGGAGAAAACTTTAGAAATAAAAACTTGCAACAAAAATCATTCAATTTAAATGCTTGAAATAGAACAAATTCTTGAAAACCAACTCTAACTTCATCTACCTTAATGGTCTTTATTGGGAAAATAAAACAGAAGAAGTAGAGGAATTAATTGAAAATAATTTTCTATTCCTGAAGGAGGTTAAGGCTAAAAAGCTTGGAAAATAGGTCCCACTCATCGCATTATCAAAGGAGACAATTTAAGCGGCCTGCACCTACTTGAAAAGACTAATGAACAGTTTGACCTGATTTACATTGACCATAAGTACAATACAGGAAATAAGGATTTTAAATATACTGATGCATACTTTAATACTGAAGATGAGAGTAGAAATTCTACCTGGTCATCTTTCATTTATAAACGACTGCTAAAAGCAAAACAACTTCTTTCTGATAACGGCGTCATTTTTTTAGTTATAGACGATGCAGAGCAAGCCCGATTAAAGCTAATTTGTGATGGTATTTTGGGATAATATAACTTTGTTGCCAATTTTATTCGCAAAAACAAAGCAGGAAGCGGTAACGATAGCAAACAAGTAGCAGTAGAATTTGATTGCATGTTGTGCTAAGCTAAGAACAATGATACTTTAGTTTTTAATCAAGAGACAGTATATTTTGAGAGTGATAAAAAGTATAAATATGAAGATCAATTCGTTAAACGAAGAGTAAAGTATTATTTACATGATTTAGATTACAAAGGCAGTTAAAGTAAAACGTTAGACTACGAAATGTCTGCACCTCACGGCACAAAAATTCTATCTGATGTTGTCATTGGAAAGCCTAATACTTGGCGCTAGGGACAAGAAAAATTTAAGCGGGATTTAGAAGACAATTACATTGTTTTTAAAGAAACACCAAAAGGATGGAAAGTGTAAATCAAACAATACCAATTTGTAGCTAATAAAGATGAAGTATGATTCGCAAGTTACCGCACACAGCGTTGATTGATTTCAATAATTCATAAGGCAGTAGTAAATTAAAAGACATCCTTAAACAAGATATTTTTAGTTATCCAAAACCGACAGATTTGTTGCAGTTTATAATTGACTTAATCTCTAATAAGGACATTCAAGTTTTAGACTTTTTTGCCGGCAGCGGCACTTCCTTGCATGCCACCATGCTCCAAAACAAAAAAGATCGGGGTAAAAGGAGTTTTACCCTGATTACCAGCAACGAAAACAAGATTTGTGAAGAAGTTACCTACGCAAGAAACAAGACCGTAATTGAAGGTTTCGAAACGAAAAGAGGCAAACACGTTAAAGGTTTAGAAGGTACCCAACTGAAATATCTTAAAGTTGTAATCAATAAGTGAGCACAATAGTTCCCATACCACTTCCAAAGAAAGAAATTCTTACAGCACTCACGACTGCTTTACAACAAAACTTTATAGACAATTTAAGAGACCGACACCCTAATGTGGATTTAGACAGTAAACTAAGAGGTTACGTTAGAGAGGTTGCGTTCAAAAAATGGACGAAGTCATATGAAATAGAGTTCTAGGAGTCGAACATTAAAGACCTCACTTCCGGAATAGACATTGATTTTGTTTATAAAGTTGGAAGTAAATAGTTAGATCTAGAACTAAAAATATCTTTAATTCCCGATGTAAATCAGGACTTAATAGAAATGATGAATCGGAGAGACATCAAACTCATTAGACGAAAGGAGAAAACCATTGAAGGAATAGATGGAGACATTCACGTGCAAATTGCATTTAAACGGTTACGATTGCGCAAAGACGACTGGTTAATAACACAAGCTATAGATTTCAACTCTAAAGTTGAAGAAATCTATACCCAATTAGCTGCTTTTCGATATGAAACAGATACCTGTTTATTGGGGGGTGGATAGACAAAGCTGAGCTTATCAAACAAATCCATGAAAAACCTCAAAACCTAAAAAAATGGAAATATGGTAAGCGCGAGTTTTGGTATTGTAATTTACAAAGAGATGCGAAAGAACCATTATCTTTGATTGAGTATTTGAAACCTTAACCATGAACCTTTTCTCAAATCTGATTACAGCAATCTCTTCTTATGGCACCGCCATTGAGTTTGTTTTAAAGAACAAAATGAAGCGCTATTTCTTGTGGCCTGTAGTTTTGAACATTCTGTTTTTCACTACAGGGTTTCATTTTCTAGGCGAATTATCGGATCAATTACTGGTTTGGGCAGAAAGTTTGATTGACTTTGATAGTTGGGAATTTTGGGGCTCAGAATTTCTATCAAAAACCATTCACTTTTTTCTTTGGATTATCTTAAAAGTACTGGTCTTTCTCATCCTTGCCTTTTTAGGTGGTCATGTGGTGCTAATCTTAATGTCCCCCATTTTAGCGGTAGTCTCAGAAAAAACAGAACGAATTTTAGAGGGAAATGATTACCCGTTTACCCTAAAACAACTTCTAATAGACATCCTAAGAGGAATAAGAATCTCAGTTCGAAATTTTGCTTTCGAAGTGCTCTTTATTGTTTTGCTTTTTGGATTGAGTTTCGTTCCACTATTAGGGTTAGGAACTTCCCCTATTCTGGTGCTTGTTTCAGCCTATTACTACGGTTTCTCATTTATAGATTATAATCTAGAACGCAAGAAATACAGCGTATCTGACAGTGTGAATTACATGAAGAAAAACAGAGGAATTGTGATGGGAAATGGAATTATATTTGCACTAGTACTTGCCATTCCTTTCATTGGAATTGCTTTATCATCTTTCGTTGCCATTATTTCAGCAGTTGCAGCCACTATCTCCTTGCACAAAAAGAACCAAAAAGAACGAACAAATTCAAGTTTGACTGCTTAGGTTTGTGACTTGAATTTTCGACCTTGGAAAAAGTAAAAATATCGATTGTATCTTACCTCAACACCACACCTTTAGTGTTTGGAATAGAGAATAACAAATCATTTTTAGAGCAAATAGAATTACACAAAGACATACCTTCTGAATGTGCTCGAAAACTAATTACCGGAGAAGTTGATTTAGGATTAATTCCTGTAGCGGCAATTCCAAATATGGAAGAGGCTCATGTAATTTCTGACTATTGCATTGGTGCAGTTGGAAAAGTAAAGTCGGTATTAATGGTAAGTGATGTTCCTCTGCAAGAAATAGAGAACATCTATTTGGATTACCATTCTAGAACCTCAGTCAATTTGTGTAAAGTACTGTGCAGAGAACATTGGAACATAGCACCTAACTTTATTGCCGGAGAAGCTGGTTTTGAAAACCAAATTTCAGGCACCACAGCTGGTGTGATTATTGGCAACCGAACCTTTCACTTGGAAAAGGATTACAGCTATATGTTTGACTTAGCTGAAGAATGGCAAATATTGACAGGATTACCTTTTGTTTTTGCAGCATGGGTAAGTAACAAAAAGCTATCTGCGGAGTTTATCGAAGAATTCAATCAGGTAATGCAAGAAGGTTTAAGTCAGCAAGACATTTCAATTAAAAGCTCAGCACAGAAAATTGTGAGTAAAGAAGTCCTAAAGGATTATCTAACAACGTACATTGATTTTGATTTTGATAGCACGAAAAGAAAAGCCATGAAGTTATTTTTAAGCAAGTTGAACTAATTGGGTTTTTAAGGTAAACCGATTATCTTTGTAATTACAATATTCTCCTATTTTATTTTCATCATTGCTATGGTGATGACCTTGTATTGGTCTACCGGAAAAGAAGCGATGTCAATGAATAAGGATATATTTACTAGAGTTTTGTACCTCCTATTCTCAATTATGGCTATTAGTAGTTTTGTAACTATTGCCAAAGTAAATAGAAAACAAAAATCACCACTTACACAGTTATTATTTCCTTCCTTTTTTAATTTTTCTACCAGTATTGATTCTCTTGGGGCAGGTTGTTTCTCTGATCAATGCTTTGATTGGAGATTAAGTGTTTAGATAATCCATTTATGTTGTATTCTCTCCTGCAACTCTAGAGTTAACTTACCGTTTTGTAATTCTTCTTCGTCAAATTAACATTCTTATTTCTAATAAAAAAATAATAAGAAATTCATCGTTAATTTTTGGTAAATTTTGTTGTTCTCTCTACACCGGATCTACATCCACCACTACTCGAACCGACTTGTACAAATCGTGAACAGCAAAAAGCTGCAGCTCTTTCTTTAATAGCTCTTTTGCTTTCTTAATGGAAGCTTTGCTCTCTATTTTGAATAAAATGTTCTGGTGGTAGAAATTTCTAATTCGCGCGATGCCAGGAGCTTCTGGACCTAAAATTCGTTGGCCAAACTTTTGTTTTAGACGAGTAGCTAGGTATTGAGCCGCTTCTTCAATTTTACGCTCGTCTCTATGTTTTAAGGTGAGTTGAATTAAACGATAAAATGGAGGGTATTGAAAGTTCCGTCTGTCAGCTAATTCATTGCGGTACATGCCTAAATAATCACTGTCGATTACCTGTCGAATAATTTGATGTTCCGGATTAAACGTTTGAATCAACACCTGCCCTCTGTCCTTCTTCCTTCCTGCCCTACCTGCTACTTGCGACATTAATTGGTACGAACGCTCAAATGCTCTAAAATCAGGAAAGTTGAGCATATTGTCAGCATTCAACACACCAACCATTCCAACATTTTCAAAATCCAACCCTTTCGTCACCATTTGGGTTCCCACCAGAATATCAATTTCCTTTTCTTCAAAAGCAGTAATAATTTGATGATAGGCCATTTTGGCTCGAGTGGTATCTAAATCCATCCTCCCAATTTTTGCTTTAGGCAGAAATATTCCCAGCTCCTCCTCTATCTTTTCTGTTCCAAATCCTTTTACTTGCAAATTCGTATCCCCACAAGATGGGCAAGCTGTTGGCAAGTTAATATGGTAACCACAATAGTGGCAATTTAGCTCTCGCTTGAATTTATGATACGTTAAACTTACATCACAGTTAGCACATTGCGGTGCATTTCCGCACGTATCGCAAATCATAACTGGTGAGTAGCCTCGCCTGTTTTGAAAAAGAATAATTTGCTTGCCTACCTCCAAGTTCTTCTCCATCATTTTCAACAACTCTGGTGTAAAGTGAGAATTCATTTTCTTCTTTCTCGTAGCTTCTTTTACGTCAGCACAGGTAATTTCCGGTAAGGTGACGTTTCCATGTCGTTTCGAGAGCTTAACTAAACCGTACTTTCCTTCTTTTGCATTAGTATAACTTTCAATGGAAGGAGTAGCTGAACCCAATAAAACTTTTGAACCTTGCATATGAGCTAATACCAAAGAAGCGTCTCGTGCTTGGTAACGCGGAGAAGGATCGTATTGCTTAAAGGTATTTTCATGCTCTTCATCTACAATGATTAACCCCAACTTTGAAAAGGGTAAAAACAAGGAAGAACGTGCACCTAGTATAATTTGAAAATCTTCGTAGTGCCCAGGATTGAATTTTAAAACGTTGTTCCACACTTCTACACGTTCATTTTCGTTGAAACGAGAATGATATACCCCCACCTTTTCGCCAAAAATGGCCTGTAATCGAGTAACAATTTGAGTAGTCAATGCAATTTCAGGCAACAAATACAAAACTTGCTTTTTTGCAATTATTGCTTCTTGAATAAGTTTAATATAAATTTCTGTTTTACCAGATGAGGTGACACCGTGCAACAGCACCGTGGATTTTTCTTTAAAATGGGTCTTGATTTCTTTGTAGGCAGTTTCTTGGTACTCATTCAGCTGCTTCTCTTTAGAAGTTGCCTCTATTGTGACTAAACGTCCAGCCTCCACTTTGTAAACTTCAAATATCTCTTTCTGTACCAATTGGTTCACCAATGAAGAGGTGGCATTGATTAGTTTTTGAAGTTCTATTTTTTTAACCTCCTTTGGTTGCGACGTATAACGCCCATTAAGCTGAATAAAAGTCATTAATAGCTCCAACTGCCGAGGGGCTTTTTCCAATTCATCAAAAATGGCCTTTAATCGTTGCTCTTTATTGGCTTCAAAGGTTAAACGAACGTAGTCTACTATTTTTGGTTTGTAGCGTTGATTTAACTCTTCCTCCACCATTACCGCTTTCTTTTCAATGAGCGACTTAATCTTCGATTGAACGTATTTGATATTCAATATTTGGGAAATTTCACTCAGCTCCAATACATTTCGAACTTCAAGTGCTTCTACTACCAAATATTCGTCATCTGTTAACTGATCAATGCTATTTTGATACTCAGGATGCAACAACACTCTTGTTTCACTAGCCAGTCGAAGTCCTCCAGGAAGCGCTGTCACCATTACATCGCCAATGTTAGCCATGTAATACTCTGCTATCCAGTTCCAAAACATTAGTTGAACGGGATGAATAATTGGGCCTTCATCTAAGATGGCTTCGAGGTACTTGGCTTGATAACTAGCAGGTGGTGTATGGTGTACTTCAGCAACAATGGCCGAATATTGTTTCTTGCCTTTCCCAAATTGCACAATTACGCGCTGCCCTATAGCAATGTCATCGTTCCACTCATGCGAAACCCGATACGTGAAAGTTTGCGGCAAAGCTAAAGGCAATATTACCTGAACAAATTTGGCTTTTCTATCGGTCATGCTAAGCCAACGACTCTGCTAAGTTCAATAAGTCTTTGTTTATTTTTCGATGGTGTTTAATTGCTTTTTCAAAATTTGCGAAAACAAGTTTTCGATTTATGACCCCAGCCATTTGATTCATTTCTCCTTCTAATAAAGCTTCAACTGCTGCTTTGCCCAACATGCCTGCCAACACTCGATCTGCAGCAGAAGCGCTACCGCCTCGCTGAATATGACCCAATTCCGTTACTTTCGTTTCATAATGATTATATTTTTCTTTCACCTTACGAGCAACTTCATAGACTCCTCCACCGCAGTCACCCTCGGCAACAATAACCATGAATCTTGTCTTTTGATGCGATCTTTCCACTTCTAGTCGCTTAATCAAACTTTCCACCAAGGTTTCAGTTTCTGGAATTAATACCGAATCTGCACCGACAGCAATACCTGAACGCTGTTCAATAAAGCCGGCATCCCTGACCATTACTTCCACAAAAAATAACCGGTCGTGAACATCTGCAGTATCTCTAATTTTATCGACCGCCTCAATTACTATATTTAGGGACTTATCGTGCCCAATAGTATAATCCGTTCCAAACAAATCATTGTCGATTGTGCCAGGGCAGCCAATGTATGGGATGCCGTGTTCTTTTGCAAAAATTTGAGCTCCGGTAAAAGTCCCATCTCCACCTATCGCCACCACTTCATCAGTGTTGAATTTTTTCAATTGCGCTGCTGCTTTTGCTCTGCCCTTAACAGTTCTAAACTCTTCGCAGCAGGCACTTTTTAAAATCGTTCTACCTCGTTGAATGATGTTGCTCACTGTATTAAAATCAAAGGGAATAAAATTACCTAAAACCATGCCAGAATAATCACGCACAATGCCAAATACTTCAAGGTTATGAAGTAAGGCAGTTTTCACTACTGCTCGCAAACAAGCACTCATTCCTGGAGCATCTCCACCTGAAGTAAAAACCGTAACTCGATTCATCTTATGATTTCTTTCAAAGGTATTGAAAGCAGTTGAAATAAACGAAAATTGATACAGGCAGAATCTTGTAACACAAAAAAAAGTTTGTTGTCGTACAATAATGCAGCCCCAATTTGATATTTCGTGTATTGGTAGTAAATTACATTGCTTAAATGGATACATTTAACAAGTTATTTGCTATTTTGCTAGTTGTAATAAGATATACTTCTAGTTGACTAACTGCAACTACTGTTCTTTTCACAACTAAAAAACCACATCATATGAAACCCATTCTTATCCCGGTCCTTTTTGCAGGAATTTTAATTTCTTGCACGTCATCAGACCAATCAAAAAATACAGAAGAGGAAACTTCAACGACAGAAACCACAATTGATTCAGCATTAGTTCAGGTGAATGAGCAGCTAAAACCCATAGATGCAGATGAAGCTTTAGTTGCAACAGCATTTATGTGCTTCTATGCTACGTGAACGATAATTTATCACCCATGAACTATAAAAAAATTGAAAGCTCTCAACTCACTATGAGCCAACTGATGCAGCCCCCCCTCCAACTTTAGGGGGATTATTCACGTTGGTTTTGTACTTAGCCTGATAGATCAAGTTGCATTTGCTTGTGCGTCTAAGCATTCGCGACATTATTGTTTAACGGCTTCTGTGAACAAGGTAGCTTTTTAAAATCCAATTGAGGTGGGCGATTTATTGACGCTCAAAGCTTCTATCAACTATACTAGGCAAACTTCTATGGTAGTAGGTCTTAAATTAGAATCTGAAAACATAAAATATGGCGTTATTAAACATTGTAACTCCTCTTATTTTACCATGGCAGCAAAAGACGGTTCAGGTAAAAGTGTTTCAGCTCCAGGCCTAATTCTAAATTCTTCGGAAAGTGTCAGACGCTTTTCGAGAAGTATTAGCACGCAAAAGCAGGTGAGTCGAAGAAGTGAAAACTTTAATAGATCCACCTTTAAAGTGGAAGAACACTTTAAAAAAATTGAAAGTCATAATGCAAAAATTGAATTGGATTAAGGCTTTATTCCGGTTTAAAAGCAAACAATAAACGAATGAAAACGGAAGGAAAAGGCCTACCTTTCCTTTACTTAGTACCCTTTAAATCAATACTATGAAAATACTATTCATTAGCCTAGGAGTTATCTCAGTGGCCTTTGTTGTTGTCCAACTTTTTGCGGCAAACGGGCAAAAAAATATTGAAACCTACCCTTATGTCGTTTATAAAAAATACGACACGTTTGAAATTCGCCAATACGAGGCAAGTTTGTTTACTTCCGTTAAACTCCCCATGAAAAAGTACAAAGATGCCTCGAGCAAAGGTTTCTCAATTTTGGCAGGATACATTTTTGGAGGCAATGAAGCGAACGAAAAAATTTCAATGACCTCACCAGTAGCCATGTCGTTAGAAGACTCTATTACCATGATGTTTTTAGTACCAAAAAAGTACTCGAAATTATCACTACCACAGCCGAATCAATCACAAATTGAATTTAGAGAAGAACCAGCAAAAACGGTAGCAGCCATTACTTTTGGTGGTTGGGCGAACGATGAAAAGATAGCAAACTACCAAGAGCAATTGAAAACCGCCTTAACTGCCGAAGGAATTCCGTTTACTGAATGTTTTTACTTTTTGGGGTACAATCCTCCTTATGAGCTTTTTAACCGCAAAAATGAAATAATTGTAGAGTTAGAAGCTGAAGTACTCGATGCCATTAAAAAGTAAACCCAAACACATGAAAAACATCGTAGCACTCCCCCTACTCGCGCTCCTAACAATGAGCCTTTTCCTGCATTCCTCCTGCTATGGTCAAACGGGATCTACGGATGTTATAACAAGAACTTGCAAATTCTTGGCCGAAGTTAATGCTACTCCACTTACAGTTCCTGAACTTATGCCAGTTGAAATAGAAGAAGAGGAAGAAGAAGAGCCTGAACTAGAATCAGGTTAATAACTCACTCCTGATTAGATAACATCACCACTGCTTTTATAATTCTATAAATTCACGCTTTTGTTGTAATACTGGTCCGCTCAGTTATTCTAGATTTTCCCTAATCTCAAATTCCTTTTGTACTTTTAATAAAAATTAGAAGCTATGAAAGCATTAAAGTGGGTTGGAATTATTATCGTTGTTTTAGGAGTTGCAGGTTATTTCGGCATGAATTACATGATGGAGCAAACCAAGAAACATTCTCCGCAAGAAACCATTACCTACAAGTCTGGAAATTTAAGCGCAGAAGCTACTTATTGCAGGCCTTCTAAAAAAGGAAGAGAAGTATTTGGTGGCTTGGTGCCCTTTGGTGAAGTATGGAGAACAGGTGCAAATGAAGCAACTACTTTTACTACCAACAAGAAAATTAAATTTGGCAATGAATCTTTAGAAGCCGGAACCTACTCCCTTTGGACAATTCCACAAGAAACGCAATGGACCGTAATTTTAAATAGCGAAGTGCCAGGTTGGGGCGTAGGTTTTGAAGGTATAGCGTTAAGAAACCCTATATTTGATGTGCTAAAAGTTAATGCAGCGGCAGTTGATTTTCCAGATGAAACGGAGCAGTTTACCATGGCTTTTGAATACAATGTAAACCTCACATTTACGTGGGACAAAACAAAAGTGAATGTACCCATTGAGTTTTCTAGCTACTAGTACTTAAAACGAAACTCTACCCTCCTATTCTTCGCTTTTCCTACTTCAGTCGTATTGTCGGCAATGGGGTTTAGTTCGCCTTTGGCACTGTGCTGCAATCGTTTGTACGGAATTCCTAAATCGTAAATGTATTTTTTAACGGCAATGGCTCGCTTTCGAGACAACTCTAAATTTGCAGTTTCGGTGCCTAAATTGTCCGTATGCCCTATTATTTCAATATTCAGACCTTGAAATTCTTCCATAACATCTGCCAATTCATTGAGCTCTTTAAAAGAACTTTCTAAAATAATGGCTTCATTCGTGTTAAAGTTAATTTGCAGGTTAAACGAAAGGTCCTTGTTTAAAGAATAGGTGTTTTTAAAGGCAGACATTTTTTGATCAATCTCATTCTTCACGATGGAATCTGCTTGAGGAATTCGCTTCCCGGAAGAAGCAAAGCTATTGGCTTTTAACATAACTGCAGAATCGTAAATACGGTCACCCACATCACCAATGGCAAACTTGAGGTGGTAGGTTTTACCAGGCTCTAACTTTGCGGTGGCCCGTAAAACGGTGGTAAAACCATCATACTCAAAAAACCTTGCGCGCAAAAACAATTGTGGGTTAACCCTCCAAAAGGCTTCATCATGCGCATTTAATAAATCAGAACGTAAAAAGTATTCCTCATTCATACGGTGGTTAATGTTATTAATGCTCACCGGCTTTCTAGAGTTGGGTACTTGAGCCAAGTTCATTGGAAATATGGCTCTTGAATTGAGTTGCGTTAAGAAAAAACCAAAAATGTCATTCACCCCTTTATCTACAAACTCTGGGTACTCGTCTGAAGCGAAAACATACTCAAACACAATGCTGTCTCGCAATGCAATTAAATCGAACTCTAACGCAACCGCATCGATTACTACACCGGTAGCAATGGCTTGCAAATCTTTGTCTCCCCGGCCCGAGCTCCTTGTTCCTGTGCTCGCAGACTTGTTGGGTCCCATGGCATCAAACACGTTGCCGGTAGAAAGTAAAACTCCTTTGTTGATGACATCTAGCGGTGTTTCATTGTAAAAGTACCCGATAGACTGACGTTTCCCTTTGTAGCTGACGTCTTTAATGATGAGGTCACTTGCTTCATTCAACAAATACTTGCGAATGATTTGCTCGGGAGAGTAGGATGTGTCTATACGCAATTGAGCAGTCACGGTAAGGTGACTGCTCAACAGAATGATTATACTTAATAAGAGTTGTTTCAAGGATTACTGGCCGTTTAAAATAATCGGCAATCCGTCTTTTCCTCCTCCAATTACAATAATCTTTGAATTTGGAGATTTAGCCAACTCTTCAGTTGCAGAAATTCCCTTTTCTTTTAGAATGTTCTCTGTAATACTCGCACTCAAAATCTTGTTAGCTTCGGCTTTACCCAAGGCATCAATCTTTCTTCTTTCCGCTTCTTTCTTTTCTTTTTCAATTAAGTAGATATACGTCTGTGCTTCTTGATCTGCTTGTAATTTAAACTCAATAGACTCCTTAATTTTTTGTGGAAGTGTAATGGATCTGAATAAAAGCGTTTTTTGTTCAATTGAGTTTTCTTTCAAAATTGCTTCCGTATTCAATTCAATTTTTGTTTCAATCTCTTGTCTTTTTGAAGCGTATAATTCCTCAGGAGTATATTGTCCAATAATTTCTCTAACCGCAGAGCGTAATTCAGGTCGAATTAAGTCATTCACGTAATCGTCTTTAAACGAACGGTACAAGTATCCAATCTTATTTGGCATTGGTCTGTATCGAAGAGAAACATCAATTTTAATAGAAAGACCATCTTTCGAAAGCACATCCATTGTTTCTTCAATTGATTTTTCAGCAATTTGAAACGTAAATACTTCGTTCCAAGGAGCTACTATATTCAATCCTTCTCCTAATACGTTGTCAACATCTAAGCCAGTTGTGTATTTCTTAAATACAACACCTCTTTCTGTTGGCTGAAGAATGATAAAGGACTTTGAGAAAATAATAAATACAAAGATTACTATTGCTCCAATAATGATGTAAGGTTTTAATTTTTGTGCGTCAAACGACGGTTGTTCAAATTCTGCCATGTTTTCTTTTCAGTTTATATTTGTTTGTAAATGTAACACATCTAACACGAAATTGATTTGGTAAAGTCTGTTAAAATGGTAGACACCAATTATATTCCCATACTTCCATTTTAAATAACTGCCGAATGGGTAAGTTTGAATTTCAATGAGCAGAACGAGCACTTCAAAGGATTTACTTCACCCCCGAAATAAACACAGAGTACCTTACAACTTTGAAAAATTGGTAGCAGCTGAACCTCCATTAGCAACATTTACCGAAGAAAACAATTACGGCACTGTAAGTATTGACTTTTTTAATGCAAAAGCAGTAGTAGCTCTAAATCGAGCTCTTTTAAAAGTACACTACCAAATTAATAACTGGAGAATTCCAAAAAACTTTCTTTGCCCTCCTATTCCCGGAAGAGCAGATTACATTCACTATGTAGCTGATTTGTTGGGGACCGAGAATGATGATACCATTCCAAAAGGAAATGCGATCAACTGTTTTGATATAGGCACCGGGGCGAGTTGCATTTACCCATTGTTGGGAAATGCGGAATATGGTTGGAGTTTCGTTGCCAGCGATAATAATTTTGAGGCTTTGGAAGCTACAAAGAATAATTTAAAAGAGAACCCTCAAGTAGCGAGTGATATTCGACTAGAAGTCCAAAAAGACTCAAAATCAGTTTTTAAAGGCCTTGTTCAACCTAAAGATCGCTTTGATGTGAGCCTTTGTAACCCTCCTTTCCACTCATCTGCAAAAGAAGCAGAAAAAGGCTCGTTGAGAAAAACACGAAACTTAAAAGATAAAAAGGCATCAGCAGCCAACTTAAATTTTGGTGGTCAAAGCAATGAGTTATGGTGTCCAGGTGGAGAGTATGAGTTTATAAAAAAAATGATTATAGAAAGTGAGTCTTTGAAAATCAACTTCTTATGGTTTACTACCTTGGTCTCGAAAAGTTCAAATCTATCGCATTTTGAAAAATGGCTTGCCATCGCTCAGGTAGATGAAATGAAAGTAATTGAGATGAAGCAAGGTCAAAAAATAAGTAGACTTTTGTGTTGGACTTATTTACCGAAAGAGAAAAGACAAATTTGGGTGAATTCACGTTGGAAATAATATACAGTTATGATTAAAATAGTAGCCTTTGGAGCAAGCAGCAGCAAGACTTCGATAAACAAACAACTCGCAAATTATGCAGCAAACCAAGTTGCTAATGCAGAAGTTAATTTATTGGATTTGAACGATTACGAAATGCCAATTTACAGTATTGACAAGGAGGAAGAGTCTGGTTTTCATCCTTTGGCAACAAAGTTTAGAGCGCAATTGGATGCCGCAGATGTAATAGTGATTTCATTTGCCGAGCACAACGGAGCTTATTCAGCGGCTTTTAAAAATATATTCGATTGGATTTCAAGGGGAGGTCCAAACATTTGGGGAAATAAACCTATGCTTCTTTTAAGCACCTCTACTGGAGCAAGAGGAGGCCAATCAGTATTGGACATCGCAGTTGGTAAAATAGGAAGAATGACCAAAGGAGAAGTTGAGCACTTCTCATTACCTGAATTTGAAAAGAATTTTGACAACGGAATTAACGATAAAGACTTGAAAGCTGCATTTGATGAAAAATTAAATGCTTTTACTTCGAACTTAGCGTAAGCGTCATTCTATTACAGAGCAATTCCAAGTCAATCAAAACCAACAAAATATGGAATCATTTTACGACCTTAACATTACCGGCAAGCTGCAAGAAGCTATTGACGAACTTGGTTTCACCAAACCAACCCCAATCCAAGCCCAAGCGTTTCATATAATTCGGTCTGGTAAAAATGTAGTAGGTGTTTCGCAAACTGGTTCTGGTAAAACATTGGCATTTATGTTACCGCTGCTAAATGACTTAACCTATAAAAAACAAGCTCCACCTCGAATTTTGGTGTTGGCGCCCACTAGAGAGTTGGTTCTTCAAATTGTGGAACAAATTGAACTGTTTACTAAGCACATGACAATTCGAACTTTGGCCATATATGGAGGAACTAATATTAACACCCAGAAAAAGGCAGTAATGCAAGGTGCAGATATTATTGTTGCAACACCTGGAAGGCTTTATGACATTGTGATTGATGGAACATTGAAGCTGAGAACAATCAAAAAAGTGGTGATTGACGAAGTTGATGTTATGTTGGATTTGGGATTCCGTTTCCAACTGAACAACCTATTTGAATTGCTGCCAGACAATCGGCAAAACATTATGTTTTCCGCCACCATGACCGGTGAGATTGACATATTAATTAAAGATTTCTTTGTTGCTCCAGAGCAAATTTCCATTGCTTTAAGTGGAACACCGGTAGATAACATTGAGCAGTCGGTTTACGAGGTTCGAAACTTCTATACCAAGGTGAACTTATTGATTCACTTACTTCAAAACAAAAAAGAGTTTAAAAAGGTATTGGTTTTTGTATCGGGAAAGCGAAATGCAGATCGAATTTTCGAAAAATTAGACGAGCACTTTAATGATGAATTGGGAGTTATTCATTCCAATAAAACACAGAATTTTAGAATAAAAGCCATTCAAAAATACGAGTCTAACTATACGCGTATTTTAATTGCTACCGACGTTATGGCTCGAGGATTAGATTTAGACCAGATCTCTCACGTTATTAACTTCAACACACCTGCATTTCCGGAAAACTACATGCACCGAATTGGTAGAACAGGTAGAGCGGAGCACAAAGGAAAGTCCATTTTACTTTTTAAAGAGAGTGAACGAGAATACAAGGAAGCCATTGAGGAATTAATGGACATGAAGATTCCAGTTATTGAATTTCCTCAGGAAGTAGAGATTAGCGCTCAAAAAACACCTGACGAAAGACCCGACAACTACATTTACAAAAGAGACGATCGAAACACTAAAAAAGATGCTGAAGCCGGTGCTAGTTTCCATGAAAAAAAACTAAAAAATCAGAAAACCAATCAGGGTGGTAAGTACAAAAGAGAAATAAAAAAGAAATACAAAAAGCCAAAAACTAAAAAGGGTAAAAAAGGAAGTAAGAAATGATGATTTCAACTCAATAATCCTACTTTTACGTCAACGTATATTCCCCGGTGCTGAAATTGGTAGACAGGCATGGTTGAGGGCCATGTGTCTTAAGTGACGTGCAGGTTCGAGTCCCGTTCGGGGAACTTCAAAAAGCGAGCAAATGCTCGCTTTTTTTATTGCACTAAATCATGCTATTCATTAGCTTTGCGAGAGAAGTAGAATAGTCTGCTTTGATCATCCGACCTCCAAAATTCCCGTTCTGATTTAATGAAAAAATGCTCCCTTTTCTTTGCTACTCTAATATTGATTGTTTTGGAAGCTCATGCGCAAATGAATACTACTAAGGTCAATGTTACATGGGGCGTTGAACAAATAATCAACCGAAGGTCCGTTTTTGATGATATAATCGGCTCTGACCATGAAGGTACTTACATTATAAAACGCACTGGGAAAGGCAAATCTGCCCTTATCATTGAAAAATATGGTAACGACATGTTACTCAAAAAATCAGTGCCGTTCATATTGGGCGTTAAAGAAGCGGGAAGGGTGTACCAATATGCTAGACAGATTGACCACGAATTGATTCTTTTTTCTACCGTATTGGATAACAAGTCAAAAGTAAACTTGCTGTATGCACAAACAATCAATAAAGAAAACTTGACCCTTAACTCCAAACTCACAAAAATTGGTGCAATTAAATTTGATGGTAAGTCTAAACATAAGTCCGGGTCATTTACTTGCACTATTTCTAATGATGAAAAGAGAATATTGATCTATTATAATTTGCCTTATGAAAGGGGTAAAAATCAGAAATTATCGTATCATATTTTTGATAAGGACTTGAATTTATTATGGGAAAAGAATGTCACCTTACCCTATGAAAATGAACTTTTCACGGTTGTTGACTATGATATTCAGGAGAATGGGGATTTGTACCTGCTCTCAAAAATCTTTAAAGAAAAAGCAAAAGAAAGTAAAAAAGGAAAACCAAACTATCATTATCAAATTATCGCATACACCGACGAAGGAGCATATAAAAAGGAGTATCCAATTATCCTGGAGGGCAAGTTTATCACCGATATGAAAATAGCAATCAACCAAGAAGGTGATATTATTTGTGGAGGCTTTTATTCTGATAATGGCACTGCCACCATTAACGGGAGTTACTTTTTAAAAATTGATGAAAGCACAAAGTTTATCGTATCTAATAGTTTTAAAGAGTTTGGGATTGATTTCATTACCCAAAACTTGACAGATAATAACAAAAAAAAAGTTCAAAAAAGACAGGACAAAGGGAAGGATGTAGAATTGCACAAGTACGACTTGGAGGACATTGTTTTAAAAGAGGATGGGGGTGCAATTCTTGTTGGTGAGCAATTTTATTTACGGATAGTTACCTCAACAGATTATCAAGGAAATATTAGTACAACCTACCATTATTACTACAATGATATTATTGTAATTAGCATTGATCCAGGCGGGCAAATTGAATGGACTGAAAAAATTGCAAAGAGGCAACATACCATTAATGATAATGGGCTTTACTCGTCTTATGCACTAGCAATTGTAGAAAATAAACTAAATTTTATTTTTAACGACAACGCTAAGAATTTTCTGACTAGCAGAATAACTAAGGGCAAAGCCAAAGGAGTTATATATGATTTCTCCAAGCAGTTTAAATCTTCCGTTGCAGTTCTTGTTCAGCTAGATAGCGATGGAAGACAGGTAAAGGAAGCACTCTTCAATGCGAAAGATGCTGAATTATTAATCCGTCCAAAAGTTGCTGATCAAATCTCCAATGAAGAAATGGTGATTTATGGACAGAAACGTAAATCAGAAAGATTCGGAAAAATTACGTTCAAATGACCAGCAATATAGCTCTACTCTGTGCACTTAGAGACACTCTTCTGCTTATTCCCTACTTTTTCGTTTAAGGAATTTAATATGAATTAGTTTATGAGCTATGCTAAGTATTTTTAAGTATAGTTTATTACTTTTATTAGCAGTTAGTTTATCACTTGTTTCATTTCTTAATTGGTGCAATTGAAAAAATAGTATTGTGTTTATTTTTACGCTTGCAGTCTTTTCCTACTCTGTTTACGCCAAGTTCAAAAGAAAGAAAGAAAAACAACACTCCTACTCCAATAGCAATTGAAAAGGATGTTGCAAAACTTGCTGTGGTTAAGAAAGCTACTTTGGATACAGAAGAGTCGTTTAAGTTTTTTGGAAACCAGTTGTTGTTTCAAGTGAAAAAAAGACTGAACCTTAACACCAAAGAGGAAGAAAAGAAACAGTCAATGTCAAGCTCGAACAAGAAATTTAGCTTTTTTGGAATTGAAGTGGAAAGAGACTAAAAAAGAATTACCTAGTAAGACAAATCAATGATAACAAATAAAAATTAACTCAAACGGTTTTTAAATTCCGCTTGAATTAATTGTAGGAAAAGAGGAGCATCAACTACCTCTCCTTATCGATATTCTCTTTTTTTTGTTTCCGATTTGATTCGAGAATATTCCAAAAAGTAAAACCCATGTACAATGCAAAGATGACGCCACCTGCTATAAAGAATCCTAAATTCATGTCGTTCTTCTTTGTCTGATGGCTATTGCGAATAATAATATTGTACCTGGCCAATGTGCCGAATACTGGGCTTGTTCTGTCATACCCATTATGCCATACCCTATCGAATATAACATACATGCGAATGCCAGAATAACTGGATACCACTTCAATATAAATTTTTTCATTTTTAATTTTTTTAGGTGATTGGTTATATAAATAATACAATAAATGTGGCCATAATGTTTAGATTCATAGAGGTGTCACCTATTTTTAAAATGTAACGCATTTAGCATAAGACTTCTACTTATTGATAATTCTTATAGCTTTATCAATAAAAAACTAAGTCTTAAGCAATTTCTGAACTGAACCTAGCATAAGTTAAATTTAGCGATGAAGAGTATCTGATAGAGAAGAAAATTCTTGAAACTTGAATTATCTTCAAATAAAGAAAAATAGAAACTGCAGGGTGGCACAATGCTATTTACTGATTTAAGGTAACTAAAGGGTCCATCACGTGTTATTCGACTAGATTCTAAAGGTCCGCTTATTCAGGAGCGGAAGATAAAATAGCAGGATTAGGTAGCAGTCACGCTTGCGATAACACAGTAAATTACTTTAAAAATATACTATTTTATACTGATATTAAAAGTAGTTAGCAGTTGATGTAAGCGTTTGTAATGTTGCAATAGCTGATTCCTTAGAATATCATTTGCAAACCTATCTCAACGAATGTTCAAAAAGTTTTTTGAATAAAATAGTTAGCAGACTGTGGCCTTTTTCGAATACCGAAAGTAAATTCTCATCCTGCTCATTGCTATCTAATCGACCTTTTGGCAACTCTAACTTGCTTCTTTCAAAGATTGTAACTGACCATCATATTAATCAAAGCATTGCCATTTTTACCGCCAACTCTGCTAATCTACTAGCATAGCCATATTCGTTGTCGTACCATCCTACTATCTTAACTAGGCTTCCATTGGCAGCTGTTAATTGAGAGTCAACAATACAAGAGTGAGTATTACCCAGTATGTCAGCCGAAACAAGTGGATCTGAAGTGTACTCTAGTACTCCTTTTAATTCATTTTTAGATGCATTTTCAAAGGCTTCATTGATTTGCTCCTTTGTAACGCCTTTGTTTAATATTGCCGTTAAATCAGTTAAAGATCCGTCAGGAATAGGAACTCTAAGAGCAATCCCATCTAACTTCCCTAACATAGAAGGAAGCACCTTGGCTACTGCAGAAGCAGCACCGGTAGTTGTTGGTATAATGGATAAAGCCGCAGCTCGTGCTCTTCGCAAATCTCTATGCGGCGCATCTTGTAGGTTTTGATCCGCCGTGTAGGCGTGCACCGTTGAAATATACCCTTTTTCAATACCAAAGCTTTCATCCAATACTTTTACAATCGGAGCTAAACAGTTCGTCGTGCATGAAGCATTTGAAACAATAACATCCTCTTTTGTTAATGTTTGATCATTCACCCCAATCACGATTGTTTTCACACCGTCTTTCGCTGGTGCTGAAAGAACTACTTTACTCGCTCCCCCCTTAATATGTTGTGAAGCTGACTCCTGCGTTAAGAATCTTCCGGTACATTCAATCACTACATCCACCTTCAAATCAGCCCAAGGCAAGGTTTCAGGTGTTGGATTACTCACTACTTTTACCCTCGTTCCGTTCACCACTAAAAAATCTGATTCAACCTGCACTGAAAAGTCTAACTTCCCATGCACAGAATCATAGCGCAGCAGGTGAGCTAATGTTTCTATATCAGTTAAATCATTTATAGCGACTACCTCAACCTCATTCTTTTTTAATAATTCTCTGAAGGACAATCTACCGATTCGTCCAAATCCATTGATTGCAATTTTTACTTTTTCTCTCATTTATGTTATGTTATAGAAGTGTGCAATTATAATTGATTCTACAATTAGAATAAATAAACAAGTACCTTTTAATTGAATAATTGAATATAATGTAATGAATGTAAATAATTATAATAATACTTCAAAAGTAAGTTCAAAAAACAGCGAATTCTTTAAAATAATTTAGAAAGTGTAAGATTTTAATCTTTCTAAAACTGAAGCATCTTGAAATACTGTAGATTCGCATTAAATTTTCAACCAATAGTATGAAAAGAAGCAAAATTTTAGGCACAGGCAGTTACATTCCAAGAATTATTCAGCCAAACGAAAACTTTAGTTTTCAAAGATATTACACAGAAGATCAAGTACTAATCGACAAGCCTACATCAGAAATTACAAGTAAATTTTGTGAAATAACTGGAATTAAAGAAAGAAGGTATGCAAATGAAGAATTAAACACTTCGGACATAGGTTTCTTAGCAGCTCAATTAGCAATTGAAGATTCTGGCATAGACCCTGAAAGCATCGACCAAATTATTTTTGCCCATAACTTTGGCGATGTAAAAAAGCACACGATGCAAACAGATGTTTTACCTGCACTTGCTTCTAGGGTAAAACACCTGTTGAAAATAAGAAACCCACAATGCGTAGCGTATGATTTATTATTTGGTTGTCCCGGTTGGGTGCAAGGATTAATTCAAGTAGACTCCTTCTTTAAAGCTGAAACTGCAAGAACTGCACTTGTCATAAGCGGCGAGACCTTATCGAGAGTTTTAGATCCTTTTGATCGGGACAGCATGATTTTTTCAGATGGCGCTGGAGCGGCAGTATTAAAATACGAGGAGGGAGAGAGCGGAATACTCGCAACAAATTCCTGCTCACATACGATAGACGAGGCTTATTATTTGTACTTAGGCAAGTCTAACTTCCCTGAATCTGATCCTCGTATACGATACATTAAAATGAACGGAAGAAAAGTTTATGAATATGCATTAAAATACGTACCTCAAGCCATGAAAGATTGTTTAGATAAAGCGGGTGTTGAAATAGGAGATCTTAAGAAAGTATTCATTCACCAAGCGAATGAAAAACTAGACGAAGGAGTAATTAAACGGTTCTATCGACTTTACAACATAAAGGATATCCCTGAAGGAATTATGCCAATGAGTGTTCATGAACTCGGAAATAGTTCTGTTGCGACCGTCCCTACACTTTTAGACCGAGTATTAAAAGGAAAGCTTGCTGACCATTCAATTAAAAGAGGTGACCTTATACTACTTGCCTCTGTTGGAGCAGGCATGAATATTAACGCCGTTTGCTATAGGGTTTAGGTTTCAAAAATAGATTTGAATAGTCGTTCTTTGTCATTAATTGACTCTTCTAGGCTGATCATCGATTCTGTTCTTAAAACGCCAGTAATGCTATTAATTTTGTAAATGATGCTTTTTGCATCCTTGGTGTTTTTAGATCTAATCTTACACAAAATACCATACTGTCCGGAGATTACAGAGGCTACAGTAATTTCAGGTATCAGTGTCATTTTTTCAATGATTTTCTCTGACTCAATTGTTCGACCCAAAATAACACCTACATAAGCAGTAAACATATAACCTACAGTTTCATAATTTATTTTTAAAGTAGCGCCGGTGATGATTTTCCTTTTTTCAAGTTTTTTTACTCTACCGTGAATTGTTCCTGCAGAAACATTAAGCTTTTTAGCGATATCCGTGTAAGGCATTCTTGCATTCTCGATTAAACATGCTAAAATCAACTTGTCTGTTTTATCGATATTTCGAACTATGTCCATGTTTTTGTCTAATAATTATCAATAATGTACATTTTTAATCTATTCATTAAAAAATCCGCAGTAAATTTAATAAAAGATCCAACTATAGTTAGCAAAAGATTCAAAAAATTTAACTTTAATCATGTAAATTATTAGAAAATGAATATAAGATCTACTGCCCCTAGAGTGCAAGAAGTACTCTTAACTACGGTGCACAATCAAAATACTGTAGTTGAAATATACCTGAACAAACAAAAAAAGATTGTTACGGAATTACACCATTTATCCAATCATCGTGTAAAGGTATATGAGTATACAATTTTGGAGTACAAACAAAAAACCAACAACCTCGGTATTTTAGATAAAATCTAATCCTGCACAATAAACCTCAAGCCTCTATTGCTATTTTCTAGCCGGATAAAATAAATTCCATTTGGCAAGTCCAATTGCAAGGATGTTGTTTTATTTCCACTCAAAAACTTTTCTGACATCAACAACCCTGTGTTATTCAGTATTGAAATTTTGCGCTCTTTTAATTCATCGGAAACCTGAATAGTAAACTGCCCATTATTCGGATTTGGATAGATTCTAAAAAACTCATTCTCATCTGTTACATTGCCCAATGAAGTCACAGTATTTCTTAAGAATACCTTGTAATCTTCCACTTCTCCAAACTGATTGCCACATGGCTCTGGATCGCTCCAGTAGGATAACCTTACCCTAAGCGTTACCGTATCACCTACTTTCGCAGCATTCGGAACTGTAAAGGTATTAATGGAACCACCCCCTGAATTGGGATCAAATAAGACTCGTTCTGAAATTGTAAAATCTGCATCACCATTAAAATCAATCCAAGCTCCAAAATCATTTGGACCCCAGCCTGTATTAGCACTTAAGCCAATTGTGTATGTGGAATCTATGTACAAATTTAATACTGGATTTGCATATAATGTATAACCTGTATTACCAGTTGTGTTATTAACATTTTCAATCGTCACATTATCAATAAATAAATTCCCTGAGCTGGTATTGCCCGTTGCAACACAGTTTTCAAAAGGAACCACAGTATACATAAACTTATATGTTTCTGTTGTATCGTTATTTGTTCCTACCGCAAATACCTTAAAATAAACTTTAGTGCCTACAGGAAACTGAGGCAAAGGGCTGTTTGAAACCCAAGTAGAATCAATCGTATTAGTCATGGTAATACGATTACCAAAAATTGTAGAATCTCTCGACCATTCCATATAAACCGATCTTAATGTTGTCGGATACTTTATTTTTGAAGTCACATATTGATCAACACCGATTTTGGGGTTGTTAATGGTTGGATTGTTTGATATTTCTGTGTAAACAATGGAAGGATAACTGTTTCTTCCAACCAAGGCATATTCCCACAACCCTCTTCCCCAAGTTGCGGCACGAAGTGTATTTGTTCCATACATTACTTCCAGTTCCTTAACGCTCATATTAGGCAATCCTGTATTGTACAATGACCAATTACTTGAGCCCATTGGCATAGTGTAAACACCAATTTCCGCACCCAAGTAAATATTTGAAGTATCTGTGTGGTCAATTACAACGGATAAAATGGGCATGCTGCCAAGGTTGTGCGTAATGTTGGTCCACGATGAACCTCCGTTGGTGGTTAGCCAAACTTTTGAATTGTCAGTTTGATACCTAGCATACACCACAATAATTACATTGTCGTCATGCGGGTCAAATGCAATGTCTCGAATAGATGCGTTCGGTAGATTAGATCGAATACTTGAAAAACTCACTCCACCATCAGTTGATTTTTCAATGGCACTTCCTCTAGCTACTACAATTATATCCGAATTTATTTGAGCGATTTCTGCATGTTGTATGTCTCCGTTAATGGTTCCCGGGTTTGCAAGCTGGGTATAGGTTACTGTAAAATCGTCTGATTTCCATACTTCATTTCTAAAATCATAAATCGTCATGTGATCGTTTGGATCATAAGCCAATGGTGCTTCCCAATAAGCTTGCGTGCTTCCTAATGGACTTGCTCCTGAAGAGGTAAACCCTCCATTTTTCGTCAACCTTCTGTTGCCGTATTGCACACTTCCCATCATCCAATCTTGATTTAATGGGTGAATTAATGATTCCATCCCATCAGCCCCATAATACTCTACCCAACCTTGTTCAGTTAGGATACTTGTGCCATTATCTTGTGACCCTGAAATTGAACGGTAATGATTAGACTGCGATACTCCTAGCTTGTAGTTTTCTCGAATACCGGTTCCTTCACTTAAAATCTTCCAACTCAGACCTCTATCGGTCGATTTACACAAAAAACCATCTGTTGCCGCATAAAAGTTTCCATTTACAGCCTCTAGGTCTCTAACATCAGCATGAATGTAATTTGTACTGGTAGCGTAACTAGCAGAATTTGAGCTATTGTTTCCGTTGGTGTTACCTAAACTCCATCGTGTTCTTCGGATAAAATTATTACCTCCATTGGTAGAATTATCCAAATCTACATAGCCATAAACCATGTTAGAAGAATCTAAATCATTTACGGCAAAGCCACCACAAGACTCTGGAGAATTTGACCTAAAGCGAAAGTTCGTTCCTCGATCTGTCGAAATCCAAACTCCATTATTAGATGCGAACCAAATACAATCAGCACACTGAGGCGAGGTAGCTAATTCTACTCTCCTATCGCCACTGTTCCCAGGAATGAAATTTGATAACACCCATGTATTCCCAATATCTGTTGAAATAAATATTTGATCTGCCACATTTGAGCCTACATCAGCATATAAATAAACTATACTATCGTTGGTAGGATGAAAAGCAATCTCAATAAAATCAAAATTAAATTGAGACGCAGTGTAAGTAGCTAAATTGTCTGTTGATTTAAAAATTCCTCTATTCGTTCCCACAAATACAACGTTTGGAATTCTAGGGTGGTAAGCAATCGCATCGACTTGAAAATTATTTCCCAACCCAATTTGAGAAAAACTAGTTGGATTTAGTCCAGAAACTGTCCAAGTTACACCACCATCTATACTCTGATAAACTCCATGAGAGGTTGCATTGGATGCATTTCGTACATTGATTAATACTGAATCAGAATTTGTAGGTGAAACCGCAATAGCATTTACCCCACTTGCAAACAGAAAGTCCGTAGTGGCATTCCAGTGTACTCCGCCATTTGTAGTTCTCCAAAAACCCCCACTTCGGCTTCCCAAGTAAATGACATTTGAATCAGTTGGGGAGACATATAAGTCTTCTACTCTTCCTAACCCAGCTGAGTAGTGACCGGTGATACTATCCAACTTATACGGACCTAAATCTCTCCAGCTACTACCAAACAAGCTTTTATTATTGGGAGAACTCTTTAAAAACCTTTTGTATTCCAACTCTGCTAAATAAGGGTTCACATTTGCTCGCTCACCGTCCGGGTAGAATTTGTATTCATTGGCGTTTACCCATCGCATGAAAGGCTTGTAACCTGATCCTTTAGCAGTTTTATCAATGCTAGAAAAATACTCTTCTGCAGCATCCACTACTTCGTAAAAGTTATATGTTGGGTCGTACATCATTTCTTTGTAACTTACCTTCCGGTCGTCTGACGATTGCGCAGATACTGAACTAATAAATAATATACTTAAGGCTTTAAAAATGTTTTTCATGCGTAATCTTATGGTAAATAAATAGGTTCGGTCCTTATCTTTAAAGTAACTTTTTGGACCGACAACTTGTTCTCTAATTTAAAATAAACTTTTACTCCAGCTTCAGGTATTGTAAGTTGATTCCAAAAGTTCGAATTTGTAACGTCTACTTTTAGGTTATTTTCTATGCGATAGTTAATTTTCTGAATCTCATAAATTTCATCAACGAACATTAATTTTTCTAATTTTACTTTATCAGTTATAGGTTCTGAAAAGATTAAAGTGATGTAAGTCTTTAGCTTCTCTCCCTGTGTACCTGGAATTTCTTGCTGAATAAAGGCCTCTTGAAATTTAAGTACATCGGATTCCTCATATTTCAGCACAGTAATATTCTTGTTTGTTTTACAAGCAAATAGAGTACTTATCAAGGAGAAATAAATAATGATTTTTCGCATATTTTTAGTGTTTTGCTAAGATACTTAAATGCATTCTTTAAATTAGACCTTTAATTGACAAAACCATGATTCAATACAACCCTAGAGACTGGTTCGGGCTAATTTTCAAATTTCACAAGAGTGATACCTTTAGACAAATGTTTTGGGTGCTGTTTTCATATGCTATCTTTTGCTCTATTGTAGTGTTTTTAGAGTTGAAATATGAAAAAATGTATGTTTTTGGAAATACTTTTCAAATTCACTCCTTACTCGGTTTTGTTATTGGTTTATTACTTGTTTTTAGAACGAATACTGCCTATGAGCGTTGGTGGGAAGGCCGAAAGCAATGGGGAGCCATGGTCAACAACAGCAGAAATTTTGCACTAAAAATCAACGCCATGCTACCCGCTTCTGACGTTGAGACTAGAACACTTTACAAGAAGTTAATTCCAAATTATGTTTATGCAATGAAGGAACATTTGCGTGAGGGAGCAGACCTAGAAAAACTGGAAGATAATGAATTTCAAAGCAATAAGGAGCTAGAGAAATTCAAACACATTCCTAACCAAATTGCTCAGGCCATGTATATTCGATTGCATCAAGTGTACAAAGACGGAAAAATTACAGGCGATCAACTTATTACCATTGACCGCGAGCTGAATGCCTTTACGGACGTCATAGGAGCTTGCGAGCGCATAAAGAAAACACCGATCCCCTTCTCGTATAACTTATTTCTCAAAAAATTTATTTTCGCTTACACGCTGACACTTCCTTTCGGCTTAGCTTACGATTTGGATTATTGGACGATTCCGATTTGCACCTTTATCTTGTACATATTCGGAAGTTTAGAACTGTTAGCTGAAGAAATAGAAGACCCATT
>TARA_B110000046_G_scaffold25332_1_pt1 | contig 39575 bp, 37 predicted proteins | sample TARA_B110000046 | Tara Oceans TARA_B110000046 (sample SAMEA4397157) | marine metagenome | biome: Polar Biome; feature: [DCM] deep chlorophyll maximum layer (ENVO:01000326); material: water (ENVO:00002006), including particulate matter (ENVO:01000060) such as... | depth 40 m
TCTGCAAGTAGGGATAGCTTTTTTGGTTCGGATTCTATTTTCAACGGTTCTGCAGAACCAACAGCAGCCTTTGAAATTAGCAATTTAGATACTTCAAAAGTCTACACGATTACCATTTTTGGTTCAAGGGTCGCCAACGATAATCGGGAAACAAAATACCTTTGTGCAGGCAGAACGCTCGATTCTGCGCTTCTAAATGTTTCCAACAACACAGATTCTGTAGTGGTATTTAATCTCGTTCCATCCGATTCTGGAAAAATTAAAATACAGATGAGCTCCGGACCTAACAACACTAACAGTAATGGATTTTATTATATCGGTGCACTGAAAATGGAGTTTTCGGACACTTTACCTTCGCCCTCATTAGCACTTCAGAAACCAAGTGGAGGAGAATATTGGCAAGTTGGAAAAACTGTAAAACTAAATTGGGAAACCACTGTGCCAGCTCAAACGATTTTAGAATACTCTAGCGATAATGGTCAGAACTGGAACTTCATCGACTCCGTGCCTGCGTTTATTGGGCAGTATAACTGGGTGGTTCCTTCTGCAGCAGGTCTTCAAAGCGTAGTCCGGATAACTGCTGATTCGTTGCAAGACCAATCTTTCAGCTTTGAAATTGCTGCGAATTCGGATAGTTGCTTCGTAGTGGTAATTGGCTCTTCTACAGCAGCAGGTGCAGGAGCATCGGTAATCGATAGCGCTTGGGTAAATCGTTTTAGAGCGGAACTATACCAAAATGATACGAGGAAGCAAGTAATTAATTTGGCAAGAGGTGGTTATACTTCTTATCACTTAATACCTAGCAATAGTAGCGTAAGAGCCTCGGCTGTTGGCATAACAACAGATACTAATCGAAACATCACAAAAGCACTTAGCTTTCATCCGCAAGCCGTAGTTGTCAACTTACCCTCCAACGATGCTGGGCGCAACTTTTCAACACCAAATCAAATGAGAAATTTCCGCCTTATGAAAAAGGAAGCGGACAGTTTAGGTGCACAATTGTGGGTTAGTACTACACAGCCGCGTAATTTCAACAATAGCAGTCAAATTCAAATTCAATTGGACACGAGAGATTCTATATTAGCTCAATTTGGTAATTACGCAATTGATTTTTGGACTATTATCACTGATACCATAGGGCACATTCTTCCTAGGTTTAACTCAGGTGATGGAGTGCATTTAAATAATTTAGGTCACCGAATGCTTTTCAATCAGGCAATGTTATCGGCAATTTCAGACAGCCTGTGTTTTAATATCCTTGTTGGGCTCTACGAAGCAAAAGTTAAATCCGTTGAAAAAATCAAGGTTTACCCGAACCCGTATAAGGACCAAATTCATGTTCAAATAAAGGAAAGAAATCTGACAAAGGCAGTTGCTAGACTCTATGATGTTCATGGGCGTTTGCTGTGGGAAGAAGTATTCAATACCCCAACGAGCCAAAATGCACTTACCCTCAGCCCTAATTTTTCATCTACCTTCTCCGGCATGCAATTTCTAAAGCTTACTTTCTATAACGATCAACAAGTACAAGTAGAAACCTTTCCGATAGTTCATTTTAAATAAAATGACAATTAATGTGGTAGCTCTTATTAAGGTTTTCTGCAGCGCTTCCCTAAAACTTCAAGACTAATCCTACCGTGTAGTTTCTGCCCAACTCGTCTGCAAAGTATCGTTGCCTATTCAAGTAATCTCGGTATTCGGTGTTCAAAGCGTTCTCTACTCCCAAATGTGCTTCCAATCGAATGCCCTTCAATTGTTTTTCTGCAGAAACTCTAAACCCTAATAAATAATATCCTTCTGGAGGTGCCACAAAATCTTGCTCCTCAGTAATGTTTCGTTGCTCAAATACATATTTGTGAATCATTTGAAGTTCTACATTTTTAAGAGACCTCACTTCGGGTATTTGATAGCTCGTAGTGGATAAAATAGAATTACTCGGCAGATTAATTAGTGCAATCCCATTATCTATTTCATTCCCTCGAATAAAGCTGTAATTAAGCTCCGTCAGCAACTTCTCGTTGATCTGATACTTGGTCACAAAATCCAACCCATAGATCTGAGCATCTGTTTGTTCGTATTTAAAAACGGGAAAAGCACCACGTATGGTTAAGCGAAATTCATCCTGTGCCTGTAAATAAATATAATTTTGTATATACTGATGATACAACAACAATTCTGCAAAAAATTTATCTTTTTTCTTGGTCGCAAATGAAAGCGTGTTTTTTATCGCTTGCTCCGAATCTAGGTTAATATCCCCTTCTTCAATCCCACTCACTCCTTGATGCAAGCCATTACTATACAGCTCATTCACTTCAGGATTTCGAGCAGCCAAACCAACATTATAATTCATTGAAAATTGATCACTAAAAGAATACTGTATACCCGCTGAAGCTATGTAATTCAAGTATTTATTCTCAAAATTTAAAATCTCTCTTGGAACCGAAATCGAAATAGTCGCTACCTTCCGAATTTCTTCTTCAACCCTTGCTCCGAGCTCCAACTTTAACTTCTTAAATGATTTCGTAGCAATTAAAAAAGCACCCCTTTCATTAGACAAATAATTAGGAATCAATGGCAAAATACCAGTCTCAGGTATGTTCTGATTGTTTACTCGATTAACTTGGATTCCTGATTTCAAATGCCATTCATTTTTAAAGTAATAGTGGAATTTGGCTTCGAAAAAATCACTTTCTTGGTCCAAACTCAGCGAAGGCTTATCTCCTCTCCCTCCTCTTCGTACATCGAATTCTTTTCTATAATTGAGTTGTTTGGCATAGACCAGCTCCACCCATGCCTGTTCAGAAAACAAATACTTAGTACTTGCCTTTAACAAGTGATGGTTTACCTCTTGTCTTGGATTTTGGATGTCGTAAGAAAAATCATCTTGTGTGAAGAAAGGCTCTTCACGTTCAAAGGCGGTTTGCAAATCTGTTAAGTTCCCAACTTGAGAGCCTCTTAAAATTCCAATTTGAGTATTGAAAGAGCTGCAATAAACGTTTGCCGTCCATTTAGTTGTAATTTGCTTTTCAAGTTCGGCTGCAAAATTATACTCTTCAAACCCAGTGTTAGTCAAGAAGTAGTTGGGCGTATTGGCGTCACCAATCTTTTTAATTGAGCCATTTACTTTCCACCCGAACCATTTATTGTATTGCTGCAATTCAAGATTTACTCCGTTTCCAAGTTCGTTAGAGTTAAAAAAGTAACGTGCCTTGCCATGTAAGTGAGGTTCTTTTTCTATTTTTTTTGGATCAACCAAAATCACACTACCCAAACTGTTACCCATAAACTCCACGGCCCCAACCCCTTTTACCACCGTAATACGGTTTGCTACAAGTGGATCAATTTCCGGTGCATGATCAAAACCCCACTGTTGACCACTTTGTGCTATACCATTGTTTAAAATCAATAATCGGTTACCATATAATCCATGAACAACTGGTTTTGAGACCCCATTCCCATTTTTTATCGTTGAAACACCACTGATATCTTCTAACGTTTGCCCTAAACTTTTTGAGAGTTGTTGGTTAATTTGCCTTGCATTCAACACCTCCACTTCTTGGCTTTTTGACTCTTGAATATGGTCCTCTATTGTTACCTCATTTATCAATTCGCTGCTATGCTCAACATAAAATGTACAGGTAGTATCTGATGATAATCGAAATAAAATATTTTGAGTTTCGCAACCGATGTGGCTAATTACTAAATGATATTCCCCTCCACATAGTTTTTTTAATTCAAAATTTCCGGATAAATCTGACACCACACCTGTAGTTAACTCCTCTACATAAATAGAAGCGAACTCTATTGGTTTTAAAGTGCCCTTATCTGCCACTTTCCCAAAAACAGTTAGCTCGCATGTTTGTGCATGCGAGCTAATTACTGTAATGGTAAAAAATAAAATTAAAAGTTTATCTAACATTTATTGGGAAAACGACTTCTATATCTGTTTCACCACCGGCATTTGTGATGTCTCCACCACTTACCCCTGCTGCAGATTTATCTGGTTCATGTCGTAAAATTACTGTTAAAAATCCTCCCATCGTTCTAGATTCAAAAGTTGTAGATAAACCAAGTGGATTTCCGTTTTTATCAACATCAGCATAGGAAATTATATAATCCCCGGCAGTTTTTTGAAAAAACACCTGGTGCTCGTCACCTTCTTCTAAAACTTCATTCGTAATAGAATCTGCAGGAGTTTCTAGTTCATTTAGAAACTCTATAGCACCGGAGTAAGTAACATTAGCATCTATGGAATCTGTCGTTATCACTGGAGCATTTCCTCCGTCTCCGTCTAAATCTTTAAACTGAAATACTTTCGCAGTTCCGCCCGTTACAGGTGTTAATGTATATTTTACTGTCGTAATTACCTCTACTTCATTCGGTATTATAGGTGTTACCGGTTCATTCTCGTCATCTTCCTTACATGCAAATAAAGATATTGCTATGAGGCCATAAATAAGTTTTGTTTTCATAATAATGAGTTTTGTTATTTTTGGTAAAAATACATAAAATTATTACTATTGCAACATTGTCGCAATAATATTTATGAAAAGAAGAAATACTCCTACAAAAGAAAAAGTCTTGATGATTTTGAAATCTCAAGAATTTGCAATTAGTCACGAGACGATTACTGACCAGATAACAGATATCAATAGAGCGACTATTTATAGAATCCTAAATCGATTTTGTGAAGATGGCCTTGCTCATAAGATTGCAGCTGAAAATGGAAAACAATATTTTGCCTTATGCAAAAGTTGCGAAGTAAAGGACCATCATCACAACCACCTCCACTTTCAGTGTAACACCTGTGAAAAAGTTGAATGCTTTAAGAGTGAAGTAAATATTTCCTTACCAGAAGGCTATCGGGTAGAGAACTTCAATGGCCTAGTAAGTGGATTTTGCAACAAATGTCAAGCTACTTAACAGTCGCAGGCTTTGCCCTTTTGAGATACACTTAACATCTCGACCCTCTCTTCATTCTCACACACTTCCCATATCATTGTGTATTCTCCCTTGTCGGATTTATATTCTAATCGATAAGTAGGACAAGGCTTTTTCTGTGTATTGCTTTCCGAGAAATTTATATCGGAACCTTGTTGAATCTCAACCCACTTTTTATCTTCCAATCCCAAATACTTTAATTGACATTCAGCCCTAACCGAAATACTTACCGCCGAACTATCAATCGTCGTCATAATTCGCTTCTCTGGTGTCCAAGTGTTTAATTCTCGGTCTCCAAATATTATATACACAATAAGCAATCCGAGGCCTACCCCGATTAAATAAGTTCTAAATCTTCTCCAAAATGTCATATTACAAAAGTATGTTGAAAGCACAGCAATTCATATGCTTTAGAAAAATTTAATAGGCTGCTAACAATAAATCTAAATCTTTATAAGGCAAGCCAAATTCTTTCGCCAAAAATGGATTGGCCAACATTCCTTTATACAAGTAAGTTCCTGAGCGAACGGATAAGATTTTTCGAATGCAGTGATCGATTCCTCCACCATCTCCTAATTCAATAATCACAGGTGCAAAAATATTACTCAACGCATAAGAAGCTGTTCTTGCTGCTCTAGAGGGGATGTTAGGCACGCAATAATGAATAACCCCGTGCAAATTATAAGTTGGATTGGCGTGTGTTGTAACTTTTGAAGTCTCGAAACAACCTCCTTGATCTATACTAACATCGACAATCACCGACCCTTCAGCCATGTTCTGAACCATCTCTTCACTAACAATAATAGGAGAACGACTTTTAGGAGAACGCATAGCACCTATGGCCACATCTGCGTGCTTTAACGCATTTGCAATAACTTTTGGTTGAAGTGTAGAAGTATAAACTCTTCTTCCCAACGCGTCTTGCAATCGTCTTAATTTAGAAGTATTGTTGCTAAACACTTTAACGGAAGCGCCCAATCCTAAGGCAGCTCTAGTTGCAAACTCTGCAACAGCTCCTGCACCAAAAATAACGACCTCAGTTGGTTTTACTCCAGAAATCCCACCCATCATCAGCCCTTGGCCACCGTTTACATTACTCAAGTACTCTGCAGCAATTAAAATTGAACTGTTCCCTGCAATTTCACTCATTGCTCGAATAACAGGAAAGCTTCCTGTATTATCCTTAATATAATCGTATGCAATTGCCGTAACCTTCTTATCAATTAATTTTTTAAGAAAATCTTTAGGCTGCACAGGTAATTGAAGGGTAGAAATTAAAGTTTGACCCTGTTTCATCAAATCTATCTCTTCGTGTGAGAGCGGTTCAACTTTAAGAATAATGTCAGCCTTATATACCGATTTGGTATCGTATGCAATTTGAGCTCCAGCTTCACTGTAGTCAGTGTCAGAAAAATTCGCTTTTTCTCCCGCCTTTGATTCAATTAATACTTCGTGCCCGTTATTCACCAAAAGCTCTACATCTTGAGGAACAAGGGGAACCCTTCGCTCTTGCAAAGAGGTTTCCTTGGGTACACCAATAAACAGGCTATTATTCTTCGTTTTAACCGCTTCAAGCTGCTCTTGAGGAAGCATTTTAGTGGCGGCCTGCGCTAATGACTTTACAACATCTTCAGACATCAATTGATTTTATTTATTATAAATTCTCGTCCTTTTTTTGCAATAGATATGTGAATTTCAAGCCTTCTATGGGGCAGCAAATTTTCAATTTTTGATGGCCACTCAATTAAACAGAGGTTCTCACCATAAAAATAATCCTCAACTCCTATATCAAAAGCTTCTTCTTCAGATTTTAATCTGTAAAAATCAAAATGAAAAACTCGTGGCTCATTATCTGATTCATACTCATTTACAATTGAGAAAGTAGGAGAATTCACGTCATCTTTTACTCCAAGCAATTTACACATATTTTTAATTAGCGTTGTTTTGCCCGCACCCACATCACCTCGAAAGGCAATAATTCTGTATTCCTTGACCAAATCAATAATAGCTTCAGAAACTTTTCCCAACTCATTTTCAGCTGCTAAGATTTTCATGCCGTTACTTTTTAGGCGAAAGCTGAATAATTGGAACCATCATTTCTTCCATGGAAATACCCCCGTGCTGAAACGTGTTTTTATAATAACTCACGTAATGATTAAAATTATTAGGGTAAGCAAAGAAAGCATCTCCTTTAGCGAATATAAAAGACTGACTAACATTCACTTTTGGTAACCTAGCTTGCTCAGGTTTCGTAACTGCTAAAACATCACTTGCCTCATATGTTAAGTTTTTGCCTTGCTTGTACCTTAAATTAGTATTCACAGTTTTATCACCCACAACTTTCGAAGCTTCTTTTACTTTAATCGATCCATGATCTGTTGTAATTACAACTCTTCCACCTCTTGATGCAATTTCTTTCAACGCTTCTTTTAAAGGTGAATGGTCGAACCAAGATAAAGTCAACGAACGATAAGCCGCTTCGTCCTCTGCTAACTCTTTTATAATGTCAGTATCCGTTCTAGCATGAGACAACATGTCGATGAAATTGTACACAATTACATTGAACGCGTTATTCATTTGGTTTGGGATTTCGCTCACGACCTTCCTTCCGTAACTAGGATTTAACACCTTGTTGTAAGCAAATCTTGTTTCTTTTCCCAATCGTTTTAATTGATACCCAATTAATTCTTGCTCGTTCATGTTCTTGCCCCCCTCATCTTGGTCATTCAACCATAGCTTTGGATACATCCTTTCAATATCCAATGGCATTAGTCCGGCAAACAAAGCGTTTCTTGCATATTGTGTTGTAGTGGGGAGAATACTCATGTACGTCTCCTCTTTATCAATCCAAAACATTTCTTCTATCTGTGGCTTCAGTATTTGCCACTGATCTAAACGCAAATTATCAATCACAATTAAAAAGGTGGAACCCTCTTTCTGGATAAGCGGCAATACTTTTTCTTTAAAAACATTGTGCGACATCAACGGTGCCCCTTCTGGGTACTCCATCCAATCCAAATAATTATCTTCAACAAAACGGGCAAACAAATTACCGGCCTCCTCTTTCTGATTATTCAGAATTTCAGACATCCCCGTGTCTTCCGACTTCTCCAACTCATGTTCCCAGTAGATTAATTTCTTATAAACCTCTTCCCAATCTTCATAGTCCATGTTGTTATGAAGACTCATGCCGATGTTTCGAAAATCTTGTTGATACCCAATATTGTTTTTTTCACTTACCAAACGAGCTGTATCTAAATGTTTTTTAATGGTCAATAATATTTGATTGGGATTAACTGGCTTGATTAAGTAATCTGATATTTTTGCGCCAATAGCATCTTCCATGATAGACTCTTCTTCACTCTTTGTGATCATAATCACAGGTATGGAGGGGCTCATTGTCTTGATTTTATTCAAGGTTTCTAACCCAGATAAGCCTGGCATATTTTCATCTAAAAAGACCAAGTCATACCGGTTTTCGTTAATCAAATCCAAAGCTTCATCTCCACTAGTGGCAGGAGTTACTTCATAATTTTTTGCCTCTAAAAAAAGGATGTGTGGTTTTAATAGAGCAATTTCGTCATCTGCCCATAGGATTCTTATCTTCGTCATTCAGTTTTGTTTTGATTGCAAGTAAAGTGAAAAGGGCCGAAGCTACAAATCACACTTGCTAAAATTAGTTAAATCTAAATCGCTTGAGAAATAGTAAATACAATAAAAAGAAAATCTTTAACGACCCTGTTTATGGGTTTATTTCATTGCCCTTCAATTTAATTTTTGACATCATAGAGCACCCGTTTTTTCAACGACTTCGACGAATAAAACAATTGGGATTAACCCATTTGGTTTATCCCGGAGCCTTGCATACCAGGTTTCATCATGCTATGGGTGCCATGCACCTTACCATGAAAGCGCTAGATGTAATTGCATCAAAGGGTCAAAAAATCACAAAGAAGGAGCGAAAAGCAACACTAATTGCGATTCTTTTGCATGACATTGGACATGGCCCATTTTCACACGCTTTAGAATATAGCATCGTAGGAAACGTTACCCACGAAGATATTTCTAGTTTTTTCATGCAACGATTAAATGAGGAGTTTGAAGGTAAATTAACCCTTGCAATAAAGATATTCGAAAATAAATACGAGAAACCGTTCTTGCATCAACTAGTTTCATCCCAATTAGATATGGATCGATTGGACTATTTAAAGAGGGATAGTTTTTTTACTGGGGTATCTGAAGGGGTAATTAGTTCGGAGAGAATTATCTCTATGCTAAATGTACAAGAAGGCAACTTGGTAATTGAAGCAAAAGGAATTTATTCGATTGAAAAATTTATCATCGCTAGGAGACTAATGTATTGGCAAGTCTATTTGCACAAAACAGTGCTTTCTGCAGAACGCTTAGTGGTTAATATTTTAAAAAGGGCAAAAGAGCTAGCTCTTAATGATGAAGAACTTTTTTGTACTGATGCTTTACGGTATTTCCTGTACCAGACCCATGACAAAGAATCATTTGAAAAAAACCCCGAAACCTTAGTTCGTTTTTCTGAGTTAGACGATTTCGATATTACGGCCTCTATAAAAATGTGGCAAAACCACTCAGATCCTGTTTTAAGCAGTTTGTGTAACTCTTTAGTAAATCGAAATTTATATAAAATTGACATTCGTAAGAAAGTGTTTTCAAAAGCAGAGATTAACCAGCATTTGAACGATTTAGCTTCTGCAGCTGGTATTAGCGGAAAGGAAGCAAGTTATTTTATCTTTACCGATTCCATTAAAAACAATGCCTATTCACCCAAAAAAGATAAAATTAATTTGCTCTTCAAAAACGGTGAAATAAAAGACATCGCTGAGGCTGCTGACCAACTAAATATAAACGCATTAACAGAGGAAGTTGTGAAACATTTTATTTGTTATCCCAAACAAATTATGGTTGATAACTTGAAAAACAACTAGCCAAGGTCTACTTTAATTATTTATTACTTTTGAACTATGGAATTTTCAGCCAACCAAATCTCTGAATTACTACAAGGTACTATAGAAGGGAACGGAGAAACAAGCGTTTCTACCCTTTCAAAAATTGAAGAAGGTAAGCCAGGTTCGTTGTCTTTTTTAGCAAACCCAAAATATACAGACTACATTTACGAAACTCAAGCGTCAATAGTAATAATTGAGAATAATTTTGTAGCAGAGCAACCATTAAAACATAACCCAACACTTATTAGAGTTGCAGATGCTTATGGAGCTTTCGGTAAATTACTTAAAATGTACAATCAAGTAAAAAACAACAAAGTAGGAATTGCCAAATCTGCAATAATTTCAGAAACAGCAAGTGTAGGAGAGAATGTTTACTTAGGAGAAAACGTAGTAATTGGAGACAACACTAAAATTGCAGACGGAGTTAAAATATTCCCTAATTCGTTTGTAGGAGATAATGCTTCTATAGGAACCGGCACAACTGTTTTTGCAGGAGCAAGAATTTACTCTGAAACACAGATCGGTAAGGAATGCATTATTCATTCAGGTACTATTTTAGGTGCCGATGGATTTGGTTTTGTGCCAAACAGTGAAAACAATTACAAAAAAGTTCCACAAATTGGCAATGTAGTTATTGAAGATTATGTAGAAATTGGAGCTAATACATGCGTTGATAGAGCAACTTTAGGATCTACTTATATTAGGAAAGGAGCTAAACTGGATAACTTAATTCAGATTGCCCACAACGCAGACATTGGGGAAAATACAGTAATTGCAGCGCAAACAGGAATTGCAGGTTCTACTAAAATTGGTAAAAACTGTATGATTGGCGGACAGGTAGGAATTGTAGGCCATATAAAGATTGCTGAAGAAGTGAAAATTGCCGCACAAAGTGGTATTGGAAATTCAATTGAGGAAAAGGGAGCAATTGTTCAAGGTTCTCCTGCTATTCCAATTGGAAATTACAAAAGATCATACGTAATGTTTAGAAAGCTACCTGCAATGGCTAGCCAAATTCGAGACTTAGAAAAACAATTGAAAGAATTAAAATCAGACTCAAATTAGTTTATGAGCACGAAACAAAAGACTATTAAAGACTCCATTTCGTTAATTGGTGTTGGATTGCATACCGGAGAGAAAGCAACGGTCACCTTTAAATCTGCTCCTGAAAACCACGGATTCGTTTTTCAACGTATAGACTTGGAAGGAAAGCCAACTATTAGAGCAGACTGTGACTTAGTAGTTGATACTTCTCGAGGTACTACAATAGAACAAAATGGTGCAAGAGTGCACACTACGGAGCATTTACTAGCTGCTGCTTACGGTTTAGAAATTGATAATCTACTGATTGAAATAGATGGACCAGAAGTTCCTATCTTAGATGGTAGTGCTCATTTTTTCTTGCAAGCATTTAAAGATGCAGGTGTTGAGGACCAGGAAGCAGAGAAAAATTACTTTATCATTGAGGAGAACTTAACGTATGAAGACGTAGACCGAATGACTGAAATGTTAGCGGTTCCCCAAGATGAGTTTCGCCTTACGGTTATGGTAGATTACAATTCTCCAACTTTAGGGACGCAACACGCTCATATGTATCACCTAGGTGAGTTTGAAGAGAACATTTCAATGTGTAGAACATTTGTTTTCTTGCGAGAATTGGAATTTTTGGCAAAAAACAACCTTATTAAAGGTGGTGATTTAGATAATGCAATTGTTTTAGTCGATCACATTCCTCCACAAGAAAAGTTAGATGAAATTGCAGAATTATTGGGTAAACCTAAAATCGCTGTAACTGATACGGGAGTTCTTAATAATTTAAAATTGCATTTTCAAGACGAACCTGCTAGACACAAATTGTTAGATATTGTAGGTGACTTAGCTTTAATAGGCCGCCCAATTAAGGGACATATTTTAGCTGCAAGGCCCGGGCACAAAGGCAATGTAGACTTTGCCCGAATCATAAAAGCTGAAATTAAAAAACGAGAAAAGGCTGGTCCAAGGTTTGATTTAACGGCTGAACCAATTCACGACATCAATAGCATTGAGAAAATTTTACCTCATCGTTATCCAATGTTGTTGGTGGACAAAGTTATAGAGTTAAGCGACTCTCACGTGGTTGGGGTAAAAAATGTGACAATGAACGAGCAATTCTTTCAAGGTCACTTTCCTGGCGCTCCGGTAATGCCAGGTGTTCTTATGATTGAAGCCATGGCACAAACTGGCGGAATTTTAGCTCTCAGCACTGTTCCAGACCCCGAAAACTACCTTACCTATTTCATCAAAATTGACAAGGTAAAGTTTAAACAAAAAGTAATTCCAGGTGATGTCTTAATATTTAAATTAGATTTGTTGCAACCTATTCGAAGAGGAATGGTTTTAATGGCTGCCAAAGCCTATGTTAATGGAAAAGTTGTTGCAGAAGGTGAATTAATGGCACAAATTGTAAAAGAAAAATAATGGAGCATGCTTATATTCGTCCCAATGCAAAAATTGGTAAAAATGTTACAATCGACCCCTTCTCATATATTGCCGGAGATGTTGTAATTGGGGATAATACTTGGATTGGCCCCAATGTAACCATAATGGATGGTGCCAGAATTGGTGAAAACTGTAAGATATTTCCAGGTGCGGTTATTTCAGCAATACCTCAAGACTTGAAATTTCACGGAGAAGTTACAACTGCAGAAATTGGCAATAACACTACTATCAGAGAGTGTGTTACCATTAATCGTGGAACGATAGACAGAAATAAAACTGTTGTTGGTAACGATTGCTTGTTAATGGCTTACGTGCACATTGCTCACGATGCGTTAATAGGGAATAATGTAATTCTAGCAAATACGGCTAACATTGCAGGTCATGTTACTATTGAAGACCACGTTATTTTAGAAGGTGTAGTAGCGGTTCAACAATTTATTAGAATTGGAGAGCATTCATTTATTGCCGGTGGTTCCCTTGTTCGCAAAGATGTACCACCTTTTGTTAAAGCAGCTAGAGAACCTCTAACTTATGCAGGAATAAATGCCATAGGATTGCGCAGACGTGGTTATCAAACTGCCACAATTAGTCAAATAGAAGATATTTACCGTCATATTTTTGTGCACGGTACAAATGTTTCTAAATCAATCGAAGAAATAAAAGCATCCATTGAAGATTCGGTTGAAAAGACACAAATTCTAGACTTTATTGAAGGTTCACAAAAGGGAATTATTAGGGGGCCTTTAAGTTAAAGGATCATTAGAACTTAAGGAAAATGAACATCCAAATCCATTCACTTTCAAAGCGATTTAATAAGGAGTGGATTTTTCAATCTCTTACTTTAGATATATCCTCTGGTCAAAAAATCGGAGTAATAGGATCAAACGGAAGTGGCAAATCAACTTTCATTAAGCTCATATCCGGCGCAGAACTGCCTTCTAAAGGCGAAATAAAGTACTTCAACAGTAAAACTGAAATTGATACGGCAGAAATCTATAGCACCATTAATTTTACAGCCCCATACATTGATTTAATTGAAGAGTTAAGCTGTAAAGAGCTAATTAACTTTCACCTTCAGTTCAAAACATTCCAAAACAACTTAACAGATGATGCTTTTATCGACCTAGTTTATTTAAAAGATGCAGAACATAAATTCATCAAAAACTTTTCATCTGGAATGAAGCAGCGTTTAAAGCTTGGCCTAGCTATTTGCAGCCAATCTCAACTATTGCTGCTGGACGAGCCCTGCTCTAATTTAGATACTAAAGGAATAGAGTTATACCACAATTTAATGGATAGGTATAACCAAAATAGAACTACCATTATTGGTTCAAATGAGCACAAGGACGAACTTTACAAAATTGAAAAAACACTAAGAATCACAGATTATAAATATGGATTCGAAGTCTAATCCCTATCTTTGATTTTATACATTTAAATTATGGCAAATACTTCAGATTTCAAGAACGGATTGTGTATGAATTGGAATAAAGATTTATACAAAATACTTGAATTTCAACACGTAAAACCAGGGAAAGGACCGGCATTTGTTAGAACAAAATTGCAAAGTTTAACCTCTGGAAAAATTATAGACAATACATTCAATGCAGGAGTAAAAATTGACCCAGTTCGAATTGAAACCCGACAGTATCAATATCTTTTCAATGATGACAGCGGTTTTCACTTTATGAATACCGACGATTATGAGCAAACCTTTCTGCCGAAAGAGATGATTAACGCACCTCAGTTTTTAAAAGAAGGCGACATGGTTGATATTATGTTCCATGCAGAAGAAGAAAAGCCACTTTCATGTGACCTACCAGCTTTTGTGAACCTAGAGATTACATTTACTGAGCCTGGAATTAAGGGAGACACTGCAACAAATGCAACTAAACCTGCAACTGTTGAAACAGGAGCAGAAGTTAGAGTTCCTTTATTTATAAACGAAGGTGACAGAATTAGAATTGACACAAGAGATGGTTCGTACTGTGAGCGATTGAAATCATAAGTAATGAAACTAGGTAAAACACATACTCTATCTGCCATAGCTGCGCTAATTGACTCCTCTTTTAAAGGAGATGAAAACATTTCTATTAGCGGAATTAACGAGATTCATAGAGTAGAACATGGAGATATTGTATTTGTAGATCACCCAAAATATTATGACAAGGCGCTAAATTGCAATGCCTCAGTAGTTTTGATTAACAAGGAAGTTGAAGTGCCAGATGGTAAAGGAATAATCATTTGTGAAGACCCCTTCAGAAGTTTCAACTTTATACTAAACTATTTTAATCCTTTTATCTTCTCTGAAGAACAGCAAGAAGCAGCTGAAATTGAATCCGGAACGAAGATTCATCATTCTGTCACTATAGGAAAGAATGTTAAGATTGGAAAGAACTGCCTTATATTCCCAAATGTTAGCATACTTAATGATGTAACTATCGAAGATAATGTAATTATACAATCTGGAACAATACTCGGATCTTTTGGATTCTATTACAAAAATAGAGGTACTCACTTCGATCGACTAAATAGCAACGGTTCTGTTTTAATAGAAAAGAATGTAGAGATTGGAGCAAATTGCACTATAGACAAGGGAGTTACCGCTGTTACAACAATTGGTGAAGGAACCAAGATTGATAATTTAGTTCAGATAGGACACGATACCATTGTTGGTAAAAAGTGTTTAATTGCAGCTCAAGCTGGAATTGCCGGATGTGTTGAAATTGGAGATGAAGTGACCATATGGGGACAAGTCGGTATAGCGAGCGGAATTTCAATTGGTAATAAAGCTACTCTTTATGCTCAAAGTGGCGTTGGTAAAACTTTAGAAGGGAACAAAGCATATCTTGGTAGTCCAGTTGATGAGAGCAGAGCGAAATTCAAAGAGATAGCTCTATCAAGAAGACTCCCCGAACTTTTTAGTAAGTTTAACAAAGAATGACAGATGATAAAACAAGACGGGCAAAAGGAAAGCTTCAACAATCAAAATCGAAGTTAGGTACCCTCTTGAATATCACAAACGCTATTAACGATAATTCCTCTGACGAACTTCTGTTCTCGATTCTAAAATCAATTATTACAGAGAACCTAAACATTGCCAAACTAGCCCTTTTTACTTTCAATACAAAGCAATGGAATGTTTCGATGAGTGAGGGAATCTCGAAAGACGAATGCAAAAAAATAAATATTTCTAAACTTATTCAATCCTTCACTGACATTGGCACCATAAGTCAGGAAAATAATAGTTCGCCTTTAGAATATTTCGATATTGCTATCCCAATTTTTCACAATGACCGACCGCTAGCATTTGTGCTATTAGCAGATGTTGATGGAGAAAAAATGGAAATCAGTCCAATTATAAAACATCTTCGTTTTATTCAGACATTAATCAACATAATTGTTGTTGCCTTGGAGAACAAGCGGTTGAACAAACAAGAAATTAATCAAGCTGCCATAAATAAGGAGTTAGAGCTAGCTAGAGACATGCAAACACTGCTATTTCCTAAAACTTTACCGAACACGGCTTCTCTGAAAGTAACTGCCTTATACCTCCCTCATAGTGAAGTCGGTGGAGACTATTATGATGTGATTCCACTTTCTGACGGTAGAACAGCATTTTGTATTGCAGATGTTTCGGGAAAAGGAATTTCTGCCGCTCTACTAATGGCTAATTTTCAAGCGAACTTGAGAACATTAATTAGAATTGCGATTGACTTAGATGAACTAGTTGAATCGTGCAATCAAAAAATAATTGAGTCGGCAAACTTCGAAAAGTTTATTACCCTTTTTATTGGTGTTTTTGACCCAATAAATAAAGAACTGAGTTACATCAATTGTGGCCACCAACCGCCACTTTTACTGCAAAGTAAAAAAGTTCAGCTGCTTGAAACAGGGACTACTATTTTAGGAATGTTTGAAAAATTACCATTCCTTATAAAAGGTATTATTCCGGTAAATAACAATGACATCTTAGTTTGTTTTACGGATGGATTAACCGAAATGCCCGACCAAAATGGCACCCAATTGGAAGTTGAAGGAATAGCTTCTATTCTAAAAGACAAAAAAACCGTTTCTGAAGTTGAGGACTCCTTGACCTCCCTCATTCAGCAGAGTAAAACAAACATAGGCTTAGATGATGACATTACTTTTCTAGCTGCTCAGTTTCTTTAGCTAAGAATTTCTTAGAATTTAAATCTATGGTAACTATCATTGCTATAAACGCCCAAAAAGGGACACTTGCTTTATCAGTATCCAAGAAATTATTAAGCGTTCCATTAATTATATAGGACGTAAAAGCAAGTATTATAAAGAATACAATAGTGCGCAACTCGCCTTTGGGCAGTCTGTAGTACAATAAAGAAGCTCGATAATAAAACACAACTAGAATTAAGATAAAAGTTAATCCTCCTAGTATACCCGCTTCAGCTAATGGTCCAATGAATTCTGAATGAGCATTCCCCCCATCTCCTGCATTTGTACTAATAATTGTAATATCTTCAGATGATTGGAATGGGGCATATTGGAATGCGTACGTACCCGGACCCCAACCCGTTATTGGTTTCCTCCTGAACATTTCTATTGCAGAGTTCCATCTATTTATTCGTTCCAAATTTGACGCATCGGTTGATATATTGGTGATTGACTGCATATGCTCTCCTAAGTTCTCCGAGGTCGAATCTTGCTCATTTTTTTCTAATATATTAATTATATCTGTCCAGAAAATTCCAGCAAAAAGCAAAACCAGTGCTGCCGCCGAAAGCACAAAGGTTCCTTTTAAACGCAGCACATAAACTAAAGAAAGGGCGAAAGCAACCAACAAACTGATCCATGCTGCTCGACCATAAGAAAAGATAATACCCATAGCTAAAATAATTATCATCAATGCCGTTATTACTCGATATTTCTTATAGCGCTTTAACGCAAACAACAACACCATAATGGGGAACATCATAGCTACAACCGCTCCATAAACTGTGTGATCCTTAAAGAACGGCTGCATTACCCAGTGAGCCGGGCGTTCTGCAAAACCATATTTACTGTGATGCAGAAATGTATATAACGCAACACAAGCAAGAGGAATTAGATAGAGCCAAAAAAACAATCTAATGTTTTCAACTTTTTTAAAGAGTTGAGTGGCTATAAAATAGAACGCAATGACAAACCATAGCCTTGCCAGTAAGAACTTTAATGAAACAAATGGCATTGTACTTGTCAGCGTTGTAATAATAATCCAAGTTAGATTGATTAGGATAGCAATCGTGATGGGATGCTTCAGTACAGACATGTCATACTTCCTGTCATAAAGCACTCTTAAAATAAAAATGAGCATTACACCAAACAACAAAGGTTCAGTAGGTAGGAACATTCCAACCCCTCCAAACTCCAATGCTTCTAGGTTTAATGAAAGCGGTGTAGTAAATACAATGAACCACATCAATTTATCAGTAGCTACAAAAGCCATAAATAAGAGAACTATAGCGAAGGGAATTATTGCAAACCAATATTGTTCCAATGCGATTAGAGCACTATTAGTCATAATGAACAGAAAGCTCAAAATCAATACCCAATTTGACTTTAACTCTTCAGACATTTTATTTCTTTTGGTAACCCATAACCAATAATAAAACAAAGGTAAATCCCATTGAAGCAGTAATTGCAACAACAAAAATTAACCAACGAGTTGGGTATGACTTCTTATCTGACACTTCCGGTTTAACTAATACATTAGAATATGTTTGCATTTTATTCAAATCTTTCATTGCATGCTCTAGACCTGCTCTTCTACTCATATATTCACCATTTATTACGTTCAACTGAGCATGAAAATCATGGAATTTTCTACCATGCTTCTGAAGATTTTCATATAAGGCTTTAGCTTCATCAAAATCTTTCCCCTTCTTACCCGAAAGCAAGAAGTCCATGTATTTCTCGGTTACCCTTTCGGACTGAGTAATGTAATCTAGTATCCCGTAAGTCGTGCTAATCTCTTTTATTTTGTTTTCCAAACTATCAAGTTGTTCTTTTTTATCATCCATCAACTTTCTATTGATAACAACAATTTCCTGATACTTTCCCCTCTCAGTTCTTCTAATGATCCTGTTTAGTTCCTCTAAAATTTCTGCTACAATATCTCTGGCCTTTACGGGGTCAGTCGACATAGCATTAATACTTATCGACTCGAATTTTGTTTCATCAAAAGTAATATGCTCAACGTAAGCCTCATTTATGAGTGCACGCTTATTTGGATTATCTAGGTCAATATCGTACTCATCGTAAAGATCAAATTTTTCAATGATGTAGCTTCTTAATTCATTTGATTCCAAATACTGCTGCATTTGCTCTAATCCGTTTTCTTCAGCATATCTCCCTAGATTAGCCGGGTAAACAACTGCCTCAGACTTATATTTAGGTGGTATAAATTGAGGCAATGAGAAAACATATGCGAAAACTCCTGAAATACAACCTATGCTAAGCAGAAGTATCCGCTTCTTGGCTGCAAATTGTACTATTTCTATATTTGATTTCATAGTGATTTTTTTTCTAAGTCCTCATTCATTTCGCTTTCGGGTCAAATAAAATTAAGACGATCATAGTAAATAAAAATGTTGCAATCGTCGATGCTATAATAATTAACCACCTTATAGGGTAACTAGCCTTTTGTGAAGGGAAAGCACTATTTACAATAAAAGTTTGGTCAATAGTCGATTCCGCATTAACTCGAGCCTCTGCGTAAACTTTTCTTAGGTCACTTAATTTTTCTCGCTCGTATTCCATTTGCTGCACCAAACTCAAATATTTTCCTCCATATTTTGAGATAGTATCCAGTTTATCTTCTAGCGCCTTTGCAGCGGCATTATTACCTTTCACTAAAGCCGCACCATATTGATTACTTAATACCTCAACCTGCGTCTCATAATCCTGCACCCCTTTAGCTCGTATCTGATTCAAAGTATCTTCCATTCGGTTAATTTCTGCCACCAAATTGTTAAACTCTTGTTCCACAATTGCAAATCCTTGACGTGCAACTTTCTTTAGAATTTTGGAACGAACTTCTTCTACTTTTAGAGCAATCTCATTTGCTATGTTTGCTGCATATTCTTTATCCGTATCTAATACTTCAATCTTAATCGACATAAATTTTGTTCGGTAAAAGTCAATGTTTGTTTCATACTCTTCATACAAATCTATTTGACGGTATTTCGCTTCAGGATTTATATCATAATGGTTCATTAAATCAAATTTTTCGATTATGTGACCTCTAATTTCATCAGACATAAGCAGTTGAATTAATTGTTCAGCTTCTTCTTCTTCTCCAAATTCAAGAAAATCCTTCTCCTTATAATTCTCATCGTTTAACAATGCTCTGGAAATAGACGTTGTTGTAGACGGAAACAAAATGACTGACGATTCATACTTATCTTCAATTAAAAGTGAGAATATTATTGAAGAGATGAATGCCAATGCGGAGGTAGTCAGGAGCACATTCCTTCTTTTTCTTAGAAAATGGAATATACCATTTGAGTTGATGTCAAAAGACCGGTCGTTCATAGCTAGCTCTTATTATAAAAGTTGTCAAAGTTAGTGAAAAACAAAGATAGGGGCCTTTACTGGAAAGTCTGAATATCTTATCTTCAATAGTCTTCTTAATCAGAATTTTAAAAATGTATTACGTATGTTAGTGTTGTTTGTTATGAACAAATAGAAAACTATGCCAAAACAAATCTAGCAGTACTTCTTGTTCTTTGCTCCAATAGTACCGTTCTTCCCTTCAACAAATCAGCAATAATTTGTTCCGTAAAGTGACGTATAGTTATTAAAGTCGCTCCTTCGTTGCACGCTACTTTATATTTATCAAAGACCGCCTTTCTCAGTTCGTCAATTTTGGCTTTATCAAAATCGAACGCTACGGTAAAACTAATGGCTGAATTTTGTAAAATATTTACAGACAACCCAATATCTGAAAAAGACTGAAAAATTTCAGATAGTTTACGTTCATCAATAAAATCAAAGTCTTTTGAGCTGAAGGAGACCAAAATCTGGTTCTCTTTATGAATATAAGAAGGAATATCACAATCTCTGGAGGAGTCTCCATCTATTAAACTTCCATTCGTATTCGGTTTTTTAAACGACTTCACATACAGTGGAATCTTCTTGTTTTCAAGTGGCTTCACCGTTTTGGGGTGAATAACAGAAGCTCCATAGTATGCGAGCTCCACGGCTTCTTTATATGAAATATTCTCTAACTTAACTGTAGAATCGTAATGCTTAGGGTCGGCATTTAACATACCTTCTACATCCTTCCAAATTACTAGCTCTTTCGCGTTAAGCAAACTAGCAAAAATAGCAGCAGAAAAATCAGATCCCTCTCTTCCTAAAGTAGTCGTAAAGTTTTCCGAACTTGAACCAATAAAACCCTGAGTCACCATTACATTCTCTTCAATGGTGTTCACCTTTTGCTGAATTAGTCTCTTTGTCTCCTCCCAGACAATTTTAGCGGCTTGATACGTATTGTCAGTTCGAACTACATCTCTAGCATCAATCCACATATTCTCAACTCCTTTCAGTTTTAAATATGCGGCAAGTATTTTAGTCGACAACAACTCCCCAAGTCCAATTAACTGGTCATATTCAAAACCTCGTGTACCAATTGGTTCATCTTCAATTTGCCATTCTGCTTCTACAAAAGCATTGTGTAGCTCTTGAAAAATAGCATTTTGCTTATTTTCAAAAAGATCATTACAGACAGTAATGTGAAATAATTTTATAGCCCCTAATTGATCAAATACTTGCTCGCTTCTGTTTAAATGTGATTCCAATACATCTTCAAAAGCATTGGTAGTCTTTCCCATAGCAGAAACTACCACTAATAGCTTTTCACTAGCTTGATTCTTAATGATATCAACTGCATTTCTTACTCCTTCTGCATCTTTAACAGAGGCTCCTCCAAATTTAAATACCCTCATACGTTATAAGTTAATATTTTGAAGTTGCTTTTTTGTAAACCTTCCGTTGTACCACGCACCATCAAGCTCAGCCTGATATGTTTTATAAAAATCTATGGCAGGAGCATTCCAATCCAATACTTGCCACTCCATTCGACCACTTTTATTTTCCTTTGAAAAACGTATAACTTCCTCAAACAAAGCTTTTCCTGCACCCATTCCTCTTTTCAATTTTGTTACAATTAAATCTTCTAAATAAGTGCATTTCCCTTTCCAAGTGGAGTACTTTTCATAGAAAATAGCCACCCCTATGATTTCACCCATTTGTTCAGCAACAACTAATTTATAAATGCTGTTCTCGCCAAATCCATCTTCTTCTAATTCTTTAAGGCTAATGGTAACCTCTTCAGGCGCTTTTTCATACTCCGCCAATTCGTGTATCAATTCTAATGTTCTCGAGCAATCTGCTTTCTTACCTTTTCGAATGACAAAATCCATTATTTTTAATGCAAATTTAAGGATATGAATGTGAAATAAATAGTGCTTTTTTGGCTTTAGTAACCCTTTGAATTTTACGATATTTGTTGCTTTCAAGCCAATTAAAAATAGAGGTGCCATGTCAGGAGTTAAAACGCTAAGCGAATTTATTATTGAAAAACAAGATGATTTCCCGTTTGCAACTGGAGAATTGACCAGGTTGTTGAATGATATTGTAATTGCTTCAAAAATTGTGAATCGAGAAGTAAACAAAGCAGGACTAGCTGACATTTTGGGAGCAACCACTCAAGAAAATATTCAAGGAGAAACGCAACAAAAGCTTGACGTCTTTGCCGATCAGCAGTTTATTTCTGCTTTAAAAAATGGAGGGGAAGCCTGCGGTATTGCTTCTGAGGAAGTAGATGAATATTTGTCATTTGGCAGTGCTCGATCTAAAAATGGAAAATATATCGTTGCATTTGACCCTTTGGACGGTTCTTCTAATATTGATGTAAATGTTTCCATCGGCACTATTTTTAGCATTTACAGAAGAGTTTCTGAAGTTGGGACATTAGCTACTGAAGCCGATTATCTACAAAAAGGGGAGAATCAAGTAGCTGCCGGTTACGTTATTTATGGATCGTCTACTATGTTGGTATACACTACCGGAAAAGGAGTAAATGGCTTTACGTTAGATCCGTCGATTGGTGAATTTTGTTTGTCACATCCAAACTTAAAAATTCCGAAAAACGGTAAAATCTATTCAATGAACGAAGGTAATTTGGCGTACTGTTCTAATGCTATTAAGAATTACATTAGCTATTGCAAAGAAATAGATAAGCCCACAAATAGACCTTATTCGTCCAGATATATTGGTTCAATGGTAGCAGACTTTCATAGGAATATGATTAAAGGTGGAATATTTATTTACCCTGAAACTAGCGAAGCTCCAAACGGTAAGTTGCGCTTATTATATGAGTGCAACCCCATGGCGTTTATAATGGAACAGGCAGGAGGAATTGCAATCAACGGAACTCAACGAATAATGGAAGTGGAACCTATTGAGTTGCATCAAAGAGTGCCAACAATCATGGGTTCCGAAAACATGGTAAACGATTTACTCAATTACTATAAGTAATTACTGAGAAGCATGGATTTACTGCTACTCTAAAAAATTCGGCAGTAAGCTATAATACTTTCAACAGTTCTACGCTATTGTTAACTGTAAGAGATCAATAGTAGGTAAATTGAGAAGTATGAAACACAGCATTAGATGAAAGTCTATTTCGTAATATTATAGAATGAAGCGGAATAATAGGTTTCTTTATATTTTTGCAATTGCAATAACGGCATGCGCCATTTACCTCCCTGCCATCAACAATTCGTTTACCTATTTAGACGACCATGTTCAGGTGGTTGAAAACCCTTTCGTAAAAACACTCGATTTTAACTCCATAAAAGGAATTTTTTCCTCCTTCTTTGTTGGAATGTACCAGCCTATAACGACACTTTTTTATGCGATAACATATTCCTTATCCGGTTTAAGTCCGGCAGCTTTCCATATCTTATCATTAGTGATTCATGTTACCAACAGCATGGTTGTTTTTAAGTTATTACAGAGTTTTTTTAATTCAAAAAAAATTAACTTTTTACTTACTATTTTATTCTTGGTTCACCCCATGCAAGTGGAATCTGTAGCTTGGATCTCAGCTCTTAGCAATTTATTATTTAGCTTCTTTTTCCTTACCGCTTTTTGGAGTTACCTGAGCTACCGTGCTACCGGAAATAGCAAATATATTGTGCTTTGCTTTATATTGTTTCTTCTATCTTGTGCTTCGAAGTCAGTTGCAGTTGTATTTCCGGTAATTCTAATTGCTTACGATTACTATCAACCAAATAAAATTGACATAAAATTGCTACTGCAGAAAATTCCATTTCTAACGGTGTCTGTTTCATTCGGGGTAGTGACCATTTTAGGAAGAGAAACAGCAGGACATCTATCTGACTTAACGGGAACTTTTAGTGCATTGGATCGAGTTTTTTTAGTGAGCCACTCCATCCTTTTTTATCCTATTAAGTTCCTAATCCCCTTTCATCTTTCGGCTTTTTATCCATATCCTGTGTTAAGTAATGGAGCTCTTCCTGTTCTTTATTATTTGAGCCCCGTGCTAATTATTGGATTATTAGTTGCAATCATTCGCGTTAGAAAAAAGAAGCTGTTGATTTTTGGATCAGCATGGTTTGCAATCACCATTGCGCTCGTGCTTCAATTTGTGCCCTTTGGTAATCAAATTACCGCCGACCGATACATTTATCTACCCTTATTTGGATTATTACTCATCCTTGGCTTCTTATTACAGAAACTGAAAGACTCTAAACTAATTCTATTATTCAGTATCCCGCTAATTTTATTAAGTTTCCTTTCCTTCCAAAGGGCACAAATTTGGGAAAATGATGAAATCTTGTGGACTTCTGTTGTTGAAACTCATCCAAATGTTTCACAAGCATATAACAACCTTGGATCTTTTGCTCTTAAAAGCAAACAGGCCAAAGAAGCATTCGACTATTTTAATCAAGCAATTGAGATTCAGCCCAACTATGCTGATGCATACTCTAACAGGGGAAATCTTTTTGCACAATCTGGAAACTCGAGTGCAGCAATGAGGGACTTCAACAAAGCCATCCAATTAAAACCGCATGCGGATGCTTATTTTAATAGAGCAAACGAATACTCAAAATTAAACCACTTGAACGAAGCCATCTCTGACTACAAAAAAAGCATTGAACTAGATCCAAAAGTTGATTCTTATACGAATAGGGCTTTTACCTATTTGAAATTAAAAAATATTATCTTGGCTAAACAAGACCTAAAAACAGCACAAAAACTAAATCCTAATTATGGAAGAGCCTTTTTCTTAGAAGGAATAGTAGAACAAAATATAGGAAATAAACAAGCGGCTTGTGCCGCATTCTTAAAGGCAGCTAACTTGGGAGAAAAAAGCGCAAAAGAGGCTTATTCGCAAACGTGTCGTTAAACTAAAACTGCTCGGATCATACGGTTTCTGCCGTAAATATCTTCTTTTAATTCAACCTGATCGAAACCTCCATTTTCCAAAAGTGTCACGCACTCAAAGCCTAAATCTTCATGAATTTCCCAGTATAAAATCCCTTTTTGCTTTAGCATTTTTGGCGCAATTTCAATCATTCGTTTATAGAATAACAATGGGTCATCACTTTCAGGTGCCAATGCAATAACTGGCTCGTATTCGATCACATTTTTATCTAAGCCCTCCAACTCTTCCCTTTTTACATAGGGTGGATTACTCACAACAATATCGTATAGCTCTTTTGGAACTTGTGTTAAAATATCATGAACCTCAACTTCAACTTTTGCCTTCAACAATTCAGCATTTTTTACTGCGGTTTTGGTAGCGCTTTCAGAAACTTCTGTTGCATCTACTTTCAAGAATTTCCCTTCTAAAAAAAGAGTAATTGGAATACAACCGCTCCCAGTTCCAATATCTAAAATGGACTTGCCTCCAGTATCTTCGCGCTCCAGAATCCACTGGACTAACTCTTCCGTCTCTGATCTTGGAACCAAGACACTTTCGTCAACATAGAACTCTCTGCCATAAAAAACACTTTGATTGATGATGTAATCAATCGGTTTGTGTGTTTTTATTTCAGCAATGGCTTTGTTAAATTTTTTTAACTCCTCAACCTCTATTAACTCACTTGAATTTAGAACAACTTGAGCTCTACCATAACCTAAATAAAAGTCGTACAAAATTGCGAGGTGATTATTTAGCTCATTCTCATTAAATTGATCTTTAAACTCTTTCTTAAAACTCTTCGAAAAGTCGGCTAGTGTCATTGGTTTACTGAACTAAATATGAGTTGCCGAAGTTAGTATTTTATCTACTTTTGAAACCGTGACCCTGAAAGACGAAATATTCATGAACAGAGCCCTTCAGCTTGCAGCTTTGGGCAATTTAAATGCTGCACCAAATCCATTGGTTGGAGCTGTGGTGGTTCATCAGGGCAAAATAATTGGAGAGGGTTATCATAGAGCTTGTGGAGAGGCACATGCCGAAGTGAATACGATTCAATCAGTTTCAAACAAGTCCTTGTTATCCGAATCGACCATATACGTCACCCTAGAGCCGTGCTCTCATTTTGGAAAAACACCTCCTTGCGCTGACTTAATCATTCAACACAACTTTAAAAGAGTTGTCATCTGCAACCTTGATCCTTTTGAAAAGGTTGCAGGAAATGGAATTAAAAAATTGCAAGCTGCAAGTATTGAAGTTGAATCAGGATGTTTAGAAAAAAAAGGAAGACACTTAAACCGTCGATTTTTTTGTTTTCACGAGAAGAAAAGACCGTATATCATTTTAAAGTGGGCCGAAAGTGCAGATGGATTTATTGGAAAAAAGAATGAGCAAGTTTGGCTAACAGGTTCCATTTCAAAACAACTCGTTCATATTTGGAGAGCAGAGGAATCTGCCATTTTAGTGGGTAAAAATACTGCAATTATTGATAACCCTGAGTTGACTGTTCGCGAAGTAACAGGCAAAAACCCAACGCGACTTTTAGTCGATAAGAATCTTGAAATACCGAACAGCTCAAGAATCTATAGTAACGAATCCAATACGATCGTATTAAATTCGATTGAAACAAAACAGCATGAGAATATTGACTACATCAAAGTAAACTTCGAAAACAAATTGCCTACTCAAGTTGCTAAAGTTTGCTTCGACAGAAATATTACTTCCATTATAATTGAAGGAGGAGCAAAAACGTTGCAGCAATTTATCGATTCAAACCTTTGGGACGAAGCAAGAGTCTTTAGCACAAAGAAGACAATATATAAAGGAGTTAACAGTCCAACATTGAAAGGGACCCTTGAGCATAGTGAGAAACTTGAAAATGATACGCTCAACATTTACAGTAATCCGACTGCATGATCTACTTAATTTTAAGCATTCTATGCTCTGCTGCTATCTTCATAATTTTCAAATCATTCGAACATTTCAGGGTAAATACGTTTACCGCTATAGTAGTAAACTACTTTATTGCCGGTATTACAGGTTTTGCAACTTTAGGGGAGACACCTTCATTTGAAAAGGTAACCACATCGCCTTGGTTTGTAAACAGTCTAATTTTAGGAGTCGTATTTATATCGCTGTTCAATATTATGGCCATTACTGCTCAAAAACTAGGAGCATCAGTAGCTTCCATCGCCAATAAAATGGCATTGATTATTCCTGTTGGCTTTGCCATAATGTATTACAATGATGTCGTAAATGCCACCAAAATAGCAGGAATTTTATTGGCGTTAATTGGAGTTTACCTTTCTACACATAAAGAAAAAGTGGATGGTAAAAAACTCGACAAAAGACTCTTAGCAATACCGCTCGTACTATTCTTAGGTTCAGGATTCATTGATACTTTTTTAAAATACAATCAAGACGCTTATTTAAATGCCAATGCCTTTGATGCAAAAATATTCCCAGCAATTACATTCTTAACCGCATTTACTATTGGAATTGCAGCAATGAGCATTGATAAAAGCAAAAGAGATTTTAGCAGAAACACTTTGATCGGAGGAGTTTTACTAGGCGTTATTAATTACGGCTCCATCTTTTTTCTAATTTCAATTTTTAACCACACTGATTTAGAAAGTTCTGTTGTATTTCCAATTAACAACATGGGTGTTGTTTTAACAACTGCTGTTGCTTCACTGCTAATTTTCAAAGAGCAGTTTTCAATAAAAAATAAAATAGGAATTCTAGTTTCAATCATTGCCCTTCTAATCATAATCTTTTCTACTTGAGCACCTTTAAGACCATAAAAAAGACTTCCGCTTCATTCTTTACAGAAAAAGGAAGCAAGTTTTATGGCTATGCTTTTCCTATTCATACAAAAGAGGATGTGAAGGAGTGCTTGGAAAAGATTCAAGAAGAACATCCTAAAGCCCGGCACATTTGCTCGGCGTTTTTAATTGGGATTGGCGATCAGGAATATTACATTGCAAATGACGATGGAGAACCTGCCAACTCTGCAGGAGCTCCAATTTTAGGGCAAATACGATCTGCAGGGATTACAAACACCTACATTGCTGTTGTTCGATACTTTGGAGGAACTAAACTTGGCGTTGGGGGACTTATACAAGCCTATAAGCTCGGAGCTGCGCTGGCGTTAAAAGAAAATGAAATTATAGAAGTAGAACCCCAAGCTAGCCTCTCTTTTAAAATTGGTTTTGATTTAATGGGGACGATACTTCCAATTATTGATAAAAATAATTTAAACGCTAAAATTGAAAACCATACTGACGGAGTTCAAATTGGACTAACGTTTAATGAAAAAGATGAGTCTATAATTCGAGGGTTATTTGAAAGATGGGTAACCATCTAACCAACCTTCATACTACCGACGGAGAATCAACCTCTCTTCAGCACTTTCAATACATCTTCCTTCTTCACCAAACCAAGCAATAAAGCTAGCACTCCAAACAATGCGATTATGAGAAAGCCATGAATTCTAAAATCTGAGAAATATACGACAGAGTATATAGAAACCATAACTCCTACAACCACCAAAACAACCTGTTTTAGAATAAAACTCCATTCGTAGTGCATTTCAAAAAGTCGTTTGCAAATAATTATTTGCGCCAGAATAACGAAGAACTGAGTACCTAAGGTTGCAACTGCTGCTCCCAAAGCACCATATTCTGGAATTAGGATCCAATTCATTGTAAAATTTACAACCAACCCTATGAGTGAAATAATATTCAGCTTTTTCAAACTGCCGTTTGCGGTGAGCAAGGTTCCATAAATATAGGTGAGAACAATAGCAATAAACGAAATCATTAGTACAGCAAAAACTTCTGCTGATTCAACTATATTCTCAAGGTATAGAATATTCATAATTTCTTGAGGATATAGCAAAGAAACTACAGCGACCGAAACAGCAGGAATAAAAAGTAGATTAAAAGAAGTTTGTACCAACTTAGCAACAGATTCGTTGTTTTTCAGCATCCTAGAAAAAATCGGCAATAACAAACCAGCGAAAAGATAACCAAACATATTAAACCCTTCCAACAATCGATAAGCTTGATAGTAAATTCCTGCCTGCACTCGCCCATCCGGCAGCAGCCGTTCTACCATAACTGTATCTAATCTATAATAAAAAGACATTAATAATACTAACAAGGCAAATGGCAAGCCTTGTTTTAAGATTACTCGAAACAAAACAAAATCTATCTTGATTTTATAAAATTTGGCTTTTGCATAAACCAAAAAGAAAGCAACAATCGCAGTTATAAAATAGGCCCAAAACTGAGCATATACGAACCACTCAATCTCAAAACGTCCATCAAAATAGCCACTCCACAACAATACACTGCACAAGCCAATCATAATAACTCGATCCATTATAGAAAGGATTCCTTCGGTTTTAAATAAATGTAACCCCGAAATGTTCGACCGTAAATAAAGAATCATAGAAGCCATTATTTGATTGATTCCAAGCACAAATAACAACCAAATAGCTCTTCCTTCATATCCAAAAATTAAACCGAAGGCTAGGGTAATGGCCAAGTAAATTAGCCCAAGAATTAATTTAACATTAAAAATTCCTGAAAAATAGCGGCGTAGCATATGTGAATGCTGGGCTATGTTTCTGTTGTTGTAATTTGTGATTCCGAAGTCTAAGATTATGTTCAGTAGGATTGCAAAAGAGAAAATTGGAGCGTATAGTCCATATTCAGCAGCTCCTACTCTATTTTGAACAGCAACATCAATTCCTAAAATCCAAAATGGTTTCACCAAAAGGTTCAGAAAGAGAATGAATAGAAGGTTATTAATAAATTTCCGTTGCATGAAATATCGAAAAAGGTAGAATAAACAAAGTAAAGCAATCCAATTCGTTTGATTCCAATAGAGGAACGTATATTTGCTAGCCTTATTTTGAAGCATGAAGATGACGGTTGAGCAGTTTTTTGACCTCTTTGTTGAAGAGTTAAAAAACAACGAAGACTTACAGTATTACTACAAGTATTTAGAAAATCCGGCGAAGTTTGAATTTCGTAAGGCATATTTCTGCCAGCGCCTGCAATACATTGCGGACAACATAACCGATCCAACTTTACGAATTTGGGATTGTGGATGTGGATTCGGAACAACTGCTATCTTTCTATCTATAAATGGAATTGCTTCTCACGGCACAACTTTGGAACATTACATTCATCAAATTCCAAGAAGGTTAAAATACTGGGGTCAGTTTGGTGATGTAAGCAAGTTTACGTACTCATACGAGAATATATTCGATCACAAGTTTGAAGCAAACAGCTACGATTTAGTAATCATTCAAGATACCTTACACCACTTAGAGCCAATAAACGAAGCGCTTCAAATTCTGCACCATGTGATTAGCGCGAAAGGACGACTACTGATTATTGAAGAAAATGGGAATAATGTTATCCAAAATCTAAAATTGTACAAACAAAGAGGGAATAAGAGAATCATTGAAATATATGACGAAAGCCTAAAGAAAAACATTTTATTGGGTAACGAAAACATCCGAAGTTTGGCTACATGGCTAGAAGAATTTCAAAAAGAGGGATTCAATATTGAGCAAGATACAGTTCAATACATTCGATATTACTTGCCTTTTGCTTTTCCCAATAAAAAAGCAAAAGAAAGAGTTGAAAAAGAACAGCTGATTTGGAAGAAGAATAATTTCTTAAAAGAGTATTTTTTCTTTGGAATCAATTACATGGTAGAAAAAGTATAACTTCATTGCATGAAAATTGCCGTCAATACCAGACTTTTGGTTCCAGACAAAATGGACGGCATAGCTCGATTTTCATATGAAACTCTTCAACTAATTACCAGAGCTCATCCAGAAATTCAATTCACGTTCATTTTCGACAGGCAAGTTGAACAAAATATGTTCAAGTTTCCAGAAAATGTAAGTTTTGTAACCGTCAGCCCACCTGCTCGTCATCCGTTTTTATGGTTCGTTTGGTTCGAAATAAATTTAAAACGATACATCAACCAAAATAATTTTGATTTATTCCTTTCACCAGAAGGATGGGTTCCTCCAAAATTGAATTGTAAAAGCCTCGCTGTAATTCACGATCTCAATTTTGAGCATCATCCACAACATATTATTTGGAGTCACAGAAAGTACTTGCAGCATTTCTTCCCAAAATTTGCTAAACGAGCTACGCGAATTGCAACAGTGTCTGAGTATTCCAAGCATGATATTTCTTCGACCTATAATGTCCCGTCAAGAGAAATTGATGTCGTGTACAATGGGGTGAACGAAGTTTTTAACCCAGCTTCAATTGAAAAGCAACTAGAATTTAAGGAGCGATACACGTCGAAAAATGATTTTTTCATTTTTATAGGGACAATACACCCGAGAAAGAACTTGGAGCATTTATTATTCGCTTTTGAGGACTTTAAAACACGAACTACAAATAAGACTAAGCTACTGATTGCAGGTAATAAAAAATGGTGGCCATCAAAGTTGGAAAAAACGTTTCAATCGATGAATTTTAAAGAAGACGTAAACTTTATGGGAAGGCTTTCTGACGAAGAGCTCTCAATGGCATTATCTAGCGCTTTAGCCCTCACTTACCTGCCTTATTTCGAAGGATTTGGAATTCCAATTTTAGAAGCTTTTCAAACTGAGACAGCCGTAATCACGTCGAACGCAACATCAATGCCAGAGGTCGCGGCAGATGCGGCCATATTGTGCAGTCCCCGAAACGTAAGCGAAATTGCTAATGCCATGGAATTAATTGCCAATCAGCCTGAAAAAAGAACATCTCTAATAGAGAAAGGCAAACTTAGAAAACAAGACTTTTCTTGGGAAAATAGTGCCAACTTGTTGTGGAATAGCATTGAAAAGACATTAAAAAATTGAGGTTAAAAAACTACTACACCAAAGGACTAGTAGAAGTTGGTTGTGACGAAGCAGGCAGAGGTTGCTATGCAGGGCCGGTTTACGCCGCAGCGGTAATTTTGAACCCTAAGAAGCGCAATACTTCACTGAACGATTCGAAAAAACTCAGTAAAAAAACAAGAGACGAATTACGACTATGGATTGAAAAAAATGCATTGAGTTGGGCTGTTGGAATAGTTTCAGCGAAAGAAATTGATGAAATCAATATTTTAAATGCATCCTTTTTAGCGATGCACCGAGCTATTGATCAACTGCAGCTAAATTTCGATCACCTTTTAATAGACGGTAATCGTTTTACCCCCTACAACTTTGCCCCTCATACTTGCATTATAAAAGGGGATGGCAAGTTTAAAAACATTGCTGCCGCTTCTATTCTGGCTAAAACACATCGCGATGAATACATGCAACAGATTGCTAAAGAATACCCTATGTATGATTGGCACAACAACCAAGGATACGGTACCCTGAACCATCGAAAATCGCTTCAGGAGTTTGGAGTTTGTAAGCATCACCGAACAAGTTTCAACTTATTTCGTAAAAAATAACAAAGAGTTTTTGAACATGATTTTACTAATTAATAAATAGTTAGTCTTAAAAATTCTTAAAATATTAAATTTGTCGAAATAACCCCTAATAATCTTAGATGAAAAATATATTCAAAAAAACTTTATTTATTACTGTAATCGCATGCGGATTATATGCATGCACAGAAGACTACTTTGAGTTCGAAAAAATAAAGATAGACGATTGGAATCCAAACTTTGCTGTTCCATTAATAAGTTCAAACCTCAGCTTAGCTGATATCGTAGTAAGGCAAGATACTAATGGAGACATTTTTACTACTGATAACGGGGGGTTAGAAATTGTTTATAGAAGTTCTGTCCTATCGTCGGACACATCGACTGTAATTAATATTCCAACAGAAAATTTCGCAGATACTTTTACCGTTTCTCAAGCTACAAATGGCCTTTTGGATTCTATGCCTCCAGGGCCTCCATTTAACAATGGCCAGCGTTTAGATTTTGACGCTTCAACGCAAAAAGAAATTATTGACAACAGCAGATTCGGCATCGTTGTAGATAGTATGACTTTAAAAACAGGAACCCTAGCTTTTACATTAGAAAACTCTTTCCCTTACGAATTAACAATCGCTGCAAAATTTAGAACATTTACCGATTCATTCGGAGACACTCTGGTCTTAAATTATGTCGTCCCTGCTGCGAAACTTAATACTCAGGTTGGTTCACGAGTAGTAGATTTAAAAGGTTACCAAGTAAATCTCTCTGAAGATGAAGATGGAAATCCTGCTGACAATGTACTTCCTATCGACATTCAATATTCTATTCAACTCGAAAGTGGGGTTGCAAGTAATAAAGGCGACAAATTAACAATGACAGGAGCAATTACAAACATTGACTTTAAAGAGTTTTATGGTTCCTTAGGAAGTACGCCTTTGCCGTTAGAAAGTGACAGCATCGCAATTGACTTTTTTAAGAATTTTCAAGAGTTTGCGAAAGAGGATCTATTTATCTCCAACCCTATATTAAGGCTTACAGCGAAAAATAGCTTCTCTTGCCCTATGAACTTCGAATTTACGAAGTTAAATGCTGTAAATCCGAAGCGTAACCCTAGTGTAATAGCATTTGATATCCCAACCGAATTGAAACCATTGACCATTAACTTTCCTGATAAATACGGTGTAGCTCAAACTGTTTTTGAACTTAATAACATTAACAGCAATCTTGATACTATTTTATCACATCTCACTAAATCAATTGCTTTTGATTCAGAAGCATTGTTTAATCCAAACGGAGAACCACCAAGAAACGGACAGCGAAGAAACTTCATGACAGACACAAGTGATTTAGGCCTTGATCTTGAATTCAGAATTCCATTTGAGGGAAGAGCTAATGGGTTCTTTATTGAGGATACCATCAGTGTTACGTTAGAACAAATTAGTGACTTGACAGACGGCACACTAAGAATTTATGCTGAAAACGGTTTCCCAATGGATGTAGATTTACAACTCGCTTTTTTAGACAGTAATAATACTGACTTAGGTAAGTTAATATTGCCAGGTAATCCAATTTATTCTAATGGTTACGGTATGATATTACCTTCCGCTCCAACCAAATTAGTAAGTAGCGACTTAGAAGCTGATGGGTTTACTACCAATATAACAGATACAAAAATTGATCGCGAACGGTTAAAAAGAATTTCCAGAACCGCTAAGGTTGCTATCTCTGCAAAGCTTTCTACAGAAGGTGCGAACATGGGAACAAATGTGGTTTTCAATTCTGCGAACCGACTAAAGATTATTATTTCATTAAATTCAATAGTTAGCTTCAATTAACAGACAAAGCCATGAAAAATCGCATATTTACACTAAGTCTTTGTCTTCTATTCTCGTTCGTGAGCAAAGCACAACAAGATTTAACGTTGTTCAACTTTAACGACATCCCGCAGTCTTCTTATTCGAATCCTGCCAATCAATTCAACGGCAAGTTCTTCATAGGGATTCCCGTTTTGTCTTCCACCTATTATAGTTTAAGCAATAGCGGTTTCGCCTATTCTGATTTTATCAAACAAGATGGTGATTCATTGCGATTAGATTTTAATTCAATGATATCCGGTTTAGAAGATGAAAACTTTTTATCCTTCAATACTAAAATTGATTTAATCTCATTTGGATTTAAAGTTGGCAAACGAACACAAATCATGTTCAATGCAACTGAAAATATCAACATGAGGTTTAATTACACCAAAGATTTAGCAACCTTTATTCATAAAGGAAATTTAGCATTTGACGATAATACTGCTGATTTTACTGGAACCGCCTTTTCAGCAAATTATTATAGAGAATACGGCATCAGCTTGTCTCATCAATTTACCAATAAATTAAGATTGGGCGCTCGATTAAAGTACCTTTACGGGATAGCAAATTTAGACACGAAGAGGTCAGACCTTAAATTGACTACAGATCCAAATACCTATGCTTTAACGGCAACATCGGACATTCTAATAAACACCTCAGGAAATACTGACATTCTTAGCTCATCGAGCATAATAGGAGAAGACGGATTTCTTTCGGGAAGTGGCAACAGAGGTTTTGGTATCGATTTAGGAATGAATTATGAACTCAACGAAAAGCTAAGCCTAAATGCTAGTGTCGTGGATTTGGGCTTCATTAATTGGAATACAAATACAACAAATTACCTAATAGATAAGGGACAATCTTATTTTGATGGTATTGAAATAAATGCCTTTTCACCTCAAGATGATACGACTGGCACCTCTTCATATGATAGGCTTGTAGATTCTTTAGAAGTAGCATTCAATGTTCAGGAAAGTAATAACAGCTACACAAATCCTCTTGTAGGTAGAATTTATATGGGCGCCAATTACAAATACAACGAAAGACTTGTATTTGGCGGTTTAATACAGAGTGAATTCTATAAAAGAAATATTAAACCTTCTTTAACATTGAGTGCAAATTACAAGGTCTCACAATGGTTTGGGTTGGCAGCTTCTTATAGCATGATTAACCGCTCTTTTAACAACCTGGGAATTGGAATCAACATAAATCCTGGACCTGTTCAATTTTATATTGTTAGCGACAATATTCTCTGTGGATTTAGACCTCAACATGCAAGACATACTCAGGTTAGAGCAGGTATAAATTTCATTTTTGGAAGTACAAAAGAAATTATTCCTTCCTATGACGGAGAAATAGCAACTAAAAAAGATAAAGACTAATTCCAGAGTATTATACAACAAGAAATAACTTAATTAAAGAACCAGCATTATCGGTTCTTTTTATTTTTGCAGCATGATCAAGAAACCAATTATTTATTGCATTCCTGGTTTGGGATTAGACCATCGGTTATTTGGAAAACTGTCCATTTCAGGAGTTGAACTCAAATTTCTGGACTACATAGAACCGTCACATAATGAGTCGATTACCGACTATGCTAAAAGACTCTCGAAAAAAATTGAAGATAGTAACTTTTCGATTATGGGAATGAGCCTAGGTGGTATTTTAGCAATAGAAATTTCTAGAATTAAGAAGGTAGAAAGTTTGTTTTTAATCTCTACTGTAAAAAACAAATCTGAAGTTCCGAGTATTTTTAAATACATGGACATGTTGCCCACAAAAAACAAAACGGCCTCCAAGCTAGCCATCGACGCAAGTGTCGCTTTTAAACCTTACTATGACAAATCAGATGCTGCAGGAAACAAATTATTTGATTCTATGATTCGTTCTGCTAGTGTTGAATTATTGGCTTGGGGAGTACAACAACTGTCAAACTGGAGTTATAAAGAAGAGTTGAACTGTCCTTTTTACCATTTACATGGCACAGCGGATTTAATTTTTCCTATAAAGAACATTGATAAAGCGGAAACTATAAAAGGTGCCACTCACTATATGTTGTATAATAACGCTAAGGACGTTTCTAAACGAATTGAGGCGAGAATAAAAATCCTCGCCCCAATAGTATCTTTCTAGTATGAATATTATCCAATAGCTTCAACTGCTGCTTTAGCGGCGTCGTAGCTTGGCTCATGTGTAATGTCATCCACCTCTTCTTTATAGGTAATGTTGTTGTCTTTATCTAGCACCAACACTATTCTTGCAAATAAACCCTTTAAAGGCCCCGTAGTCATTTCTACATTATACTGACTGGCAAAATCATTGTACCTAAAGTCTGAAGCATTTACGATAGTCTCTAACCCTTCTGAAGCACAGAAACGTTTCATTGCGAAAGGTAAATCTTTCGAGATCATTAATCCCACTGTATCATCTCTTTCAGCCATTTGCTTGTTAAAAGCCTTAGCTTCAAGTTGGCAAATTCCAGCATCTAAACTTGGCACCACTATTAATACCTTCTTTTTTCCATGGAAGTCAGCCAATGACCCTTCGCTAAAGTCGTCTTTAACGAAAGTAAAATCTAATGCCTTTTCTCCTACGCTAGGAATCTTTCCACTAATTTTAATCGGATCTCCTTTAAACTTTATGTTACTCATAGTTATAGTTTTATATTATTTATAACAGCAAAAATGATTCGCTGTTCGCCACTATAAAAATACCATAACAAATGTGAATTAGAAGACATTTACACGTCTCATTTTAAAGCTAACTTAGCAGCAAACTCAACTTAATGAAGTCTCAACAATTCAGCTTTACCAATAATAATGGTTACCAACTAAGCGCACAAATTGAATTTCCGGTAAATCAAAAACCTTTGGCCTTTGCCATCTTTGCACATTGTTTAACCTGTTCAACAAATTTGCAAGTCATTAAACACATTAATCGTGGGTTAACATCAAAAGGAATTGCCGTATTGCTGTTTGACTTTACCGGTTTAGGCGGAAGTGAAGGAGAGAGAGTTTGAAAGCACCACCTTTACCTCTAACATTCAAGATGTTTTTGTCGCGGCCGACTTCTTAACAGAAAATTACAAAGCCCCTAAGATTATAATTGGTCATTCATTAGGCGGAGCTGCCGCTCTATTTGCCGGTTCTCAATTGGATTGTATTGAAGCTGTTGTTACCGTTGGAGCCCCCTTCGACCCCTACCATGTAACGAAACTGTTAGCTGAAAAGGTTGATGAAATTGAAGAAAAAGGAAAGGCAACATTAGATATTAGCGAAAGACCATTTACCATTGCAAAGGGTTTTATTGATGATTTAGAAAAACACAAACCCGAAGAAGTAGCAAAGAAACTTCGTAAAGCATTGCTAATTATCCATTCCCCGCAAGACACTAATTGTTGGTATTGATAATGCAGCAAAAATGTATGCAGCAAAAATGTATGCAGCAAAAATTCACCCCAAAAGCTCTATTTCTTTGGATGGTGCAAATCATTTATTAAGTAAGAGGGCAGATTCTATTTATATAGGAAATATGATTGCCGCTTGGGTAGAAAAATATTTAAACCCAGACAATCAAAAGGCACAATTAAAAAGCAAAAATAAAGTTGCTTCAAAAACAGAGCAAGGCAGCTACACTACTGAAATAAAAGCAGGTAATCACCATTTTCTAGCTGATAAACCTGAAGAAGTTGGTGGTGCAGATTTAGGCCCTTCGCCTAATCAATTGCTTAGTTCTGGTGCAGCAGCCTGCACATCTATGACTTTACACATGCATGCAACAAGAAAAAAAATGGAGCTTACAAGAGGCCATTGTTCATGTCGACCACAACAAGGATTATGCTCAAGATTGTAATGACTGCTAAAAATCGAGCTCAAAAATTGACCACTTTAGCAGAAAAATTGAATTATCAGGAAATCTCGATGATATACAGCGTCAAAAACTACTCGAAATCGCAGATAAATGTCCCGTTCACAAAACCTTACATGCAGAAGTCGTTGTTAAAACAGAGTTAGCTTAATCAAAAAACTGATCGTTAAAATTCACCAAATACAAGCGCTCTGTTGCTCTGGTAACAGCCGTATATAACCATCGGGCATATTCCGTATCTAACATTTCTTCCGTTAAATAACCTTGGTCTACAAAAACAGCTTTCCATTGCCCACCTTGTGATTTATGGCAGGTTACCGCGTAACCAAACTTTACTTGTAAGGCATTGAAATAAGGATTTTGTTTCAGCAGCTCCATCTTCATTCTCTTGTTCGGTATCTCAGCGTAATCTTCCATTACCAATTCAAAAAATCGTTGACTGTCTTCTTTAGTTAACGAAGGTGCTTCGGAGTGAATAGAATCTAAAAGCAGCTTCACATCAATCGGTTGCAACTGTGGGTAATCAATTAAGCGAACAGAGGCATTCAAAAAACGAAATCCGTACAACTCTTCAATGTTTCCCATCCCCATAACTTCTGCGACATCGCCATTAGCGACAAAGCTTACAGGCGATTTTTCATCTAACCAGAAATAGTTATTCTTAACTACCATCAGGTAATCTCCGGTAGCAATTTCGTTATCCAAATCTTTAATTCGAACTCGAATCTGTTGGTTAAAAATATTAGCTCTTTTATTAGAGCGAGTGATTACAATCGTATCATCTGCCCCATATTTTGAAAAGCACGTGTGCAATTCATCTTCCAACTCCAGCCCATCTATTCGCTTCACGTCATCGAACCCTTTTAAGTCAAATTGAAGAACGGGCTTTTTTTCCTGAGTCTGATTTCGAATTAACGTTGCATTGTGCAATATGCCGGACTCCAGCGATTGACGAATCACTTGTGACAGTTCTACCCCTTTTAGTTTTAAATAATAATTTGACCTCAAATATTTTGGATCTAAGGCCGGGCTTAACAATTTACCTACTGGTGGCAATTGAGCGATATCTCCGATGAAAACCAAGCGACAGTCTTTACCGCTAAACACATATTCTATTAAATCATTAAGCAAACTTTGCTCATATGCACCACCGTCAGATATCATTGAAGCCTCGTCAACAATAAAAATCGTGTTGGTATGAAGGTTGGCCTCAAGCTTAAAATGAGTTTGTCCATCTTTTCCTCGTTCACTTTGGTAAATCTTTTTGTGAATGGTATAAGCTGGCTTTTTAGAAAATTTTGAAAGCACCTTCGCTGCCCGACCAGTTGGTGCTAATAAGACAGATTTCAGCTGAAAACTTGGAAACGTTTTAATCATTGCCGCAATAGCTGTCGTTTTCCCAGTTCCAGCATACCCTCGAATAATAAACCCAGCCCTTTTTGCGTTCTGAAACAAAAACCGTTCCATACGCTCCACCAAATCAACTTGATCCGAGGTTGGAACACCAGGTAAAAAACCATAAAATTTCTGCTGAAAAGC
>TARA_B110000046_G_scaffold57595_1_pt1 | contig 38962 bp, 29 predicted proteins | sample TARA_B110000046 | Tara Oceans TARA_B110000046 (sample SAMEA4397157) | marine metagenome | biome: Polar Biome; feature: [DCM] deep chlorophyll maximum layer (ENVO:01000326); material: water (ENVO:00002006), including particulate matter (ENVO:01000060) such as... | depth 40 m
AGTTAATTGTTTTTGGACTTTTAAGTCGAACAAAATGAGGTACCTCAACACCTTGTGTAGCAGAGGTTAAGATTCTCTTTTCTAAACTAAATAAAGAAGAAATTATGTCTTTCATTTCTTTCTCAAACCCAACTTCTAGCGATTTGTCAAATTCATCTAATACCAGCGTTTTAATGAATTCGGATGTAAAAGTATGTCGGCGCATATGATCGGCAATTCGACCTGGAGTTCCAACCAATATAGCAGGTCGGTGTTTTAAATCCATTTTGTCTTTTGATCCGGATTTCCCTCCGTAAAAGGCGTTGGTTTTAAAACCTGTACCCATTTCTCGAATCACCTGATTGATTTGAATCGCTAATTCTCGGGATGGAACCAATATTAATATTTGAATCTCTTCACAAGCTTCGTCTAGTTTTTCAATAATAGGGAGTAAGAAAGCTAATGTTTTACCGGTTCCTGTGGGACTCAGCAAAATTACATCTGACTCAGATTGAATGGCTTCTTGTGCCTTCACCTGCATTTCATTCAACTTCTTAATATTCAGTTTTTCGAGTATGTCAGCTTGGCTCTTCTGTGCTTTTCCCATTTTGCAAATTTAGGCTAATAAACGCCGTTAACAATAGTGTTTGTTAACGTTTGTAAAGTTGTTCTTTGTCTCCCTTAGCTTTCGTATTTTTAATTCGTGAAAAAGCTTCAATCACTTTTAAGTTTGATATTACTACTTGGTTTTTTGAGTAGTACTACTGGCATAAATGTTTGCAAGCATTATTGTGGTGATTTTTTAGCGGAGATTAGCTTCTTTGTTAAAAGCAATCCGTGTGCAGATGAAAACGGAGAGGAGAGCTGTAGTGCGGATAAAGGAATGGATTGCTGCGAAGATGAGAGTGAGTTTTATCAATTAGATACTCAACTAATCAAAGAAACTTATGGGTATCAAAAAATTCAATTAACCCCAATTCAGCTCGAGCTTATTCGCTCTCTTTTTACCATTACGGAAATCAATACAGTTGGCACGGAGTTATACGTTCCGCCTCCCCTAATAAACAAAGAACCAATCTATCAAAAATTTCAGCAGTTGGTTTTTTATGGTTGATAAAGATGAATTCAAAAACAGAATTTATCAATCATAAAACATAAAAAATTACAACGATGAAAAAGATATTATTAATACTAGCAGTTTTTACTTTCACTGCGGGCTATGCTCAAAAAGGTGATGATGCAGTTAAAGAAACTACTTTTAGAGTAGAAGGAGTTTGTGGAATGTGCGAAAAGCGAATCGAAAGCGCTGCACTGCGAACAAAGGGTGTTAAACTAGCGGAATGGAACAAGGAGAGTAAGGATTTAAAAATAGTCTACAACTCAAAGAAGACTATCCTTGAAGAGATTCAAACCTCCGTTTCTGTTGATGGTCATGATACTCCAACTGCAAAGGCCGATAGCTCTAGTTATGCTAAACTTCCCAATTGCTGCCGTTACCGTGAAGGTGCGAAATGTAAGGATTAAATAGCTAGCATTATGAAAAATATACTAGCAGTCCTCTTGTTGATTCAAGTTGGATTAAGTAGTTCCTTTGCTCAGAAAGAGTTGAGAGGTGCAGTGGTCTACGTCAATCAGAAAGGTAGAATTGAGCCAGTGCCTTTTACTAATATCCATTGGCAAGGAACCAATTACGGCACAACAAGCGACACCAACGGGCTTTTCCGTTTGGCAGTGCCAGATAATACGCAGTTTTTAATTACTTCGTTTATTGGTTACCAGACGGACACGGTCCGAATTACTAACTTCAACAAAACAGTAAGTATACGTTTAAGAAAGAGTTCAACTTCTATTGGGGAAGTGGACATAGAGTACCGCCAAAAGTCCTCTCAGATGTCGTTTATCAATCCGTTGGCAACAATTACGATGAACGAGAAAGAGCTTTTTAAAGCTGCTTGCTGTAATCTTTCGGAGAGTTTTGAGACCAATCCTGCGGTAGACGTAAACTTTACGGATGCCGTCACAGGAACCAAGCAAATAAGAATGTTGGGTTTAAATGGACCTTACACCATGATTTCACGGGAAAATATGCCTGGGATAAGAGGGCTGGGCAATGCGTTCGGCTTGTCTTTTGTGCCAGGTGTTTGGGTAAATTCTATTCAAGTTACCAAAGGAGTTGGTTCGGTTGTTAATGGTTATGAGAGTATTGCTGGTCAAATCAATGTTGAATTGGTGAAGCCGGATTTAGGTGAGCAAACCTTTGGAAACATTTTTACAAACTTAGGAGGTAGGTCAGAGCTTAATTTAGGGCATACAGAACAGCTTAATGAGCATGTAGGAACAACATTATTATTACATGGTAACACTCGTTTTTTTGAGGTAGATGCAAACGATGATGGATTTCGAGATTTTCCGTTACAAAATCAAATCAATACATTGAATCGGTGGAAGTTTAAGTCTAATAAAGGCTTGATGGGACAGATCGGTATTTATTTTTTGAAAGAAGAAAAGATTGGAGGACAAACGGATAAGTTTGTTAGTGACAATCAAAATCGGTTCGATTGGCGAGGGCCGTACCGCATAAACATAGACACTGAAAGTACCGAGTTGTTTGGTAAAGTGGGGTATGTTTTCTCTGATTTCCAATACAAAAGCATGGGTTTCCAATGGTCCCTTAAACAACACGAGCAGAATTCAATTTTCGGAGAAAAGATTTATGATGTCCGTCAACGAAGTGGATATGCAAATTTCATTTATCAGTCTATTATAGGTAATACCAACCACCAGTTTAAAACTGGAGCAAGTTTTGTTTATGATGGATATGATGAAAAATTTGAAACACAAAATTTTGATCGAGTAGAACGAACTCCCGGAGCATTTTTTGAATATACTTTTAAACCCAATGCCAATTTTACAATGGTTGCGGGATTAAGAGGTGATTATCATAATCTGTATGGAGCATTTGCTTCACCACGATTGCATCTGCGTTACGCCTTAAGTGAGTCGTTAGTTGCAAGAGCATTAGCAGGAAGTGGACAACGTTCTCCGACGGTTTTAATGGAAAGACAATCGTTAATGGCAAGTGCACGGGCATTTAACTTCTTTGGTGATAATAAAGACGGGGTGTATGGTTTGGATATTGAGAAAGCCTGGAATTTTGGTTTTAACTTGGCAAAAAGCTTCACCTTGGATTATCGAGAAGGAAGCATTCAGTTTGACGTATACCGAACACAATTTGAAAACCAAGTTGTGGTTGATTTAGAGAACAGTTATGAGGTAAATATTTATAATTTAACTGGGGAATCATATTCGAATACAGCACAGCTTCAAGTGGATTATGAATTGATTAAGTTTTTAGACGTTCGTGCAGCTTATCGCTGGGTTCAAGTGCAAACTGATTTTAACAACGGAGGAGTGGAAGAGAATCAAGTTTTACTGCAGCAGCCTTTTACACCAGAGCATCGTTTCTTTATCAACTTTGGTTATGCTACTAAGAAGTCGTTAAAGGAATCGAACTGGACGATAGATTTTACTGCTCAATGGTTTAGTGAACAACGAATTCCTTCTACTGAAGGAAATTTGTTAAACAATCGTAGAAATGAGCTTTCACCTAGTTTTTCTTTGTTGAACACTCAGATAACTCGAAACTTTAACAAAAGATTAGCTGTATATGCGGGTCTAGAAAATATACTAGATTTTAGGCAAGACAATCCTATCATTGATGCAGATAATCCTTTTGGAAACGAATTTGACGCAAGCATGGTATGGGGTCCAATTTTTGGAAGAAACATTTATGCGGGACTGCGGTGGAAAATAACCAAAGAAAAGTAGAAGTACGTGTTAACTTATAAACCACTGTGTGCAGAAGTGCGGTCTATTTATTTGAATAAAATTGCAAGCGGTAATTATTCTCTGAAGAGTTTAATTTGGAATAAATAACTTTGAACCATAATAAAGACTTATGAATTTAAAACTGATTATTATTATCTTCTTCTTTGGGAGTAGTTCATGCAACAAAATAGCTAGTGAGATTAATACTACACCAAATAGCGAAACCAATCCGCCTGTAACGTTTAAAAACTACCAAACAGAGAACGTTATTATTATTGTGATAGATGGGCCAAGGTATACAGAAACTGGGGGTGATACATCACACCAATATCAACCTCGATTAGCAAATAGTTTAGCAGCCCAAGGAACAATTTTTACGAACTTTTATAACAATGGGGTAACTTATACAATTCCTGGGCATGCTGCCATCACTACGGGGAATTATCAAGCCTTAGATAACAGGGGGGGGGCTATCCCTTATCGCGCCTCTATCTTTCAGCATTGGTTAAAAGAATCAGGTGCTGACTCTAGTAAAGCGTGGCTTATTACAAGTAAGGATAAATTACAGGTGTTGGCCAACAGCTCTGAAAGCAGTTGGAACAATTTGTACATGCCATCTACCAATTGTGGTATTGGTGGCGATGGGTTAGGGAGTGGATATCGAGAAGATAGTTTAACGTTTAAACAGATTCAAAATATACTATATACTCATCACCCAAAACTAACCCTCATCAATTTTAAAGAACCGGATGCCTCAGGTCATAGAAACGATTGGAATGCTTATTTGAACGGCATAAGGAATACAGATGAGTACATTTATCAAATATGGAACATGATTCAGAATGATGCAGAATATGCAAATAAAACTACAATGTTTGTTACGAATGACCACGGTAGACATTTGGATGAACATTTGGATGGATTTGTTTCGCATGGAGATGGCTGCTTAGGCTGTAAGCATATCAATTTATTTGCTATAGGTCCAGATTTTAAACAAGGGCAAATAGCTTTAGCTTTTAGAGAGCAAAGGGATATTTCAGCTACTGTTGCAGAATTAATGAATTTTTATTTTCCCACCGGAAAAGGTAAAGTAATGCAAGAATTGTTTAAGTAGTTTTTTTTGGAAAAACGTATGAATGAGTTACTCCGATATTTGAAAAATAACACTTTTTACAGCCGTTAATCGCCTTTCTTCTTTCGTTTCTTTTTGCAGTAGTGCTTGAGCTTCGGGAAGTTCAAAAACCTCCCTCATGTTGCGCAAAGCTCCTGCTGGCACTTGCTTTTCTAATAGCAATTGCGTTAACTCTTCTCGGTTAAATTTGGCTATTGCTATTGAAAGTTCTTTTGCTAATTTCAATCTGTTTTTAACTCGGAGCAGGTTATCTAAAAACTTTTCGTCTGAACTTATGCTCGCAATGTCTAGCACCTCACAGAGCCCTATAAATTGTCGATTGGTGCCAATGGCTAAAACGACTTGTTTCCCATCTTTACATGTAAATAATTCACCGTAAGGCGCAATGTTGGGATGTAATGTGCCCATAGGTTGTGCAATGTGTCTTCCCATAATCCAATTGGTTCCTTGGTTAACTAAAGAGGCCAATGCAGCATCGTACAGGGAAACCGTTACTTTAAAAGCTTTTGCCTCTCGCTGATGTTGCATCAAGGCTAACAATAGACCTTCTTTTAAGTGATGTGCTGCTAAAATGTCAATTAAGGCAACTGGCATTTTACAGAGTTCTCCTTCGGCTGTTCCGCTCATGCTAAGGAAACCACTCTCCGCTTGCAGAACCACGTCATAGGCAGTTCTATGTTGTGTTCCAAAACCAGTAATTTCCCCGTAAATTAAGTTGGGGTTCAACTTTTTTAAACTGTCAAAATCAAGGCCTAATTTAACGGCATCTCCAGGTTTGAAATTAGCCACTACCACATCTGCTTCATAAATTGCCTGATCTAATTTTTGGCGATCCACTTTGTTTTTCAAGTCCATGAACCAGCTTTCCTTTCCCCAATTCACACTACTGTAATAAGCTGAGTAAGGGTGAGACTTATCCTCGCTAGCTAACTTCCAACTTCGCGTAACATCACCTCCCGTTTTGTTGTTTTCAACTTTTATAACTTTAGCGCCCAACTCAGCAAAGAAAACACCCACTGAAGGACCAGCTAAAACACTAGCCAATTCAATTACTGTTAAGTCTTTAAATGGTTTCATTTGGTGGCGGTTATTAATCCATACTTCCACAAACCGGCATCTAGGCTGCTTAATAAGTGGTAACACATTTTAGTATTGGCTTCTTGGGTTTTCGAAAATCGTTTTCCGATGATTCGATGTGCAAAATTATATGCAGCAGCAGGGTAGTATAACCTTCTTAATCGTTTGATACTAGGTCGGATTCGCTCCGTTTCATCAAAGCAATCAATGTTTTTAAAGTCTAGCTCTTTTAAGTTTATGCGGTACTGTTTCTCAGTATCTAAACTGTTTACTTTACAGCCATTAAATGCATTAGTGTAAAGCGATTGATGTTCTTTATCTGTTAAGTTATCTTTTCCTTGTAGGTTATCTGCTATCGCAATTCTACCTTCAGGTTTTAGCAATCGTTTTGCTTCTTTTAGAAAGGCTATTTTAGGTTCGGCATAACAAATACTTTCCATTCCTGTAATGAGTGTAAAACTTTCATTATCAAAATTCGTGTTGCAATAATCCATAACTTGGAAATTTACCAAGTGGTTGACACATAATTTTTTAGCATTCGCATTGGCTTTATTGGCTTGATGAGGGGTTAAAGTTATTCCTACTCCTGTGCACCCTATTTGTTTCGCAAAATGAATGAGAGTTCCACCAACTCCGCAACCTGCATCTAATAAATGATCGTTTTTGTTAAGCTGAGCAATTTGAATCATTTCGTTGTTCAGATTAACCAAGGCTTCACTTAACTTTTTTGTATCGTTATTCCAAATGCCGAGGTTAAGCTGCATGTTTTTGTCCATTCCCCACGCATCACGATACGCATTATCGCACTCTTCATAATAGCTTACTATTGCATTTTTTTGCCTGTCCCAAGCAGTATTTTGATTTATTTTATCTTGTTTCACTAAAATGGAATTACTATTGCAAATCTAACAAGACAAAACGAACAGTTATGAAAACAACAATATACTTATTCACGATACTCTTGGTATTGAATGCTTGCAAAGGAAAGAAAGAGGTGGCAGCACAAGAAGAAAAACCGAAAACGGAAACAGCCGCAAAAGAAATGACTGACGCTGAACGAGAAGCGGCAATTGTTGAGCAAATGAAAAATGAAAAGTTACCCAATGAAGGGGAAGCATACTATGATATGGTTGAAAAAGAGATTCCAGCTGATGCAGTTGCTCGAATTCAACGAACTCCTTGTTTTGGTCGTTGTCCAATATACACCTTAACGGTTTACGAAGACGGTCGTGCTGAATATTTTGGAAAGAATTTTGCCCAAAGAGAAGGAATGTGGACAGCCGATGTTGCGCCTGGGTTAATGGAGCAATTAATGGTGTATGCCAATGAAATTGGATATTTTGAATTAAAGAACATTTACGATAAAGAGGCAGTCACTGATGTACCTTCAACAATTACCAGCTTACGAACAACAGAAGGTTTAAAAACAGTTGTCAATCGTTTTGATGCGCCGGAAGAATTGCGACGATTTGAGCAATATTTTGATGCGTTGTTTAAGGGTGTCGAGTGGGTTAGTACTCAAACTGATTAACGAATTGTCAAAACCTCGAGACAGGGAGGAATAGTTCTAAATTAGCACGGCTGTAGATTGTTTGAGATAATTCATAGCTGTAACGCACTCCTACAGGCACTGAAAGCAGCCGCAACAGTTTTGTATCAAAAATAAGTTCAAAACCTGCACTATTGAATTCCCTATTTTGTGTTGTAGCAATCGAATAATCAAAAAAGGCATTTCCCCTTATTCGAAGTAAATATAAAATTCCAAACGCACCTTTATCAGGGTAAGCAATAGGGAAGTGGTAGTTACTGCTGATTTTATACATCTCACCGCTTCTAAAGCTATTAAATCCTCTAGAATATACAAATTGGTCACTGTTACGATAGTTTGTTTTACCGCCTTCAAATCGAAGATCAACTTCTATTACTAAATTGTCATTTTTAAAAAATCCCGGCAGCGCTAATGAGTTCTGAGAGATAAACTGATAATTTTCCTGATTAACTGACCTTGAGTCTTCAACAACAGTAGATAATGCAAGTTTTGGAAATATATTTTTTCTAGCTTTCAATTTACTTTGCCGGTAAGTACATCTATTTGTTAGTATGTGAAAATCTTGATTTCTCAATTCACTTGATTTACTATCAATGCTAATAAAGTTATAGGCAGAGGAGAATGAAAGGTTTCTAGAGAAAGTGTTCGATGAATAATTTAAAGGAACGCGCAGACCCATACCTGCTCTCGTTTCATTAAAATTGATGTTTTGATTAATGTTGTTTACGCTTCTATCTAAATTTTGAAAGAAGGCGTTTAGTTGCACAAAATATTGACCATAGTTGGCATTCAAGTCAAAGCCTGATTGATTTTCGTTTAGGTTGTATTTCCAATCTCCATCAAGGTCTAATGTATTTAAAACATTTTCTGACGTAAATTCAAAGCCCAATTCTGTTTGACTTACAGTTGGTGCCCAAGAGTGAATGTTAATCAACGAATTAGTGTTTTTATAAGTGCTAATTTCTCCATTATGGAGAGTATCTGCTGTTGGTATTTTTGAAGCATTTAAAATAAAATCTGGATTGTAGTAGGAAAGAGTATTTAGCTCTGGAATCTCTTTAAAAGGTTTCGAATAATTATTGAATTCGACTTTCTGTAATTGAATTCCATGTAAACTAAAGGCTGTAAAGTAGATTTGACCGGTTGCTGGATCAATAGCAGGTGAATATTTCCCCGAACCTTCAGCACTCAATTCAACGAGTTCATCATTTTCTAGAAAATAAAGGTTGTCAATTCCGTTATAACTACCTTCAAAGTAAATTTTACTCTTGTGCTCTAATGGTCTACCCGTAATTTGATAGGTCCAATTTGTTTTTATTTGTATAGCGCCAGATTCAGCTATTTCAATGATAGCCGTTTGTCCAATTGTATCTCGTGCATTGGCAAGAAAGGTATTGGATGATGTGGAAGTAATCTCGCCGATGTAATATTGATTTGAGTTCTCTATTTTTTGGAGAAGAGTTCCATCCTTTTTCAATAAATGTATTTCGTACGTTCCATTAGGATTTACATAGTTGGCCAATATTTTATTACCGTCGGTAGAGAAACTTGGATGAAAATACTTACCTTTTGTAGTTAGCTGTGTTAGCTTTTTAGTTTTGACATCGTATAACACAATGTCTTCATAATCAATCCATCCCCATCTTTTGTCAAAATGAGTTTCGGTAGAGAGTATTCGCCCATTACGAACGTCAAAATAGTTATTTGATCGGATGCCGGCCTGTCTAATTTTTACTCTTTTCCCTTGTTCTAATTTGTAAAATGCAGTTGCTTTGTCATAACTGCCATGAACAAAATACAATGTACTGTCGTCATTAAATTTGGGGTAGTAGTAATTGCTTACTTCATTTTTGCCAACTTCAAATACTGGTTCTCCTAAAATGATTTCATTCGCATTCCATTGAGAAGCAAAGTCTTTCATCATGCTTTGGTACATTTTTGGAGATTTTTCGCCACCTTCCTTTTTTAAAGCTCTTGAAAACGGGTAAACAATACCTTTATAACTCGCAGCATTTTTGAGCACTTTTGTCCAATAGTTTTTTCCGTATTGCTCTCTACCATAACGAACCATTAAGTAGCCCAAGCGATAGTGGTCAGGAACAAAATCTTGAAAGGAACCGTTTCTAGCTTTGTCGTAACTTGGAATATTATGTTCCAAAACAAAAGCGCGGTAACCGTTAAAAAATGCAGGAATTCTTCCTCTTCCTTGTTCGGAATATCGCGTTTCGGCTAAAACCGCATCCCCTTCAAAGAACCAATTTGGAATGGCTAGTGATTGCGCGGCTTCCCAAGTTAATTCTCCACCAATCCAATGCAGCACTTTTGAAGCTCCATAGCACGAATTCACATATTGCAATACATGCTGATATTCGTGAATACCCAGCGTATAGTGCCAAGGCAAAGTGCCTATGGCATTATTAACGGGAAATGGTGTTAGGAAGAATTCGGAAATAAAAGGAGCTAAGCCAACATACCCATTAGCCTGTGTTGTGGAGTTCTGTAAAATGATGTTTATATTTCTTTTTTTCGCACCGATATTAACTTGTATTTTATTCATTCTACTAAATATGGCAGCTACTTTCTTCGCTGTGGTTTCAATGTCAGAAGAATAGATTAATCGGTAGTTTTCATTTTCTAATTGATTCCATTGTTTACTTGGTTTAAAACCGCCAAATTCTTGGGAAATAGCTGTCATGCTACAAAACAATACGATTACAGCAGATAGTATGCGGAACATAATTGACAAAATGAGGTTCTTTGTAGTAAATAACAAAGATGGGAAAAGAATTTGGGGTCGGAGATAAAGCTCCGGACTTTACATTGCCGAATGAACGAAATGAGTTGGTTAGGATCTCTTCGAAAGATGTAAAAAAACGAATTATCTATTTTTATCCGAAAGATGATACGAAGGTTTGCACTGCACAAGCGTGTAGTTTTAGAGATTGGCAAAGTGAATTAACAGCTCTAGGATATGAAGTTTTAGGGATAAGTGGTGATAGCCCAGCTGCTCATCAACAATTCGTTGCGAAATATAACCTTAACTTCACACTATTAAGCGATAAAGTAGGTGTTGTTAGGAACCAATACGGAGCTTCATCATTTATAGGTCTTATTCCCTCAAGAAAAACATTTGTTATTAATGAAGAAGGTGTTGTGGAGTTTGTATACAACGCGATGTTCGAAAGTGAAGAGCATGTAACAGCAATAAAAGAATTTTTAAAAAATAAATAAATGAAAAATAGCGCGATAAGTGTTTAGGTTATGATTGATATAATTGTTTGTGGTGGGCAAAAAAAAGAATAGAATGAAATAAGAGCGAATAAGAGTTGACAGAAAACCGTCACATTACAAACACAAAAAATCCCAAGGATTCGAATGATCGAATCACCTGGGATTTTTTTATAAATCAATATTCTAGCTAAACAGCAGCTATTTCATCTGATTTGTATTCACTAGCTAATAACTTCTTATGAACTTTTTTGAACGTTTCAATCGTGTATTCAACATCTTCCAGTGTATGCATTGCGGTCGGAATTAATCTCAATATAATCATACCTCTTGGAATTACAGGATAAACAACAATAGAGCAAAATAAACCATGATTTTCTCTTAAGTCAAGTGTCAAGTTAGTTGCTTCACCTAATCCACCTTCTAGTATCACAGGAGTTACTTGTGTATTTGTTGTCCCAATGTTAAAACCTGCTTTTACCAACCCTTTTTGAAGAGCGTTTGCTATAACCCATAACTGGTCTTTTAGCTCGGGCATGGTTTTTATCATTTTCAATCGCTTTCTTGCACCAACAACCAAAGGCATGGGTATGGATTTTGCAAAAATTTGAGAACGCATGTTGTATCGTAAATAACGAACCATGTCTTCATCTCCAGCTATAAATGCTCCAATACTTGCAAATGACTTTGCAAAGGTTCCAAAGTAAACGTCAATGTCATCTTGAACTCCTTGAGCTTCTCCGGTCCCAGCACCAGTTTTTCCCATGGTGCCAATTCCGTGAGCATCGTCAACAAATAGTCTGAAATTATATTGTTTTTTCAACTCAACAATTTCTTTTAGTTTTCCTTGATTTCCGCTCATTCCGAAAACACCTTCAGTAATCACTAAAATTGCCCCGTCTTGCTCTGTAGCTAACTTAGTAGCTCTTTCTAGTTGCTTTTTAAGGTTTTCTATGTCGTTATGTTTGAATACATATCTTTTTCCTTGATGTAATCTAACTCCGTCAATGATGCATGCATGCGACTCTCCATCGTAAACAATTACATCATTACGATCAACTAAAGCGTCAATGGCAGACATACATCCTTGATAACCGAAGTTTAAAAGTATGGAGTCTTGCTTCATCACAAAATCAGCCAATTCTTTTTCTAACTTTTCATGTAACGGTGTATTTCCAGACATCATTCTTGCTCCCATAGGATAACCCATGCCCCATTTTTTAGCAGCTTTATGATCTACTTTTCTAATCTCAGGATGATTACTTAAGCCCAAATAGTTGTTCAAACTCCACTGCAAAACTTCTTTCCCTCTAAAGGTCATTCTGTTATTTATTTCGCCTTCCAATTTAGGGAAGGTAAAATAACCGTGACTCTCTTTTGCATGCTGTCCTAATGGACCTGGGTTTGCATTAATTTTATCAAATAAATCTTTCATTCAATTTAATTTTTTAGAAGTAGTAAAGGTAAATGTAATTTGAATCAAAAAAAAATTGAAATATTAACTGGAAAGCATTGATAAATCAAGGATTTTTTCAGTTTCTGTTAAGGTAGCTAAACAATAAACCTAAATTTGTGGAAGAACCAAGACAATGGCCTTAGTAGATGATTTAGAAGATAGGAGTGGAAATAATTATGTGTGAGTGTGAAATCTTACTATTTAGAGTAAGCTACTCTGGAATTTTCCACTTTTTTAACTTCAATATGCAATAGACTCGAGCAGTTGTGTATTGTTGATCAAAGATGCCTTGTTGAATACGCACCCCAAAATTCGTTTTATCGGGATTTTTACTTCCAAAACCAATTCTAGCAACCATGGGTCGATCTCCAGTATTTAAATAGCCCACATAACCATTTAAGGAAGCTTCATAGGTCAGTTTTTTAGAATTTATATCTATTCCTAGACCGTACATAAATGCGTCGTTCTGGTAGTTGTTTTCCAAATAAGTTTGATACACATAAAAACCGGCTAAAGCATGCGGGCGAATGGATTGAATCATATCTCCATTGAATGTAATCTCTTTACTCGCTGAAAAGTCGAAAAAATAACCTGGGGTATTAGTAAAACGAGCAGCATCTATATTAGCCCCAGAAGCAGTTCTAAAATTAATACCTAAGACCATGTCAGGTAACTTTTCATGGTTTTTGGTCAATTGAATGAATGTGGCAATGTACAAATCACCAAAGGTATGCCCTTCACTATTAAACTCTCTAGAAACTCTTTCGTCACGTGTTTTATCGTCCATTTTGTATATCTCAACCGGAACCATTTCTAGCTGAAACCCTACACGCTCTGTAAATAAAGGAAGGTAAAACGAACTGAACAAGTTCTGAGTGTTGTCACCATCGGAAAAATGACCTTCACCAGCTATTTTTAGTTGAGTTTGGCTTGGTAGTGCCCCTTTTTTAGAGTCGGGAACAGGCAATGCATTTGGTCCCATGTATTTTGAAGTAAGTTTGGTGTAGGCAGTCCAATGACGCAGTCCATCCCAATTGTGTTGTTCATTCCACCAAGTAAAGTCTTCTTGTGCATCAACCTTGGCAAAACTTAAAGCCATTACAAAAATTAAAACAACACCCTTTTTCATAGAAAACAAATTTCGCAATTTAGCAGGACTTAAACAGGTGTATTTATTACAAAAAAAAAGAGCCACATAACTGTGCGGCTCTTTTCCTAATCTATTATTGGTTTTTTGAATTACGGAAGTAATACTTGATCTACTGCGTGAATAACTCCGTTAATTCCTTGAACATTTGTTACAATGATGTTAACGTTACCTTGAGTAGTATCGCTTGTAATTAGCTGATTACCATTTGTCAAATCAACTGTCAAAGTTTCATTTGAAAATGAAGTTAAGTTTTGGTTTTGACTTAAATCACCTGTTTGAACGTTTACTCCATCAATTACATGATACTCTAAAACTGCACCAAGCAAAGCCATTGGAATATCGCTTAAACTACTCCATGCTGAGTTAGAATCTAATAAACTTTGAAATGCATCGTTCGTAGGTGCAAAAACTGTAAATGGACCTGTTCCTGAAAGAACGTCTATGTAAGTTGTTCCAAATGAAGTGAGGGCAGCAACTAAGGTTGTAAAGCGCTCATCATCTAAAGCAATTTGTACAATATTTTGTGGTAACAAAATTTCATCAATGATGTGAAGAACTCCGTTTGTAGCTTCAATATCAACTGCAGTGATATTAGCTGTATTGTTCAATTTAGCTCCACCGGTAACATCTACTTCAATTACTGTATTTTCTGCACTTGCTGTTCCTTGTGTATTCAAAGTTGTTGCATATGTATCATCAGTTAAATCACCTGACATTTCTTTAGAACCTAAAACATGATAAAATAAAACGTTTGTTAGAGTTGTCGCGTCAATATTAGAAATTCTATTCCAAGCTGAATTGGTTCCTAATAAATCTACAAAAGCTTGGTTGGTAGGAGCAAAGACAGTAAAAGTTCCTGCGCCCGTGAATTTAGGCACTAAATTTGCTACACTTAGTGCAACTGCTAAACTATCTGTTCTAAAATCTCCAATCACAATCTCAGCAATATTCTGTGTTGAACTAGTTGCAGCCACAGGAGTAACTGGGTCAATTTCGTCATCATCTTCACAAGCATAAAATCCAGTTGATAGCGTTGCAGCTAAAAAAATCCATGCTAGTTCTTTAAAATTTTTCATACTATTTGTGTAATACATAGTAATAACATGGAAGATAAAAAATTGTTTTATTATTATTTTAAAAGAATTAAACAAAAAAAATATAAAAAATACTAACGAAGTTTCAATTTGGTTGTAATTATTTGAAATACAAATTTCTAAAAATTTACTTTTAATCTACCATTCAAGCTAATTCTTATACTTTGACAAATGATGTTGTAAATCATTGAATGCAACTTTTGATTCCTGTACTTCTTCAGAAGCTAATTTTTTACTCATCGATTTTATCGAAAGGAGGTAGTTGTGCAGTTTATTGTTTACGACGCCAATTATTTATTCTCTAGTGGATTTAATTTCCAACGCTTATGACTCCATAACCAAAGCTCCGGCTTTTCCATGATGGATTGTTCTAATAAGGTGGCGTAATTCGTTATGAGACCGTTGTCTTTATTTTGACTCTTGCCTTCTTCTAACGGGATGAACTCAATTTCATAGTTCCCTCTTGTAGGCTTTTTAACAGAAACATACAAAATCGTTTGTTTCAATTTTTCAGCAATCCTATCTGCCCCAACTAAAAAAGCTGTTTCTTGATGTAAGAAATTCATCCAATGTTTTGAAGACTTCTCTCTAGGGCTTTGATCACCAATCATGCAGGTAGCTGTTAGTATTCGTTTTTGTTGCATGTTAACCATGGTTTTATAACCTTGTTTAGACTCAATGCATTGCACACCGAATCTACTTCTAAGAACCAACATAAAATCATTAAAATAACTGTTTGATACCTCTTGGTAAAAAGCCTGCACCTGATGGGGAAAGAATAGGGGTAGGAAGCTAAACCACTCCCAATTTCCGTAATGTGAGGTGTATAGGATGACGCTCATGTTTTCCTTGTGTAAGGTCTCGATTAGCGTTGTATTCTTGATGATAAACCGTTCATTAATTGCTTTTTTACTTAGCGTTAATGCCTTTATGGATTCGAAGGCTGTATCGCAAAAATGCTTGTAAAACTTTTTTTCAATCGTCGTAATTTCGATCAACGATTTATGCGGAAAGGAATTCAAGAGATTCGTTCTGACAACTGGTCTCCTATATTTCACTAAATGATACACCAGAATGTACATGAAGTCTGAAAAAACATATAACACAGGTAGTGGAATGATAGATAGGATGAGAAATGGAAAAAACTTTAAATATTTCATTCTTGGTACTCACTTTAATGGCACCGCATCGTGACGTTAAGATGTTTCCAAAATTAACTCTTTTGTTGTTGTGGGCCGTTTAACGGCTTATTAGCCTCAAATTTGTTGTGTATAGTGAGTATTGCTAGTCCAAAAAGTACTGCTGAAACGATAAGTATGGTGCTAATCAATCCATTTACCCCAAAGGACATACGTATTAAAATGGTTGAAATAACAAACCCCGAGTTTCTAATAATTTTATGAAATTTATTGGTGTAAAAGAAAGAGATTAAGAGCAACACAACATCAACCAAAATTAATATGGTGAAAAACTCATCAAAGAACAAGTCGTTGACACTTTTGAATGGTTCTAGATTATTAGACGAGGTTTGAATTCCGGCAAACCAATCAATAAAGGTATAAATGGCCATTCCGAAAAATAATGGAATGAGTGCAAGGGAGAGAATCTTCTTCTTATCTACAAAACCTCTTATGGTAGATTTAAATGCGTCGTTTCGAACCAATTTCTTTTTTCCTTGCTTTTGAAAGAGAAATATCAAATAGAAAAGTAAGATGGACGCTATAATGTCGTAGGTAAATTGAAGATCACCCTTAATTTCAAACCAATTAGAAGTGAGCTCTAAAGCAGATAAGTCTTTAAATAATTTACGAATTATAATTAAGGTAATAATTTCATATTGCTTTGTAATGTAGGTAGTAAACGACCTCGGTAAGTAATAAATCAAAAGGTAAACTTCGTAAATAAGAATGAAGGAGAATGGAGTGTAAATTGCTGATATTGGATTTTCTAGCAATCCAGAGTTTGTCTTGATGTTGATTAGATCAAACTTTAACAGGTAGATGACCGCTAAATGAATGAAGAAGCTAGCTAAAGCGACGAACAGGATAACACGTTCTGTTTTTTCTTCCGTTTTTTCTGACAGAAAATAATTGAAAATCTTAGCTAAAATGCTTTTCGCTTTTTGACTCATGATTTCATGTAACAGATTATAAGCTTAAATGTTTTTGAGTTTGGTTCTGACAACCTTCGTATTGCATTTCGCTGCAAGATAAACTACAATACAAAACGTTGAATATTGATTTGAAACATGGTTCGTTTTTTACCCACCGTATTAAGTGTTCTTATTTTTCTTTGCTATCAATATGGTATGAATATCCATTTCTGTTAATGATTTTTCATATTCCACTTTGAATATCTTCAGGTCTTCAAATAAGTTGTCTTTGTAAGTGCCCTAAAGTGATAATAAAGATAACTTCTATCTCCGTTACTGCCAATTTGAAACCCTGATTTATTTGGGTCGCCTTCAACGAAACTTGTATATAAAATTCCATTGTCGTTAAGTAAATTCTTGGCGTCAAATATTAAATTTTTAACGTCTGTTTGTGATTCATAAGGTAAACAAGATTCATAAATAATTGCGTCATATTTTTTTGTCAGATTGGAAATTTGCCGGCAGTCCATAATTGCGAAGCTTGCATTCGGATTATTCATTTTTGCGAGTTCTATCATTTTAGGTGCTACGTCAATTGCTAAAAAATGAAAATCAGATCATTTAGATAACATGTATTTTATTATATTTCATGGTCCATAACCAATTTCTAAAACTTTTGAATTAGTTTTTTAGAGAATCGAAGATGAAATTATACGTGTCATTGTACAATTCCAAGTCCATAAACTTTTTCTCATATAGTGAAGCAACTATATTCCAAGTTTTAAATGTTTCTGTATACCTGTTGTCCATAATTAGGTATATTTTCTTAACAGTCTTGTGTATGAAACGCAGCGTGTAAGAAGATGCTAATTTTTCAGTTAAACACAGAGTCGAATTTTTATATTTTTTTTAAAACTATCATTCTTAAAAGCCAAATTTAAAAATTTGGCGGTCTTTTTGAATAAGTACAAACCTTTGAATTTAGCACTTACTAGCTATGTTTTATACATATAATTACTTGAAACTTAATCAAGTTTAATATGTTTTGATGTAACAGCTATGTTTTCTTTAAATTTATTATTGTTATTGTTATGAGAATTATAAAAATTCCAATAAGTTGTATAACTCCAATTTGTTCGTTCAGCAACAAATAAGCACTAAAAATAGAGACAGGAATTTCGAATGTTGCAATAATACTGCTTAAACCAGTCCCAATTATTGGTACTCCCTTATTAAATAGAATAGGTGGTAATACTGTACCAAACAATCCTAAAATCATTCCCCATTTTAGTAAATCTATTGAATTTATTTCTTCAATTATTTGAATATTCCAAAACATCAAAATAGCCAGAAATCCACCTAGAACGAGATATTTACTTCTGATGATGTTAGGTAATTGCAATGATAATTTACTCGTCGCATACAATGCAATTGTATAAAATACTGCAGCTAAAAAACCAAATAAGAAACCAATTAGACTAAAATTAAAATCATGTTCAAAAATCCTTGAAGCTAGCAACGTACCTAATAATACTATTATAGCTCCTATCAATTTTCGTTTAGTAAACCGACTTCTATCTATAAAATATTCTAATATTATACCCATCCAAACTGTTTGCATTAAAAGAATAATACCAACCGATACAGGAATATATTGAATGCATAAATAATAGAAACTACTGGTAAGGCCCAAACTTGTTCCAAATAATACTAATTTTAATTTTGGGTATTTTGAATTATGTTCTTTTATCTGAATTTCTTTTGCCTTTTTAGAAAGAAAAAACGGAGCTATAATTAAAAATAAAACGCCAAATAGGTATTGTAAAAATGTAAGACTGGCAGTACCAAAACCACTATTGTTTGCTAATTTTATAATTGTAGCCAGAATCCCATAGCTAGCTGCACCAGCAATAACAAGTACAACTCCTTTTATTTTACTCCTTTCCATTGAAGTCGTTATTTATTTGAAACAGCTGTGTATTGGAGACTTTAGACCAATATGCTGCATTATGTTCGCCAGGGTGCTCTTCATAAATATGGGGTATATTCAAAGTAATAAGTTTTTGATGTAAATCTCTATTTTGTTTTATAAAAGGTTCAAATAAATGACATTCAACTTTCATTCTATTCTTGTTAACGGGAATTTTAATGTGTTACAACAACTGAGTAACATTAAAATAACTGTCATATCTACTATCTCATTAATTTATTTATCAACCAAAAATAACACAATAAACCATTCAAATTCATAGAAGTGATGGGTTTAACCGTTTTTAAACGACAATAAGCATTTATAACAGTTTGTTGTCGGCTAGTCGATCACAACTCAAATTGCTCGTTTATCTGTGCAATTCGAAAGCCTTTATTAATTGTTGTTTTATATGCTCTGCTAGTAGAATCAAGAACAGGGTTGGTGTGGTTAAAGTGAATAAAAATCACCTTCTTTTTGTTGGCGCTAGTCATTCCTTCAAATTTTTCTAGACTTTCTATTATAAATGGGTGTGGGATTTCCGAAATATCTCGCTTATTGAGCTCCACGCTATCAAAAAAGGTAGCATCTAAAAAAGCATAATCTACCTGCTCTATTTCGGCAACAATGTTTCTTTCCCACTTCTCCCATTTGTCAATGTCGGGCATAAACAAAGCACTCTTATTAGGTCCTTGTATTTTGTATCCCACTGTTTCAGAAAATTCATCTCTATGCGGCACCAATAAAGGAGTAACCTTCAGTTCACCTGAAAGATGAATGCTGGAGTCTGCTTTTAAAGCATTGATTGCAATGTTCTGTTGTAGAATCAATTGATTCCAAGGGCCGTTATTTTCTAAAAAATCCCTCATTCCTGGCATGGCATATACCGTCACATGCTGGGCGTCCATCGCTTCCTTGCCCAAATACATTAAACCTGTGTAATGTCCAATATGGGCATGGGTTAAGAAAATACCATCTACCATTTCGATTTCGCTATTTTGCTCTAATTGGGTTAGCTTTTTAATTTGGCTGCCCATGTCTGGTGTAGCTTCAATCAAATACGTTTTGTTGGTTGAAACATCTACTAAACCTACAGAAACAACTTTTCTGCTCGGATCGGGGCTCTCAAACAAGTTTTTGCAGCATGATTCTTTACAAGTAATTTGCGGAGAACCTGCATCTTGAATTGTTCCTAAAACTACCAAGCTAGTTTTTGTAAGTGGCACTGCCGTTGCTTTTTCGATAACTGTTGCAAGCTTTGGTGCTTCGCTGCAAGCGCACATTAATAGAGCAGTAGTTGTGCTAAACAGAAGTATACTCAGTTTGGTTAATTTCATTAGAATTTCTATTTTAAAATTAGTACCTGCAAAAATAGAATAAAGCTGCGAAGGACCAGTATCGATTTTTATATCAAAAAAAGCCCAAAGAAGAAATTCTTTGGGCTTTAAAAAATCTAGGTTATTACTTATGCATTAATAGCTTCTCGTATTTCATTTTCCAGTGGTTGCCTAAAAACAACCTGTTCCTCAAAAACATCCATCACAACAACATCTCCGGGTGCAATTTTACTCGCTAAAATGTCTTTTGACAATTGATTTAATACCTCCCTCTGCAGGGCCCTTTTAATCGGCCTAGCTCCAAATTGTGGATTGTAACCAATTTCGGATAAGTAATTTATGACGTCATCTGTTGCTGTTAAACTTACGTTGTTTTTGGCAGCCAATTTCTCAATGCCTGTCATTTGTATTTTCACAATCTCTTTTACATTTTCTTTTGTCAACGGAGTAAACATAATTGTTTCATCAATACGGTTTAAAAACTCTGGTCGTAATGTTTTTCGCAACAAAGTCATTACTTCTTTCTTGGCATAATCCATAATTGTAGAGATGTTTTTCTCATCTAAGTTTTCAAAACGCTCCTGAATAATACCAGATCCCAAGTTCGAGGTCATAATGATTATGGTGTTTTTAAAGTTTACCACTCGGCCTTTGTTGTCCGTTAATCTTCCATCGTCTAAAACTTGCAGTAGAATGTTAAATACATCCTGGTGTGCTTTTTCAATTTCGTCGAGCAAAACAACCGAGTAGGGCTTTCTTCGCACTGCTTCGGTTAACTGCCCCCCTTCATCGTAACCTACGTATCCTGGAGGTGCGCCAATTAATCGAGAAACAGCATGCCGTTCTTGGTATTCACTCATATCAATTCTTGTCATTGAATTTTCATCGTTGAACAAGTATTCACTTAATGATTTTGACAACTCTGTTTTACCAACGCCTGTAGTTCCTAAAAAGATAAACGACCCAATTGGTTTCTTTTCATCTTGCAAACCAGCTCTGCTTCTTCGAATGGCGTCAGATACAGCTTCAATCGCTTCATTTTGTCCTACCACACGTTTGTGCAACTCATCCTCTAAGTAGAGCAGTTTCTCTCGCTCACTTTGTAGCATCTTAGAAATTGGTATTCCCGTCCATCGGCTAACTACATCTGCAATTTCTTCAGCATCTACTTCTTCTTTAATTAAAGTGGACTTTTCCTTCAGTTCAACCAATTGTGCTTTAAAGTTCTCCAAACTAGATTCGCTTTCCTTAATCTTTCCGTAACGAATCTCTGCTACTTTTTCATAGTCTCCTGAACGCTCAGCAGCTTCTGCTAAGTACTTGTAGCTTTCAATTTCTTCTTTAGCTTTTTGAATGCCATCTACTATTTGACGTTCTGCCTGCCATTTGGCACTTAAATCGTTTCGTCTTTCATTGAGGTTCGCAATTTCTACTGAAAGTATTTTTAACTTTACTTTGTCCTTTTCACGCTTAATTGCCTCTCTTTCAATTTCAAGTTGCATTACCTTTCTGTCTAGTTCATCTAGCTCCTCTGGTTTAGAGTTCATTTCCATACGCAATTTTGCAGCTGCTTCATCAATCAAGTCGATCGCCTTGTCCGGTAAAAAACGATCGGTTATGTAGCGCTGCGATAGTTCAACTGCAGCTATAGTTGCCTCATCTTTAATTTGAACTCGGTGATGCGTTTCGTATTTTTCTTTTATTCCCCTTAAAATTGAGATGGCATCCTCGTTGCTTGGTTCATCAATTAATACTTTTTGAAAACGTCTTTCAAGCGCTTTATCCTTTTCAAAATACTTTTGGTACTCGTTTAAGGTAGTAGCTCCAATCGCTCGCAATTGACCTCTAGCCAATGCAGGTTTCAAAATGTTTGCAGCATCCATTGCTCCTTCACCGCCACCGGCACCTACTAAAGTGTGTATTTCATCGATAAAAAGCACAATTTCTCCATCTGCTGAAGTAACTTCCTTAATCACTGATTTCAAGCGATCTTCAAATTCTCCTTTGTATTTAGCACCAGCAATTAGTGCGCCCATGTCAAGTGAATATATTTGTTTGCTCTTTAAATTGTCCGGCACATCTTCGTTTATGATTCTGTGCGCTAAACCTTCGGCAATGGCAGTTTTACCGACCCCAGGCTCACCAATTAAAATAGGGTTGTTTTTTGTTCTTCTAGATAAAACCTGAAGAACTCTTCTTATTTCTTCATCTCTTCCGATAACAGGGTCTAGCTTATTCTCAGCTGCTAACTTGTTTAAGTTTTTCGCGTATTTTTCTAAGGAATTGTAATTGTCTTCGGCAGAAGCAGATGTCACTTTTTCACCTTTTCTCAATTCTAGAATGGCGGCTTTTAAATCTTTTTTATTCAGTCCACTGTCTTTCATCATCTGGGCTATAGAATCCGAACCATTTATCAGCGCCAATATTAAGTGCTCTATCGAAATGTATTCGTCACCGAAAGACTTTAGCAAGTTATTTGATTCTTGCAGTGTTGCGTTTGCTGATCGTGAAAGGTATTGCTCTCCGCCTTGAACTGTAGGGTAACCTTTAAATATGCTATCGGTTGCTTGTTCAATAACGCCTGTATTAACGCCTAGTTTTTTGAGTAAGAAGGGCGTTACGTTTTCGTCTGTATCGAGAATGGCTTTTAAGATATGCCCATTCTCAACTGCTTGATGATTCGAAACGGTTGCCAATTGCTGGGCTTGTTGCATCACTTCTTGCGATTTGATGGTATAGTTTTTAAAATTCAATTCAGTTTGGTTTATGATTTTATAACAAAATATCAAATTAACTTCCAAACCTAAAACCTTACTTTTTTGTGACTTTTTGACTGATTTTAATTATTTTATCTCTAAAATAGTTCATTTTAATGACTAAATGGCATTAAATTACTTATACTTTCACATTTATAGGAGTCACATTTATTTCCGATTTTTGTGCAAGTGAAGAGCAGTTTAGTTTCTATTTCAATTGCTGTTATCGCAATAAATTTGTTACTAGTAAATTCCAATATCAATTTTGGTCCCAACGATTGGAAAGGTGCTTTGGAGTCTGATGCTAAGGGGTATTATGCCTATTTACCGGCAATATTTATTCATCAAGATTTAAATTTTTCATTTTTAGAGGAAAATGAGGCCAAGTATGCTCAACATCATATATATTGGGATTATAGAAGTACTGTAAATGGTGTAGCAATTAATAAGTGTTTTATTGGTGTTTCTGTTTTACAAGCACCATTTTTCTTAATTGCTCATGCTATTTCTTACATCGATCATCAAGATTTAGATGGTTATTCCAAATGGTACATGCTTTTCATTTCTATTTCGTCTATTTTTTATCATTTAGTTGGATTATATTTTTTTAGTAAACTCCTACAATTTTTTAAGGTTAGGCCTGAGGTTATTGCGTTATTGCTATTTTCAATATCGTTCGGTACTAACTTGTATGTATACACTTTAGTAGAGGCGGGAATGTCTCATTCTTATTCGTTCTGCTTAGTTTCAGTTTTTATATGGGCATGTTACCGTGCTTTTGTTTTAAAGCAGGACAATCAGTTTTGGAAGTGTTCCTTATTGGTCGGTCTAATTGTTATTTCCAGACCGGTGAACGCTATGATTGTGTTGTTTATTCCATTTCTTTTCTCTGCATTCAGTGAATTTGTTTTGCGGTTAAAGGACATTTTTACCAACTGGAAATCCATAATGCAATTGATATTACCGTTTGTATTAATGATTTCGATTCAGTTGATTTATTACAAATTGGCTACCGGAAAATTCTTCGTTTATTCCTACAACGAGGAAGGGTTTATTTTCTCAAATCCTGAATGGATCAACTTTCTGTTCAGCTATAAAAAGGGGTTATTTCTTTATACACCAATTTATTTAGTAGCAACACTTAGTTTGTTTTTTAACAAGAGTTTACCCATCGTTAGGAAATTATTGTGGTTTCTTGCAATGGGAACAGTTATTTATGTTTTCTCCTCTTGGTGGATGTGGTTTTTTGGTGGTGGATTCTCAGGCAGAGTAATCGTTGATTATATTCCTCTATTTATGCTCCCACTAGGATTATTCTTAAATCAAGTTAAACCGAAGCGGGGAGTGATTATATCGTCCGTTATCGTCCTATTGATAGTAGTGTGCCAAATACAATCGTACCAATATCGTTACTACGAGATTCACTATAGCGAAATGACAAAAGAAAAATACTGGGATGTGTTTCTATTGAGAAATCGCTTCTAGTTTGTTTTTTGAAATTTTGTTCTCAATATTTCACTATCGCCTTCAATTTCTACCAGGTAAAAGCCGATATTCAAGCTTTTTACATCAATGAACTGATTCATTGTTTGTTGGTGCACTAATTTCCCTTCAAGGCTATAAATACGCACTGCTTTACCATTGGATTTAGCTGAATTCTCGAAATACAAGTAGTCGCTTGTCGGATTAGGAAATAACACAACATTTTTTGCACCTACTGTTTCTGAAATATCTACAGTGATTAACTCCTTTGCAAAAATCCGATCGTTTGGATTAAAAATAACGTTCGTAACTCCCGGAAGATTTGAGAAGTTAAATGTTTGATTATTTGAAGTAGGTTCTACAACAATAATGGTATCTAGATTATTGCCCGTCAATCGATAGGGAATAGGAATTTCGAAAAATGAGACAGCCATATCTGAAGGAATTTGTTGCACCGATAATGATAAATTTGAACCATTCAAACTCCAACTCGTGTAGATTTGCGGGAACCCTGGACCATAAATCCAATCGTCGAAAAACTCCGTTAAACTCTGACCGTAACTCGTTTCTAAATGAGCTTTTAAATCTGGTGTTCTTGCAAAGCCAAAGGCCAAGCTCGAATCAGAAATGTAATTTTTTACACCAGCAAAAAAGGCGCTATCTCCCATTTTCCATCGCAACGTATGCAATGTAATGGCTCCTTTATTGTAAACTTGGTTGTTAAAAAGGCTATTTACATTAGTAGTGTCGTAGCGGTATACAGAGCCGTTAGGATATGCAAAACCCGATCGTTTGGTTTGATCGAGCCAAGCCGGCCAAAACAATGTGTTGTGAACAACCCCAAACTCGTAAGTTAATCCGGTTATGTAGGTGGCAAAAGATTCGTTTAGCCATAAGTCACTCCAAGAACCGCAAGTGATTTTATTTCCAAACCATTGATGTGCCAATTCGTGCGCTTTCAATCCACCGCCGTAATTCCCCATAAAGCTAATGGTCTGGTGTTCCATTCCACCACCAAATGTGAAGGAAGCGTGACCGTATTTCTCTTCTTTGAATGGATATTCACCAAATAAAGAGTCGAACATGACCATAAAATCTTGAATCCCTAATAGTGATTGCCTTTGAGATTCGTTTTGTAGGAGATAATGTTCCATTAAAATACTATCTCCATTTACGAATAATTGATCTTGATATGAATCATATTTCCCTGCGGCAATGGCCACTAAATAGGCTACTGTAGGGTAGGTAGTTTTCCATTTGTATTTCAAATCTGTACCAATCGTGTCAATTCCTTGTAAAAGTCCTAAGGAAGCTACCTTATCACCTTGCGGAACCGTTACGTCAATACTAATGGAGTCTGCTTTGTCTGTTAAGTCGCTTTTGCAAGGCCACCAATCGCTTGCTCCGTAAGGTTCTGAAAGGGTCCAAATTAAATCACCATTGGGCACATTAACTCGCGCAAAAGGTGTTCCAACCGGATTTCCTCGTGGTGTTCCTCTATAAAATACTTGCGCAGAATCGTATGTTTGGGAAGAGATAGTGCTTGGGAAAACAAAACTTAAGGTGTTGAATCCATTTGTGTTCGCCGTTAAATAGGTGTTTTGTTGGTACACTATTGAATCAACTATCAATTGATTGCCAAAATCTAAAACAATGCTATCCATTAATGTGAGCGCTTCAAAATGAACAGTAACATTTCCTTGCACAAACCGAACGGCAGGATCTAAATCTAAATCAATTTCATAGTAATGAACGTTGTAGTCTGAAGTCTGTGGTGCAGACTTGTTGTTCATTTTTCCAATAGCTGAACGTTTTTCAACGTTAAATAACTTGGCTGGAACATGTTGAGCTGAAAGCGTTAAGCTCACAAAAGAAAGAAAGGGTAGAAGGTATCGCATCATAACTAATTAAAGGACTATAAAGTTAACTCAAAACCTTTGCTTAATGTTTACTTACTTGAGAAATTCGCTGAGTTGTCGAAAACTAACCCAAAACTTAGGGTTGAGATTTTAGCTTTCTCTTGAAAAATCGTTTACTATTGTTGTTTAAATAAATACTATGGCACAATCCTACAAAAAGGCTTTTTACTTATTGACCTCTTTGTTTTTTACGTTCGGACTGATTACCGTATTGGTCGATTCTTTGATACCGAGGTTGAAAGACATATTTGAATTGTCCTACTTTCAGGCTGGTATGGTGCAGTTTGCCTTTTTTATCGCTTATGGTATAATCTCCATTCCTTCAGGTAGATTACTGCATAAAATTGGATACAAGAGAGGAATTATGTTGGGTTTGGCGATCATGGGAGTCGGGTGTTTGTTGTTTATTCCGGCTGCAGTTTATCGAATATTTCCAATATTTATGTTGGGGTACTTCACGCTTGCTGCTGGCATGACTATTCTTCAAGTTGCCGCAAATCCATACGTTACCATTTTAGGGGAGCCAAGAACTGCTTCTAGTCGATTGATTTTATCGCAAGCGTTTAACTCCTTAGGAACAACTATAGCTCCGGCAATTGGAGCCATTTTTATTTTAAGTGATACTATTAAATCATCCAATGAGATAAGCTTACTCAATGAGTCAGATTTTAAGGCATATATGGATGCTGAATCTTCTGCCATTCGTTTGCCTTTTATCGTGTTAGCAGGTGCTTTGATTTTGTTGTCTTTCATCGTTTCTAAAACCAACTTACCGCAGCTTTTGTCCACTAAGATTAAAGGGAATTACACAGAGGCACTAAAGCATACTAAATTAAAATTGGGAGCTGTTGGCATCTTCGTTTATGTGGGTGCTGAAGTGACGATCGGGAGTTACTTGGTTAACTATTTTACAGATATGAACTTAGCAGAAGTTATTCGGGCTACGCCATTTATGAATTCTATCGCTTCTAGCTTTCATTCAGGTGGGCTGGAGACTGTTGATGGCAAAGCCGTTGTGGCTACGTTCGTAACTTTTTATTGGGGCGGCGCTATGGTGGGGCGTTTTATTGGTTCTTACCTTACCAAAATTTTTAAACCCAATTTGGTGTTGACTGTTTTTGCTTCATTGGCTATTTGTTGTGTGTTGATTAGTATTTTCACATCAGGAATAACTGCCTTATGGTCTATTGTGGGAGCAGGTTTGTTCAATTCCATTATGTTCCCCACCATTTTTAGCATTGCCATTGAAGATTTGGGAAACTTAAAACCAGAAGGCTCGGGAGTGCTTTGCACTGCCATAGCAGGAGGGGCGTTTATACCACCCATATTTGGTTTCTTTGCGGACACAAGCGGCTTTAAAATTGCCTTTTCTTTGGTTATTCTCTGTTACGCCTACATTTTATTTTTTGGAAGGGTTTCATCCAAACTAAGTGCTCCTCAATCATGAAAATTAAAATAATTATAAGTTCATTGTTGGTATTGACTTTATTTGCTTGTCAGCAAAAGTCATCAGATGACAATGTTACAGCTTCGAGAGGAGTGCTTCAATATGTCAACCCATTCATCGGTACTGGTGGTCACGGGCATACCTTTCCAGGTGCTACGGTTCCATTTGGAATGCTGCAATTAAGCCCAGATACACGATTAGAAGGTTGGGATGGTTGTTCCGGCTATCATTATTCAGATTCAATTATTTATGGCTTTTCGCACACCCATTTAAGCGGCACAGGAGTTAGTGATCATGGTGATTTACTGTTAATGCCCTCTCAAGGAGCTGTTTATTTTGATAATGGCTTCAAGAGCAATACTAAAGAGAGTTATCGTTCTAATTTTAGAAAGGAAACAGAGAAAGCCAGTCCAGGATTATATAAGGTGACATTAGACAAACATGATATTGATGTTCGATTATTCGCCGGTAAAAGGACAGGTATTCATGAATATGTGTTTAATAAAGCGGGCGAAAGTCATGTAATGCTTGATTTAGCGCATCGTGATGAAGTGTTGAGCGATACGTTGATTTTTCTTGAAGATGGTAAAGTAGAAGGAAAGCGTATTTCTAAAGCTTGGGCAACGGAACAGCATTTCTATTTTTCATTGCAGTTTTCTAAGCCTTACCAAGCTGTTCAGCTAGACTCTTCGGGTAAGAAGGCAGCATTTATATTTAATGCAGAGCACAAGGAAGCCATTCTAGTGAAGGTTGGAATTTCGGCAGTTAGCATGAAAGGTGCTCGAAATAATTTGAATTCAGAAATTGAAGAGTTTGATGTTGAACAGTTAAAAACATCAACCGAAGCTGCTTGGACAAAGGCGTTATCTAAAATTGAAGTAGAATCCGATGATGAAGATAAAAAGACCATCTTCTATACCGCTTTATACCATACCATGATTGCTCCAAACTCATTTTCAGATGTTGATGGGAAGTACCGAGGGATGGACTTAAAAGTTCATGAGTCGGATCATGAGGTGTACACAGTTTTTTCTTTATGGGATACATTCAGAGCAGCTCACCCGTTGTATACAATCATTGAACAAGATCGAACGAAAGACTTTTTGAAAACCATTATGAAGCAATACTACGATGGTGGAATTTTACCCATTTGGGAATTGTCGGCCAACTATACTGGTTGCATGATTGGTTATCATGGGGTTTCTGTGCTTGCTGATGCTCAAGTGAAAGGAATTGATGGATTAGACTGGAGTGAGGCGTTAGAAGCGATGAGACACTCCGCTAATCAAAGTCATTTAGGATTAAAAGCCTACCGTACCAAAGGATTTATTGAAGTACAAGATGAACCTGAATCGGTTTCAAAAACATTAGAATACGCTTACGACGATTGGACGATTGCTCAAATGGCGAAGAGAATTGGCGATTCTGCTGTGTACAATGAATTTATTCAACGGGCACAGTATTATAAAAACATGTTCAATCCGGAAGTTGGATTTATGCAAAGTAAAGCGAACGGAGGCTGGAGTGTAGGGTTTAATCCTACAGAAGTAAATTTCAACTTTACGGAGGCCAATTCTTGGCAGTACAGCATGTTTGTTCCTCAAGACATTCAAGGCATGATTAATTTATACGGAGGTAATGATGCTTTTGAAACTAAATTAGATCAACTGTTTACCACTGAAATGGAGTTGGCAGGACGGCATCAAGCAGATATTACAGGTTTGATTGGTCAGTATGCTCATGGTAATGAACCAAGTCATCACATGGCTTATTTGTACACCTCTATTGGAAAAGCTCACAAAACTCAAGAAAAGATACATCAAATCTTAACGGAGCAATACCAAAATGCACCCGATGGATTGAGTGGAAATGAGGATTGCGGACAAATGTCTGCATGGTATGTGTTAAGCGCAATGGGTTTTTATTCCGTTACGCCAGGAACTGATTACTATGTAATAGGTACGCTACACTTTAAGTCTGTTACGTTGAATTTAGAAAATGGGAATCATTTCACTGTAAAGGCTAATAAGCTAAATTCAACCAACATTTATATTCAGTCAGCACGTTTAAACGGTGAAGTCTTGAACAGCACGAAACTTTCACATGAATCTATTGTGCAAGGAGGGGAGTTAGTGTTTGAAATGGGAGCTAAGCCAAATGTAAATTGGGGAACTAATGATTTACCAATAACAGTTATTGATAGTCAAAATCAACTTGTTGTTGCGCCATACTTTCTTGCTCCAAGCAGAACATTCACTGAAACCATGGAAGTTGGTTTAGGATCTGTAGATGAAGAAAGTCAGCTTTTTATCAAAGTAGGAGCTTCTGATTTTAAGCCGTATGAAACTAGTGTAGTTATCGACGAATCTGCTGCTTTTGAAGCTTATGCCGAAAAGGATGGCAAGCGGAGTTTTGTTGTGAAAGACGTGGATTACAAAAAGATTAAAGGAGGTCGATCCATTCAATTGAACACGGAGTATTCAAATGAATATTCTGCAGGAGGAAATAACGGATTGATTGATTTGCTGCGCGGAAGTGAAAACTTTAGAACAGGACAGTGGCAAGGCTATTCGGGTAAAGATGTAGGAGCTGTAGTTGATTTAGGCGAGATAGAACGTGTTTCAACCGTCACAGTTGGTGCGTTGCAAGATATTAAGTCGTGGATTTTCTATCCCAAGCAAGTTTCTATTTCCATTTCAATAGATGGAAAGAACTTTGAGAAAGTAAAGACAATCAAAAATGCCTTTTCCGACCGAGAATACGGTTCTTTTGCGCAAGACTTTGTATTCAACTTTACGACAGCATTGAAAGCAAAATATGTGAAGGTAGAAGCAGAGAATTACGGAAAAATAGGCGAGTGGCACTTAGGTGCTGGAAATGATGCTTGGTTGTTTGTGGATGAGATTTTGATTGAATAATTTTTAAGTAATTACGAATTACGAAAGTTCAATTTTTGTTATTCTAAGCAGAGTCAAAGTAGATAAAAGAATTAGAAATGTTTCAGCATATAGGTTCATAATTAACTCATTCGTAATTATCTGAAGGCTAATTTAATAGAGTCATACGCCACTTTTTCATTGCCATAGTAGTCAATAATAGACCAACTCGGTCCCGGCCAGCAATCGTTCAACTGCCAAAATAAGGTTCCCATGCAATGCGTTTGCTTCCGTAAATGTGCATCAATGGCCATTTTTAAGCCTTTTGCCTGCGTTTCTTGATTCAATTGTACGAATTCCTCAAACGAAGTAGGCGCATCGTAATACTGTTCGATATGCTTTTCAATGAGTCCATTCCCGATGTAGCTCTTTTGTCGGTTTCGCATTGCCAATGAATTGAGGTACAAACTGCTGTCGTGCATTACCTTTTTTAAGGTCTCCATGCTTGGAAAAGATTGAAAACCATATTCCACCATAAATCGTCCTACATTGTTTTTAAAGTTTTCAAAAGGTTCTTTCCCATGCCAAACACCCCAATAGTGCATGCTTCCGTGTTTGAAGTTTTCTTCAGCTCCCCAATTACTCAAGGGAGAAGTAGGGGTGTAGTCGACTGAGGGCGAATATTCTGAAACCAGTTTCGGAATCAAATCACGAAACACGTATTGTTGATAGTCCCATATTTTAACAGAATCTTCAGGCGAATAATCAAACTGTTCTTGCCAGCCCCAATTCTTCCAAGCAACTTCTTGCTCATTGTTGCCACACCATAACGCCAAGCACGGATGACTCCTCAATCTCTTGATGTTATCGATTACCTCTTGGGTAACATTATCAGTAAATTCTTCTGATTCGGGATAAAGACTCCCCGCAAACATAAAATCTTGCCACACCATAATACCGTGTTTATCGCATAAATCATAGAACAAATCCCGCTCATAAATACCTCCTCCCCAAACGCGCAGCATATTCATGCCGGCTGTTTTAGCCTGCAGAATTAACTTTTCATATTTGGCAGGAGTTACTCTTGAAAGGAAAATGTCTTGTGGGATGTAGTTTGCTCCTTGCGCGAAAAATCGCTGGCCATTTAGCTTAAAAAAGAAAGAAGTTCCTTTAGAATCGGCTTCGTTGATTAACTCGATGGTTCGTATTCCAAATTCCGTTTCACTGAAGAATGCTTTCTTGCCCTCTTTGGTCAAGAAGATGATTTGTTTGTAAAGATAGTTTGGGTCTTCATTATTGATAGTCCACAAATTAGGATTTATTACTTGAAATGAATGTTTAACTGTATTTATTCCTGCTTCTAATTCTTTTACTATCCTAATTCCGTCAATTTCTAGCTCATACTGACCATCTGAAATTACTTCAACCTCAATCTTAGTTTCCATAAATGCCACGTTATCTTCAATGGATTTTGTGTATGTATAGATATTCAGTATTCGAGCATAGTTCCAATCAACCAATTGGATCGGTTTCCAAATACCGGAAGTAACAAAGCGAGGCCCAAAATCCCAACCAAACTGATAGGCAGCTTTTCTGGTAAAATTCGAGACTTTTGTTTCAATGTTAGCGGTTTCGTTTCCCGAAGCTAGGTGGTAAGGGTAATTTTCAACGGCCTTTTTATTGTGCAAAACGGGCGACTCAAACTCGATGATTAATTTATTTGTGCCTAATTGGAGCAAATGGTGAACTGGAACCTCCCATGATCGAAACATGTTATTAGCAGTTAGAATTAAAGTTCCATTCAAATAAACTTCGGCGTAGGTATCTAATCCATCAAATTTTAAGCTGTTTTGCTGCGAAGAAAGGTTTAAACTATCCACTTCAAATGTAGTTCTGTAGGTCCAATTTTTAGTTTCAATCCAACGTTGTTTGAGTTCATTATTTTCAAAAAATGGATCATCAATTTGTTGGTTATTAAACAAATCCATATGAACTGAGCCAGGCACTTTAGCGGGTAACCAATCATTCTTATCCTGCTCGCTAAATTCCCAGTTTTCCGTAAGTTGTTGTGATTGGTAAATCACACCTAACTCCTCTTGTTTACCGCAAGAGAACAGCACTATTATTAGAGGGAGGTATATTAGATTTCTCATTGGAAAAGGGCTGTAATCGATTGAATTTTAGATTTATTTGGTACAGTTGAAGCTCCCATTCCCAATTGATAAGGCTGTAAGTTATGAGAAGTAAAATGCAAGGCAGCAATACCAGCAGAAGCTAAGGCTAATGCATTTGATGAATTCACCCCACTTCCAGCCATTATTTCAATTTGTCCCGTTGCATTTTCAACCAATTGTTTAATTAACACTATTCCTTCATTTGCTGTTTGTTTTCCACCTGAAGTTAAAATCCGCTTAAAGCCAATGTTAATTAGTGATTCCAAAGCTTCAATAGGCGACTCTACAAAATCGAAAGCTCTATGAAAGGTGCATTCCAATTCATATTTTCGAGCTTCTTCTGCTAAAGTGATATTTTGTTGAATATCAATCGAATTGTCTTTTGTTAGGCATCCAAAGACGACTCCTTTTGCACCAGCTTCAGCTTGAAGTTGAATGTCTTTCATCATAACTTCAACCTCAGCAGCAGAATAGACAAAATCACCTTCTGCAGGGCGAATCATTACGTGCGTTTCTACATTTGGAATGGTCGCACATAGTGTCGTAAGAGCAGGACTCGGTGTTAGGCCGCCAACGGATAGGGCAGAGCAGAGCTCAATTCTCTTGACACCGTATTGCTGTGCTAATTTTGCTCCTGTAAAAGAGTCGGTGCACAGTTCAAAAATCATTTAACCTGTATTTCATCCATAAATATCCATGCATCGGAACCTGCAGATTCGTGCCAATTGGGTACCGTTCCTAAGTTTTTAACGAAAAATCTTAAGTGATTGAATTCGAGCGCTTCTTCTGAACTTACTATCAATTCTTCAATGAATTTACCCCGTTTTTTAGAATCAGAAATGGGTTTTATTTTGGAGCCAAAAGAGTTCCACGTTACACCGTCGATAGAATGTTGGATAGCAACCTCCATTGGAATGAAAATCCAAGAGTTGTTGTATTGGTAAAAGTTGATTCTTATTTCATTAGATACCGTTAGGTTCTTAAACTTTATGGAGACATCCACATCGTTTCCCCAGAAACCTTGCCAGTTCCCGTCTCTAAAATCAAATGAGCCAAGTTTTCCATCTACCAAACCACTGTCGCCACCGGCAGAGTACCATTTGTTATAATCCGATTTATAATTCACTTCTGCATTTAGTCCCTTGTGTTTTGCTACCGGAAAGTCTATGACACAGAAATATGGTTTCTCATTCTTAAACGCTTGTACGTGAATAGATCTATTGCTGTCAATTGCAATAGGGCTGCTGTATTTTGTTGCATTATCTCTTACACCATGGTAAAATTGATAGGTTAATTTTAAGTCTTCAGAAGCAGGTTGGAGTTCAACAAATAAAGAGTCGTTTCTAGTGAAAGTAGAATAGGTGAAAGGATAAGTTTCTTCACCATATCCCACACTGAAGTGCTCTAAAATAGAATAGTGGCTTTGAACTCTTCGATTGAAATCTTTGTAATTTTTCGCAGTATCACTCCAAAGGACTTCCGCCATACCTAACAATCTTGGAAAAACTTTGTAATCTAACGATTGCTCATCTGGTACATGTTCGGTCCACATGTTACATTCTCCACCAATAATATTAGCATGAAAATCAGATGATAAGTCCGTTGGAATTGGATTAAAACTGTAAATTTTTTCCAGGTTAATGGCTTTCAAGTCATAGTCTAAATAAGCATGAGACGTAGGCGACATAATTACTTTGTTCCCTTGTTTTGCAGCTGCTATTCCGCCTTCAAATCCTCGCCAAGATTGAACAATTGCTCCTTCGGTTAGTCCACCTTCTAAAATTTCGTCCCAACCAATGATTTCTTTTCCTTTTGAGTTTAGAAACTTTTGAATTCGCTTGATAAAGTACGCTTGCAATTCTTGTTCATTCTTTAAGCCTTCTGTTTCAATTCTGTTTTGGCATTTTGAGCATTCTTCCCAACGTGATTTTGGAGCTTCATCGCCACCAATGTGAATGTACTTTGAGGGAAATAAGTCGACAACTTCAGTTAAGACATCTTCTAAGAATGTAAAAACTGAATCATTTCCCGCACAATATATCTCTTTGAAAACTCCCCAGTCATTAGCTACAGATACTTGTTTGCCTGTGCACGATAAATGCGGATAAGCCGCAATAGCTGCTTGGGAGTGCCCAGGCAATTCAATTTCAGGAATTACTTCAATGCCATTTTTTAAAGCATACGCAACAACTTCTTGCATGTCAGCTTTCGAATAGATTCCATCATACTCAGAACCATCCAACTCGATTCTTTTTGATGCAATGGATTGTAATTTTGGGTATTTGTCAATGGCAATTCGCCAGCCTTGGTCTTCCGTCAAATGCCAATGTAGTACATTCATTTTGTACAGCGCCAATAGGTCGATGTATTTTAGAATAGTTTCTTTCTCAAAGAAATGCCGAGAACAATCGAGTAGGAGGCCGCGGTGCTCAAACCTTGGCCAATCTTGAATTTCTAGTTGAGGAATAAAGTATTTACCGGCATGTTCGTTTAATAAGAGTAATTGTTTTAGGGTTGAAACACCATGAAGCAAGCCAATCTTGCTGTTCGATTTTAGAACAATAGAATCCTTCTTAACAATTAATGAATACTCATTGGCATGTTCAAAATCAGACTCTTCAATAAGAATGAATGCCTCGCTTTTTTTTACTATTTCATCAACATCTAGTTTCATTCTAAAAAAATCGGTTAAAGCCATATTGGCTTCTAACGAGAATGCAGAAGGGAAAAAAACAATTGTATGAGTTAACTCAAAGAAGTCGTCTTTTATCTCAATCTGCTGAGCTTTTGGTATAAAATCTACATTATACGACTGAGGAAACCCTTTCTCTTTTCCTGTTAATCCACTACACGAAATGAAGAATAGTGCTCCAACAAGTATGGTGATTCTACCATTCCATTTCATAGCCTGCATCAATTAGTTCTGCTTTTGCGTTATCAGTATAGGCGTAGTTAAAACCGGCATAGGTAGAATATCCGCCAGCTTCTCCGTTTTTATTCAAGGCTAAAAATCCAACTTGTAAACCCTTTAAATCTTTGTGTTTGGCAATGATTCGTTCAACTGCCAATTTGCAAGCTTCGGTAGGTGTTTTGCCTTGTCGCATCAATTCTACCACCGTATGGCTTCCTGCAATGCGTATAACTGCTTCTCCCATGCCTGTAGCACAAGCGGCGCCTATTTCATTGTCAACAAATAAGCCTGCTCCAATAATGGGCGAGTCACCAACACGACCAGGGAGTTTATACGCCCAACCACTTGTGGTGCACGCTCCAGAGAGGTTTCCATTGTTATCTATTGCCAACATTCCAATGGTGTCGTGGTTTTCGTGATTAATTTCAGGTTTCTCTAACCTTTCAGAATCTTTCCATTTTTCCCAATCAGCTTTTGCTTCTTCTGTTAAAAGAGATTTTTTCGTGAAGCCTTTCTCATACGCGAATTCTTCTGCTCCTTTGCCTACTAGCATCACGTGAGGAGTATCTTCCATTACCTTTCGAGCAACAGAAATGGGGTTTTCTATGTTTTTTAAATACGCTACAGCGCCGCATTCACTTTCGTGATTCATAATGCACGCGTCTAGCGTTACATTGCCATCACGGTCTGGATTACCGCCAATCCCAACACTTCTATTTTCAATATCCGATTCGGTCACTCTCACCCCTTGTTCAACAGCATCTATTGCCGGCTTTTTTGCCTTTAAAAGGGCCCAAGCCGCTTTGTTGGCTTCCATACCGTGAATCCAAGTAGAAACTACTACCGGTTTTTTTACAGGAGAGCTAGGTTGTTTGATGGTGTTTTTTTCTGAGTTGGATGCAAATCCAGATTTTGTAAACAATACACCTAAGGAGGCTAGAGCAGTTGAGCTAAGGAAGGTTCTTCTTTTCATAAAAAAAGGTAAAGTCACGAACAGTGAAATTAACCTTTTTTGATTGTTTTTATTCCTGTTACTGCACCACCAATTTCATCACCTCATTTGTTCCAACTATTTTGAAAAAGTAAATGCTTTTATCTGCATTGCTTAATTCAATTTGAGATTGGGTTGAACAAATCCGAGCTTCTTGAACTAATGAACCTTTCATGTCGAAATTTATAGTTATTGCCAATCATGTCAGAGGTCGCTTTTAAATTGAAATTACCGTTATTGGGGCTGGGGTGCAGGTTGAAGGTGTTTGCCGTTACCGTTTTTTTCTATTGTCGTAGTTAACGGGTTGAAAATATTTACATTATCAATACCAACGTACCAGCAACAATCGTTACCGTCGAAGTAAGTGAACCGAACTTGGCAATTCGCATCTTTGTGCCAAGAAATATCAATATTGGCATGAGGAATATTCCCAACACAAGCTCCAATCCAATTACCGCAGTCATTTGAACTAATAGAAAAAACATGAACCCAATTATTTCCGTCAAATACTTCTACATAAAAACGATTTGCATGTCCAGCAAATTCTCTAAAATTATAATCGAACTCTAAAGTGCTAGAAGAATCGTTAGAATTATCAAAAGTAGGAGAAGTCAACGTTACTGTATTGTTTGTGCTACCAGTTCCTAAATTGTCATCGTCAAAATAAGCCATGGCCGTTTCATTGAGGTTATTATTTCCTGCGTTTGTTGTTGAGCCATTAATTCCAAAACTCCATATTTGTGTTCCATTTATTGCTGTATTGGTCCAGCCAGTAGGCAGCGTTCTTAAATTGAAATCTTCTTGTAGCCGAGTAATCTGGGAAGTTGCAGAAAAGAAAAATGAAGTGATGGATAGCATTAAGAGTAGCTTTTTCATGGAATTTGTTATTCGGTTACAAGAATTATTAATTACAAACGCAACGTAATGAACAACTGTTGACTAAATGCTCTAGAAATTCATGAATGAAGTAAAATAGTTCATAGTTAGGTCGAATGGATAACAAGTAATATGCTAGAAGGTATTCACACGTTTCTTTCTTAGTAAACCAAGGACCCAAACGCACAAGAATAGAAATCCGGCGACACTTGCAATGGCTCCTGCAATAGACCCATTGATTAATGCAGCCAAATAATAGCCGCCAATAGCGCTCAATATTCCAAAGATAGAAGAGAGGAAGAGCATTTTTTTAAGGTTTGTGGTAATTAAGTAGGCTGATGCAGGAGGAACAATTAAGAGAGCAACCACTAAAATTGCTCCCACAGATTCAAAAGAAATAACCGTGGTTAAAGAAACGGCGCCCATTAACGCATAATGCCAAAAAGCTACACCAATTCCTAATGCCTTAGCAAACTCTTCATTAAACGTGGTAATGAATAATCCTTTGTAGCCTCGCCATATAAAAACAAGCAAGAGCAATAACAATCCAGAGGCTATCCAAACCGTCCGTGGTCCCATGCTGTAACCACCTTCCGTAATCCACAAATCGAGTGGAATATAGGCAATTTCGCCATACAGCACACAATCTTGATCCAAGTCAACTTGGCCTGCAAATAAGGAAATAAGGATGATGCCAATGGCGAATAACCAAGTAAACGTTATGCCAATGGACGCATCCATTTGCAAGTTTGATTTTTTATGAAATAACTCAATAAGCACCGTAGTTAAAACGCCTAACACTGCAGCACCAAACAACATGGGTAAGGTATCTCTAGAACCTGAGAGCAAATAGGCAATAACAATTCCCGGTAAAACGGCGTGTGAAATGGCATCGCCAACCATTGCCATTTTTCTCAAAATAAGGTAAGAGCCAAGCAAGGCGCAAGAAACGGCTATCAATGAGCCTACTAATATGATCCAAAATGCTTCCATTATTCTACGTAAGGGATTGTGCTCTGATGAGGATCTTTGGTCGGGTAATTCAATTCTTTCTCTAACTGTCGTTCTAATTCTGGTGTAATGATGTGCTCAATTGCTTCAGCATCGTTGTGTACATGATCTGGCTCTAATTTTAAACGTTGATTCAGGTACATTTCCCATAAGCGATGCAGTTTGATTACACGTTTTGCTTCATTTAAACCACTCTCCGTGATCACCCAATTGTTACCTTTTTTTCGCAACCAATTTTCCTTTTTAAGCAACAGCAAACCTCTTTTTAATTCTTTCATCCGCAAATCTCGGGTAGCTAATAAAACGGCGATACTTCGTTGTTTTTTAAATCGATCGTCCTTTTCACCTAAGTGGTAAAAAAGCTTTAAAACATTTTCTACTAATATTTTACGCTGATTTTCTCGTTGAACTCTATACCTTGCTAACATGCCTGTTTTTGGTGCAAACCAAATAGAGCCTAAGGTTAATATGGATAAGCACATGACAATCCAAGGTCCAGTAGGCATAGCAGGAGCAATGTAGCTAATGTAGGAGCCTAAGAAACCTGAAATGGCTCCAAAAAAAGTGGCTATTAAAATCATTACGCCGAGTTTGTCGGTCCAAAATCGAGCACCTGAGGCAGGTGTAA
>TARA_B110000046_G_scaffold9240_1_pt1 | contig 38219 bp, 39 predicted proteins | sample TARA_B110000046 | Tara Oceans TARA_B110000046 (sample SAMEA4397157) | marine metagenome | biome: Polar Biome; feature: [DCM] deep chlorophyll maximum layer (ENVO:01000326); material: water (ENVO:00002006), including particulate matter (ENVO:01000060) such as... | depth 40 m
AACTGAGCAGTACCACCTGATTCAGGAATAGGACTGTGGGGAACCGCCGAAACAGCTTGCACCCCTCCAACGGCTGCTTTTCGACAGGGGATATATGGCTTTTTTTGACCATCCAATGCGGTTGGGTCTTCAGGATTATAATCTTTATAGTTATTATAGGCATAGGCTACCGCCATAAAGTAATAAGACTTGTGATTAACTAGTGTTTTACTTCCTTGCGCAAATTTATCCTCGGTCACTTTAAACGAATGCTTTATACCTTGGTCAGCTCCATCAACCATCTCACTTGGAATAGATGCCCCTAAACCGTCATCAAACTCAAAATTAATCAGACGCCCCACGCCATCACTTTTGTCACATTGAGCCACTAGCCTCGCTTTACTTGGGTCCTCAAGTTCAGAGAGTGAGACCTCATTGTCCACCAGCTGAAAAACTTGATAACCTTGAAAGCGATAGTACTTATCAGCAGCCGGATCATCGGCAACTATAAAAGGGTCGAACTCAGCGTATGCCTCTTGGTAGTTATTAGATGATGGACTGTTTGCAAGTGTCAGAATGAGCTCATTTTCTAATTCTTGTATCACCAAATCGGGCGCATGGGGCCCTTCTAGAATCTTGAAACAATTTTCAAATAGGGCTTGTGCTTTATCATCAGCCTTTCTTAATACCTCGACTGACGCAAAAGGATCTCCACCATTAGATCTTGCCCAAACGATCCCTACTGTGATGTTATTTACAGACCCCGGCTTCAGCACAAACGGACCCGCTGATTGAACAAACCTTCTGTCATTTGGGGTGTTGTTGCTGCTTTGCTCGGTCCAAGGTTCTTGCGGATAACCCCCGGTCCCCCATCCTAAAGGATCTGTATCTCCAGGAAACATAAAGTCACACGGGGTGTTGGGGTCCGCTTCAGCATCTGAAATGTGACCGTTTCCACCATAAACAAACTTAGTTCCGTCTTTCCAAAACCCTTTTAAATAATTATAATAATCTGAGGCATTTGTGGGGTCTGTTTGATTCGGATTTGCTCCGTTTGTCGTATTTGAATAGTATAAAAAACGCCGCATTCCAAATCGTTCATTATCAATTACCCCATCCCCAAAGCCAATACCATTTAATGCTTCATTATCATTGATCCCAAAGGCATTGTCGATGCCATCATTATCCTGGTAAGGGCCTTCAAAAAAATCGACCCCCACAGCCGGAGGAGAAGAACCATATCCCTTATAACCAGCATTGTCAAGGTCTAAATTGTCGCCATTATAATAGTAAGCCAAACCCCTATTGACATCACAGCCCACATAATCATCATAAGGATCTCCCAAAGCACCATCCGTAAAAAACCCAAAATACGTGTTATAAAGAGTTTGGGTTCCTCGATTTATGAGTTCGTAGTTATAAAACGTCATATTGTTGACCTCATCATTCGAAGCAAATGAGAATGCTTGAGATCTGATTTCCATACCGATCGGATCTGCTCCTGTTTCCGTATGGATATTCCCTTTGTCATTCATTACCCACCAAAAATTCACGTCTCCATAAAGAGAAACCGATCGATCGACTGTGCATTCTTTTGTTCGGTTGATATCGTGCCAGGGATAATCTCCATCTTCCCAGTTGTAATGACCATCTTCGTTGTAATCAAAAAACGGGGCTAAGTAATAATCTTGTCCTGCTGAAATATCACCATGTGCTGGCCAGTTTTTTATAATCTCCGGAACTTCATAATTGGGATGCAAAGTCGCCTGCGTATTGGTCCCATTCTGTTGGTCTAAAACCCCTGATTCAAACCAAGAATTAAATTGCCGAATCATATCTTGCGTAGTTATAAAATGTCTGTCATAGGCATCACACGTTTCATAATTTGTTTCGGCAAACACCTCTGACAAAGGTCCTGTCCAATAATCCTGGCCATTTCTGTAGCGTAGCGCGGCTAATTTGAGCTGGTCATTGACATCAGTGCCACCAAGCCATAATGCGGCCGTGAATAAAGCCATGATCCCCGAGTTTTTTGGGACTTCATACTGAGAATTATTTAAGCCCGGTATTTGCCATAAATTACCTGCTGTGTGCATCAAGGCCCGAACATTATTAATTTCCATGTATGTCGAGGTTGTAGGAGGAGCACAGCCCGCACCTTTTTGAGGCATTGTTTTCTTTTCCTCACTCCTATATTCCTGAGCAGAAATTTGTAAACAAACAAAGACAAAAGAAATAAGGCAAATTTTCATAAGTTGAAATTAACTAATTTTCAATAACCTTGATGGATTCCAGCACTGAATGCATCCGTAATATGTTCAATGCGGTATTGCTTTGACTCCAGAAAAATAGAAACAATATCAAATCGACAATCATGATTCGGGTAATACTGGTTCAATAAATAATCGGAGACCTTTATAATCTTTCGTTGTTTGATTTTAGAGACAGATTCATATGGGCGTTTAAAATGAATAGAACTCAGTGCTTTTACCTCAATAATAATAATTTGACCCTTGTACTCACAAACAATATCTACTTCCAATCTTCCAAATCGATAATTCCGAAAACAGATCCGATATCCTTTTTTTTGAAGATATTCAGCGGCGGCATTTTCGGCCTGTTTACCTAGGTCGTTCATTTAATTTGGGGCTTTTTTATTAAGATACAATATCTTGATGAGAAAAGTAATGTCAAAAAGAATGAATAAAAATTATCTTTACGTAAGCGAAGGTTTTATTGATGAAAAATATATTTATTAAGAATATTAAAGGACTTGTTCAGGTTGGGGAGGGTTTACCCCTGCGCATTGGAGGAGCAAAAGCTAATGAATTACCTGTCATTGAAGATGCTTTTCTGGCACTTGAAGGAGGGTGTAAGGTTGTTGCCTATGGCGGCATGAAAGACTGGGATGGCATTGACGATTGGAGAGACTTAGAGGTAATTGATGCTGAAGGTTGCTATGTGATGCCTGCTTTTTGTGATTCGCACACCCATACCGTGTTTGCTAAATCCAGAGAAGGTGAATTTGTTGACCGAATTAAGGGGCTTAGCTATGAGGATATTGCCTTGAAAGGTGGTGGTATTTTAAATTCCGCTAAAGCATTAGCCTCCTTAACCGAAAATGAATTATTTAACGTCTCCTACGAGCGCGTTGAAAAAATAATTCAAAGCGGTACAGGTGCCCTAGAAATAAAGTCCGGCTATGGGCTTTCTGTGGAAGCTGAGCTTAAAATCCTACGTGTAATCAAAAGAATTAAAGAAAAAAGTCCTATTAGCATTAAGGCCACATTTTTAGGAGCACATGCCTTTCCAGCGAAATACAAAGAAGATCATAACGGGTATATAGATGAAATAATTAATACCATGATCCCCGTCATTGCAGAAGAAAAACTTGCAGACTATATCGACGTGTTTTGCGAACGGAATTACTTTTCTGTTGACGAAATGGAACGCATTCTTATCGCTGGGAAAGCCATTGGTCTTAAACCAAAAGTACATGTAAATCAATTCTCAAAAATGGGTGGGGTGGCTGCTGCAATAGCATGTGAAGCAATTAGCGTTGACCATCTAGAAGAACTTGGAGAAGCTGATATACAAGCATTGAAAAACACGACTTGTATGCCCACATTTTTACCGGGTTGTTCTCATTTTTTAGGAATTCCTTTCGGAAATGCCAGAAGGTTAATAGAGGAGAATATTCCCTTTTCTTTGGCCAGTGATTACAATCCCGGCTCAACTCCATGTTATAACTTATCCCAGATTTGGTCCTTAGCTTGCATAAAAATGAAATTAACACCTGAAGAGGCTTTTAATGCCCTGACTATAAACGCTGCCTTCGCCATGGGTTTAGGTGGTAGTCATGGGAAAATTTCTTTGGGCTCTGAGTCACCTATTGTTCTTACTAAGAAAATCCCTTCATTTGAATACATTCCTTATTCTTTCGGAGAAAACCTAATTCAAAGAATTTTTACTAAAGAATAAAGCCAAAACAAGCATGTCAGGAGAAGTCCATCAGCAGAAGTCTTTCATACAAAAAATCGCCTTGTACATCAAGGAAAATGGTTTTGAGATGGAAAACCTAGTGCTGATCGTTCCCTCAGATAGAGCAGCAAACCAGCTTCGAATTGAAATCGCCAAAACATTTTCTAAACCCATTTTCGCACCGACAATTCTGACTATTGATAAATGGATGAAACCCACATTGCTTCATGTCATAGATGAAACAAGGCAATTACTTTCCCTATATGAAATAAGCGCTGGGATACCCGGAGTTCCGAATGCGAGCTTTGAAGAGTTTTTAACTTGGGGTAAAATTGCATTAAGGGATTTTGGTGAGGTTGACCGTTACCTTTTAGATGCAGCAAAGGTTTTTAAAAACCTTGAGTCCATTAAGGAGCTTGAAAGTTGGCAAATCGATGAAGAAGACTACTCAGAATCTCAAAAGAAATTTTTAGACTTTTGGAAGGTTCTTCCTGATCTTTATACTTCTTTTCACTTGAGCTTAGAGAAAAAGCAACAAACAACACCAGGCAGGGCATATAGAATGTTTGCGGAAACAACTCAAGAGTTCCATAGCCCAGAAGCAAAACAGTATTTTATTTTCGCAGGTTTTAATGCACTAACAAAAGCGGAACTGGTTTCCATTAAGAAGATTCTAGATTTAGAAAAAGGGGTGTTTTTGAGTGATGCTGATTTATTTTACATCAATGATAATTTACATGAAGCAGGAGGGTTTTTAAGAAAAAACCATGAGTTTTTAGAGTCCCCGTATAAACCCGACCCTATTCATGTTCTTCTAAATAAATCATTGAATGCCAAAGTAATTGAATGTGCCCAGCATATTGGTCAGGTGAAAGTTGCTGCCAACGAACTGAGTAAGCTTAACCCTTCCGAAATTAGTAGCACGCTTGTATTACTTTGCGATGAAGCTTTAATCGGGTCGATGATTCATCATATTCCCGATAATGTAATTAAGACCAACCTTACATTGGGCCTTCCACTAACGCAAACCTCCGTTAAATCCTGGATCGATATTTTATTTCAAATTCAAGAGAACAAAGTGAAGTTCCAAACGGATTCCGTTTATTTCTATGATTTACAACGATTTGTAAATCATGCTTTCACCATTAGCTCTCTGAATTTAAAAGAAGTTAAAGACCTAGGTGACGCAGAAAGAGATGCAATCAGGTATAATAGAATTTTTCAAAACCGCAGTAAGCTTAAAAAAAGCCGTGATCTAAGTGTACTATGCGATTTGGTTTTTGAAGACTGGGGTAATGATTGGAAAAAAGCTCTTTTAAATATTCGAGAATTAAACTCTTTTTTCCTCACTCGAATAGGAATTGAATTTGAATTTGAGAAGACGATTCTTCAGGTTCTTGACGATGCTATTATTGAATTACAGAATATTATTGAAGAAGGAATCCCAGAAATGAGTCAAAAAAGTTTTAAGCTTTTCTTTGATCAACATTGGATTGGGAAATCCATTTCTTTTGCCGGTGACCAAGAGGATGGGCTTCAAATTATGGGACTACTTGAAACTAGAATGTTGGATTTTAAAAATGTCATCGCTTTGGGGATGAATGAAGGGAAACTTCCAGCAACAAATCCTATTCAGTCGTTTATACCCATGGATTTAAGAAGTGGGCTCGGTCTTCCTACAACTCGTGAAAAACAAGGCCTTTTCGCACATCATTTTTACCGCCTGCTTCACCATTGTGAAAACTTTACAGCTACCTTTTCGTCAACAAGTGAGCAAATTGGTTCTCAAGAAAAAAGCCGATACCTACTGCAGCTGGAGCTCGAACTAGAGCGCTTAAATCCAAATATTGCGATAGAAAATCTTCATTATAATGTGCCCATAGAAGGCGTTTCAGAGTCTAATTCTCAGGTTATCGAACGTTCTCCATTAATCATTGCGAGAATAGAAAAATACTTCAAAAAACATATTTCTGCATCTGCTTTAAACACCTATTTAAGATGCCCTTTAGACTTCTACTATAGATATATCGCAGAGCTCGGGGAGGAACGCGGTGTAGAAGAAGATATTGAAAGCCAACAATTCGGATCATTGGTGCACCATGTGCTTGAGGAGCTTTATAAACCATTTGCACTTTATGACTCTTTTGGAAAAGAAGTTCAACCAAAACCAAAGGCGGTACAAAGTGAAGATATCACGAAAATGCTAAAGGACTATAAGTCTATTTTGTATAATGCATTCTTGGCTTATTTCGACAATGATGAACAGCTGTTTTTAAAAGGTAAAAATCTCATAAGCTATACGATCGCCCAAGACACATTAGAAAACACCTTGAAAAAAGAGCTGGTCTTACTAAAAGGTCTTAAGGAGGATCTTTTCATTGTGCAGGTGGAAGCAAAAAAAACAATGCGTCTTGAACTCATGGTTCACGGTGAAAAACGAGAGGTCTCTTTTACTGGATATATTGATCGAATTGATAAAATAGGGAATAATTATAGGGTTATTGATTACAAATCGGGAAAGGTCAAGGACCAGGACGTGAAATTTTCTGAAAAAGAAAACCCTATTCTCACCTTTTCAAAATGCAAGCATGCCGTTCAACTCGCGATGTATTCTCTGTTTTTAAAAGATAGTTTTGGTTGCTATCCAAGCGAGGCCAGTATTTTTTCCATTACAGATATAAAACAACTTTCCTATTCATTGCATTCAGACTCGCATAGTCTAGAAGAAATAAGCAATTTATTTAAAAAGTTTTTGGAGCGTCTTTTGGAAGAGATTTTCGACGAAACACAACCCATAGAACATTCTGAAGATTCTAAATATTGCAATTATTGCCAATAAAAAAACCTGAAAAGAAATCAAAGTTTAGTTCAATATCTTTTCAGGTAATCTGCAAGTTAAATAAAACCAAATATGAACAAAGGAATTGTTCGTATTATATTTTAAAGACGTAAATTCTAATAAGAAGGTTGCTTAATGAAATTAAATTAGTAAAGCTGCTCTTTTAAAACAGTTCTATAATCTTTAATCTCTTCGCGATTGATTTTATGTTCGGCATCTTTCAGTAATGTCAAAAGATAAACAAGGTTTTCTGTGTCCTCGATCTCTAGAGGGTATTCGTTCCCTTCGTCATCTTCTTCGTATTGGGCCTGAACATTAAAACATTTTTTCTCAGCCAAAAACTCATAGGTCAATCTTAGTGTTTTCACGACCAAAGGATCTTGCTCTTGCAATGCAACATTTCGCAGATCTTTAAGGGTTTCGATGAGTTTTGGAGTGTCTACCCCTTTCTTCTCTACCTTAGCAAGAATTGCATCTAATTTGTCGTTTGCTGCTTGAGTTTTCATAATGCTTAATTCAATTTTCCACAAATTTAAGGAGTTTACTCGAATAATAAACAGAAAGACAAAAAACATTATCAAAGCCCTTGATTCTCAACTCGACAAATAAGACCTAAAACCACGAAAGAAATTCTAAATTTGTACCATGGACTTTTTATTAAAAGCATCTAGCGTCGGGTTTTTATTAAGCATCATGATTGGACCGGTATTTTTTATTCTGCTCGAAACAAGTATTCGGCGGGGGTTTCGAGAAGCTTTGGTCTTTGATTTGGGTGTGCTGGCTAGTGATGCTCTTTATATTCTATTTGCATACCTTTTTTATGCCGAAGTCGATAAAATGTCCTCCGGAGAAAACAAAGCGGTATTTGGGTTTATTGGAGGAGCCATATTTATCATATATGGGGTCTATAATTTCTTTAAAAAGAAGCATATAGAAAGCAATCCGTCAATTGAATCTCCGGATATAAAGATGGACTATGCCAAATCTTTTTTAAAGGGGTTTCTTTTAAACTTTGCAAACCCTATGGTTCTTTTTTACTGGTTCAGTGTGCTCACTTTAGCCAATCAAAGTCTATCAGAAGGCGATAGTGATTTTATGATTTTCCTATTTCTTTTCATCGTGCTGGTAACCTTTTTAGGTTTTGACTTATTAAAAATAGTAGGCGCAAAGAAATTGAAACCCCTTGTTACAGAAAACGTTTTAATTGGATTAAACCGGCTTATTGGTCTTGTTTTTTTTCTTTTCGGGATCGTTCTTGTCATCCAAAACTATTTTAGAATATCACCATTGTTATAGATTATGAAGATGAAATTTATTTGTATTATTTTGTTTTTTGTGGCCTCTTTCAGTATGGGATTGACTCAAGAAATAAACCCTGAAAACCTTTCAGAGCGAGAACGGGTTTACTGGGACATTGGGGGACAGCATATTCGTTCAGTGGGAGCCTATTATACAGACCTCATCATTGGTGATACAAAAGAAAAGCACGGCCTTTGGCGATTCTATGATAGAAGGGGTACACTTACCGATGAGCAACATTTTTTCAGGGATCGGATTCATGGAAAGCAACGTACATATCATGCCAATAAAAACCTAGCAACAGAGAGCTACTTCGTATTTAATGTTGCCGATAGTATTTACAAAGAATGGGATGCTGAAGGGCAAATTCTTGTCCAAGGGGAATATGATATGGGGAGCCCAGATGGAGAATGGTTCTATTTTTATAATGATGGCCAACTAAAATCTAGAAATAACATTTCAAATGACACTGTTTATTTAATCGATCATTATTTGAATGATTCGGCGCATACACAGGTTGTTGAACTTGGGTCCGGGGTAATCAAAAGCTTTTACATCAGCGGGGGCTTAAAAGAAAACTACACTTATTCAGAAGGGTTAAAAACAGGGCCGTTTGAGGAACGAATGGCGAACGGTATTATTTCTGTTATGGGGCAGTTTCAGTACGGCTTAAAAGATGGCAAGTGGAATTTTTATTTTCCTAATGGAAGAATTGAAAAAAGCATAAACTATTACTTAGATACGCTTCATGGAAGCTATCTAGTTATGAATATAGATTCTACGATTAATACCTCAGGGAATTATAAATATGGCAAGAAGCACGGCGCTTGGCTATGGTATAATAGGGATGAAAAGGTTGAAATGAATGGTTCGTTTCACGAAGATCTGCAGCATGGGGAGTGGCGGTATTACTTTTCAACTGGGGCGCTTTCCTACATTGCCAATTTCAACAAAGGGAAACGCGATGGACAATGGACCTATTATTTCAACAATGGAAAGTTATTTAAAGAAGGACTGTACAACTCTAACCTTAAACAAGGCTTGTGGACGACGAATTATGAAAACGGAAACCTTCTAATGATCGGTGCTTATGAGAAAGGTTTAGAGGAAGGAGTTTGGGTCAATTACTGGGAAAGTGGCGCCTTAAAAAATGAAGCCGATTTCAAAAAAGGACAACTTAATGGGCTTTGGAGGTCTTACAGTCCAGATGCTAACTTATTGCTTTCAGGTAACTATAAAAAAGGCCTCAAAACTGGTGAGTGGAAAACTTATGATCAAAAGAAAAACCTGCTTCTTATAGAGAATTATAAGGTGATGAAGAGCGATCATAAAAAATCTGAAATAGTTATTGTAGGCCGAAGTGAAGCGATTTCAGCTCTTCATGGGGTTTTTATGGCGTTTTCTGAAACAGATTTCGCTTTAAAGTCAAAAGGGAAATATAAAAATGGAGCGAAAAATGGAACCTTTATCGATTACTATCCCGGGGGTGTGGTTCCAACCATTGTGGCACAATATAAAAACGGGGAACTCGATGGGTTATTTCAACAATTCTCTAGACGGGGAGCAATAAGACATCAAATTCAATACAAAAACGATCTCAAAGACGGCTCCTTTCTTATATTTAATGAGTCAGGGAAGATTATAATTAGAAAACAATTTTCCCGAGGTAGGGAGCTCAGGGATTAATCCTTTTGAGAATTATTTACTGCGATTAAATTGGTGAGTACAATGAAGTCTTCTACGCCACATTGCTCAGGTCGCTCTCCAGAATATTTTTCAGGTAACTCCAGACCATTCAATAATGACTTAAGAGAATTCCTTAAGGTTTTTCGACGTTGATTGAATGCCGTTTTCACAACTATTTTAAATAGCTTTTCATCACAGGGAAGGGCCTTTCTTTGATTACGAACACAACGTAACACGCCTGATTTTACTTTTGGTGGCGGATCAAAAACGTCTTCATTTACCGTAAAAAGATATTCGACATCATAATAAGCTTGCATGAACACACTTAAAATACCATACTTTTTTTTACCTGGCCCCTCGGCGATTCTTTCAGCAACCTCTTTTTGAAACATCCCAACAATTTCAGGGATTCGGTCTTTATAGTCAAGGCATCTGAAAAGAATTTGAGAAGAAATATTATAGGGGAAATTACCAATTACATTAAAGGAATCTTTGGCTAAAAACCCATCTAGATCATATTGCAAGAAGTCATCGAAAAGCAGCTTTTCCTTCAAGGTTGGATACGTAATGTTGAGGTATTCTACCGATTCTTGGTCGACCTCCATTAAATATAATTCTTTTATTTTTTCAGATTCAAGAAGCCATTTTGTTAAGGCACCGGTCCCGGGCCCCACTTCTAAAACATTGGAGCTGCCCACAAAGGCGACGCTGTCGACAATGCGCTGACAGATAGAAGCATCTTTCAAAAAATGCTGACCGAGGTGTTTTTTGGCTTTAACTCTCATTCGTAAATTCCTCAATGATTTTTAGTTCTGTCCTAAATGCCGCAAATTTCCCTTTAAAGCGTTTGTTATGCTCATTCTGTAAGGCCGGAGCATGTGTGTTTTGATATGTGTCGAGCAATTCTTGGCTATAAGCTACATATAAAACGGAATAAGCCTTTCCGCCCTCCTCTTCTCCTGTCATTAATTTTGACAATTTGCATTCTTTAAAAGTCTTTGTTGCCATAACATCTGGAATATGTTTTGTGCGCATCCAAGTCAACCAATCTTGTTCAATTGACGCATCTAAGCTCAAAGTAACATTATAAATAATCATGTTCAAAAATACGCTATTCACTTGAAACTCACGAAATGTTGGTCAAAGGTTTGGTGTACGAATTAAAAAAACTTATTTTTGAATTACACTAAACTGATTTACATGAAAAAAATTCTACTCTTTCTTTGCGCTACATTCTTTGCAGCACAAATAGATGCACAATCGTGCACACCTGGTGCTAACTTCGCAGATTCAACCTACGGAATTTGGCCAGATACTACAACCAATTTTCCTCCTGCTGAAACTGGGGTGGCTTATTCCACTGACCTAAACTTTAAAGTGCCTGATGCTGTGACGGAAGACATTACAGGTGGCGATCCTGCTCTAGAAGCTTTTATTGGCTCTGAAATAGAAGGGTTTACAGTGACTAGCGTTGATGGTCTTCCTGCAGGTTATGAATATGCTTGTAACGTTTCGGGATGTGAGTACCTTGGCGGTGAAAATGGATGTGCAAATGTCTTCGGAACAACAGCTGACGCCGGTGAATATCCGGTAACAATTACTGTTGAAGGAGTCATTTTAGTCGTTCTATTCCCTGGACTTCCAGCGACACCAGTAACCCAAGCTTTAAGCTTTGGTGGTTATAAAATTGTAGTTGGTACTGCCGGTACAATTGAAGAAATCATTGAGCCATTAGCAGTTGTCCCTAATCCTGCAAGTGAGAGTATTTCAGTGAAAGGGCTAAGCGCTTATGAGGCATCTGAAGTAGCAATTATGAACCTTGAAGGTAAGATCGTTGCTGAAAAATCTTTATTAAATATGAGTAATGTTGACTTTGATTTAACCACCCTAAGAAACGGTGTTTACTTTTTAAAAGTTGCACATACGAACGGAACAGAAACTGTTAAGTTTATCAAGCAGTAAGACCTTCTTAATCGAAATTTAAAGGAGGCTTCGGTCTCCTTTTTTTATTTATAGAAATTCATTTCATCCACATACCGGAATACCGGTTCTGACAGGAGGTAACGCACATCTTTCTTGTTTTTAATCGCTTCTCTTATAAACGAAGAAGAAACCTTCATTACCGGAGCATTAGCACAAAACTTAACATTAGAATGGTCTTTAAACGGATCCATAGCCTCAGTTTCGATTTGGTCCAACTCCCTTTCTTCTTGTGGTGTCAAAACTCTTGGATAAACATAAATAGTGTGGTTATTCAGTATTTGCTCGTAATTAAACCACTTGTGAAGATTCCGAAGATTATCTTCCCCCATAATTAGTGAGAATTCATCACTCGGATGAAGGTCTATTAAATGGGAAAGTGTGTGAGACGTATAATTGGGCTTCTGCATCTTGAATTCAATATCGCTTGAACGTAGCTTATAATTGTCATCTATTGCCTCTTTGACTAATGCCAACCTATGATAATCTGCTAAAAGTGATTTTTTCTTTTTTAATGGGTTTTGGGGTGTGACCACTAACCAAATTTGATCTAATTCTGTAAACTCAGCCATGTAATTGGCGATTACTAAATGGCCAACGTGAATCGGGTTAAAAGTGCCAAAATACAATCCTACCTTCACGATTCTATAAATTGGTTTACTATTCTTTTCGCTTCAACAATCGCATTTTTCAAATTATCATTCATCAAAATGACATCAAACTTAGAGGCTAAAGCAATCTCTTCCGCTGCTTTTCCCATCCGCTGTTGAATCCTATCTTCGGTCTCTGTTTCTCTATTTCGCAATCTAGTTTCCAATGTGTCTATGCTTGGCGGCATCACAAAAATAGACAAAGCTCGCTCGCCAAAGTTTTCTTTTAAATTAAGCCCTCCTATTACATCAACATCAAAAACGACCGTTTTATTTTCATTCCAAATCCTAGTCAATTCTGAATTTAAGGTTCCATAATAATGGTCTTTATAAACCTCCTCCCATTCGATAAATTGCTGATTCTCTATTTTATCGTTAAACCCCTGAAGTCCTATAAAATGATAATCCTGTCCATCAATTTCATTTTCACGAGGGGCTCTACTGCATGCCGAAACAGAAAAACTTAAGCGGTTAGAAAGTTCTTTTAACAAGGCGTGTACAATTGTCGTTTTACCCGCACCAGATGGAGCAGAGAACACGATGACTTTTTCATCATTTGACCCTAGAGAAGACACTATAATGTATTTAAAATTTGTTCCTTTATTTTTTCTAATGCATCTTTCATTTGAACCACCCTCTTTTGCATTTCAGAATGGTTACACTTGCTACCTATGGTATTGATTTCCCGACCCATTTCTTGGGCAATGAAACCCAGTTTTTTGCCCGATTGAAGAAGTGGTATTGTTTCTAAAAAATATTGGAGGTGATTGGTTAAACGCATCTTTTCTTCTGACACATCTAGCTTTTCGATATAAAAAATTAATTCTTGCTCAAAGCGATTGTTGTCCATTTTATCCGTAGGAAATTCGTTTAAGCCCTTTTGTAAGCGATCCCTAGTAGATTGAAGTCGCTCTGACTCAAAAGGTTCTATTTCTGCGAGTAAGCGTGTAATTTCATCCGTCCTTAATTCAAACTCCTTCTTTAGATCTTGTCCTTCTTTTTCTCGGAATTGACTCACCTGAACACAAGCCTTTTTTGCCAGTTCCAGGATTTCCCCTAGCTCTTCTTTATTAGGGGCATTTCCTTCCGTATTTATCACTTCTGGCATTCGTAGAATCATAGATAGGTAATCACCCTCTTTTTCCCCCCAAGAAGTATTAAGTTCTTTGAGTTCCTTATAAATAGCGGTCGCCAAAACATTATTGATCATCTTCAATTCAGTAGGTTTTTCACTCTCTATATAAATTGAAAATTCAATTTTACCTCGGTGTAAAACCTCAGCAATCAACTTTCTAATTTGAGGCTCTACCTCCTTATATATTTGCGGTATTTTAACTGACAAGTCCAAACCTTTACTGTTTAAAGTTCTGATCTCAATAGATACCTTCCTAGCTTGAAAAACACTACTGCTTTTTCCAAACCCAGTCATTGATTGCATCATAATAATTGGTCTTTTAACAAAAGTATGAAATTAGTTACTCTAATAACAGGTCCGCATCGATCCCCTCATTCTGATCCCTAATAAAGATAGCAATATCGGCTATAATCTCGTCTTTTTGGCTTTTTTCCAGATTTTGAGTCGAATAATATTCCTTAAGATAAAGTTGTGCCTCTAACAAATGATGCTCTTCAAAAGGTCCTGACATATTTTCAATTACGGTTAGACATTCGATTGATCTCATAAAATCCCCTTGCAGAGAAAGTGAAACAAAATCAGCGATAAATTCACTGAAATCTAATTTGCTATTCCAAACTACATTTAACAAATCATTCTTTACCGCTTCGAAAGAATCATCATTGAGCTTCGATATTATAACTTCTTTTGCATCCTCATCACGAATATCAGAGAATAAGACGATAAGCTTCTTTTTAAGCTGTTTATTCTCCGCCTGCTTGAGAAGATTAATGAGCTCGTCTAGGACCGCAATATTGCCCGATGAAGCAATCGTTTGAATGGCTTTATCCATTTTTTTTTCGTCTTGGGATTCCAAATCGAGTAACGCTTTTTTTAGAGGTATTGTAATTTTCTTTGTTGCCATTGTTTTATTCTTGCCTGCAAAGGTACAGAATCTATGAATAATGTACGCTTATTCTTCCCTTCACATACTTTATGAAAGGTGGACTGTTCAAAAATATCATAATGTTCTCTCATTTAAGAGATGGAATAGTTGAACTTTGTTAAAACCCCCTTTTGGTATGAAATATTCTATCGCTTCCGTCTACGTAATCATTCTTTTAATGCTATCTGTTAGCTCTTGTGTCCCATCAAAAAAATACAATGAATTGGCCGAGCGAGAAAAAACATGTGCCGAAGAATTGGCCAAGTATAAAAAAATGAGCTTGGATTATGAAAGCCTCGCAAAAGACCTCGAACTCAAATTTGACCTGGCGAACAAAGAGCTCATAGGGTTGCGTGAGGATACGTCTCGAATAGGCGAGAAAATGAGGCTGCTCAATCGACAATATGGAATATTGAAATTACAGGCTAGGGAGCTAGAAAATTCATTTGATAATCTTAAAAATTTAAGCGCAAAAGAAACCGCCTCATTACAATCTGAACTTAAAATAAAAAACCTTTCACTTCAGGAAAAAGAAGATGCTTTATTGGGCTTAGAAATAGAATTAAAAGAAAAAGAGCGCCTACTCTCTGAAAGAGAAAAAAGAGTCAATGAGCTTGAAGAGCTTCTCAGAAAAAAAGAAGATGGTATTCGTCAGCTTAAAGAAAGAGTGGCAAAGGCTCTCAAGGGATTTGAAGGTCAAGGGCTAACTGTTGAACAAAAAAATGGTCGAATCTATGTCAGTCTTGAAGAAAAGCTTCTCTTTCGTCCTGCAAGTACGGCAGTTGAGGAGGATGGTGTTAAAGCACTTATTGAGTTGGGACGTGTTCTCGAAAATGAAAAAGATCTCGAAATAATAGTTGAGGGGCATACCGATAGTGATAAACTTAACCGTACATCATCCCCTAAAAACAATTGGGAGCTTTCAGTCCTGAGAGCAACTGCGGTTGTTGAAATCATTCTAGGAAATTCTGACGTAACACCTAGCCAATTAATGGCTGCTGGGCGCGGAGAGTTCTATCCTATATCAGAAACGGAAAAAGGCAGGAACAGAAGAATAGAGGTTATTATCTCACCGAACTTAAATGAGCTTTACGATATTATTTCTAACGACTGATTTTAAGTCCTTTCTATTTTAATAAATTGATATGGCCAGTATACAGTTCCTTGTCAATTTTGTCCTCAGGAAGGACTTTTAATTTCCATACATAGGTTCCGGTTTGCACTTTTTGACCCCGATAGGTACCATCCCATTCAAAGTCTAGATCCGTCGAGGTAAATATGAGTTGACCCCAACGATTGAATATCTCGATCTCTATTTCTTTCACTCCTATAAAACTAGCCGAAAACACTTCATTTAATCGATCTCCATCAGGCATAAAGGTGTTGGGTACATAGACATAATACTCTTTGAAAATTTGTATTGGTATAGTTATACTGTCTATACAACCTTTGGAATCCGTAGAAATAAGTGTTACCTGATAAATTCCTGGCTCACTGTAGATATGACTTGGATGAATATCCTCTGAATATCCACCATCCCCAAAAAACCATTCATAAACAAAACCATTTGAGGTAAGGTTTTGAAAAGAAACAGGAAGGTTCTCAACGACTGGATCACTAATCACCGTGAAGTTGGCATCAGGTTTTACCACCACTACTTGAATTGAGGCATTTACGGAAAACGTCTGGCAGTCATCTGAAACTTGAACCTGATAATTAGAAGTTGAAAAAGGCTGTACCCATATTTCAGATGTCGTTTCCTGGCTATGCGGCCAATAATAAGCATAATTACCAAACCCTCCTGAAGCAGAGACTTGAATGAGGGTTGAATCCCCAGGGCATATAGAAACGGAGGGACTCGTGCTAACCATTAAAGGAGGACTTGTGACTACATAAAAAATAGTGTCGGCTATATTACTGCCACATTCGTCATTCACATTTATGATAAAATAAGTAGATGACATGGGAGAAATACTTAAAGAATCGATTAAAGAAATCACCTGACCAGAGGCGTTTGTCCAAGTATAAATGTAATTTCCAGTACCCCCAAAGGCTTCCACGTTTAATGTTTGTGCTACATTAGGACAAATCTCAATAATATCATCTGTTGTTACAATGGAAATAGGCTGGTATTCAGGAACTGTTACCAATACCGTATCATAGGCCACTTGATTGAGACAATCGTCGACGACCTCGATAAAGTACTCTCCCGTTTCTGTTGGGGAAACACTTATTGTATTTTCAGTAGAATTTGTGCTCCACAAATAGCTGTAAGGAGCGAGTCCACCTGTAACCGTTGCCGTTAGTTGTACATTATCCCCTGGGCATGCGACTTCTGGATTGTTAATCTGTACTTCGACATCCTGAATGTCTTGTAAAAATAATTCGATAGAAACCGGGGTGATGTTTCCACACGGATCCTCTAATGGAAAGTCTAAGACAATATTCTCTAAGCCCTCTATGGTGCCGTCTAGAAGGACATTAATGGTAAAAGACACCTGTGACTCTCCTGGGTTAAAAGTAATTGAACTAGGGACCCCGGTGTAATCTACGCCATTCGTAGCCGAACCCGATATAATTAAAGGCACAGTTAGGGCGTTATTTAAATTGGTTTCTCTTTCTAGAGTAACAGTGGCCGTGACGCATCCCTCTGCGATCCAATCTGGGTTGACAAAAAGCTCATCTGAGATTGTATAGGTAATCTCCACAGGGGTCGGGGAAGACAGGCTATTTGCCTCTAGAAATATTCCTGAATCCCATTGGCCATCTCCTACATCAGCAATTGCCAGAATAAGGTGATATGTTGCCCCACATTGAACCTGAGAAACGGCTTTCAAGACTTTAGTGAAGCCATCATACTGTATATACTGATCTGAGGTATTCCAAGGAGCAGAATTCCCATCTCCATTAGCGATAAAATATTGAGAATTGGTGATCGTATTCACATTGTTTATTGAAACAACCCCTGCACCATTGGGAAGCTGTGCAATGTTTTGATAACCCGCGATTCCTGGTCCAGAGATGAAAAACCCAAAAACATCATTATAAGTGGAGCTCTGCGGCGGTGCAAATTCAGGATATTCATCAGAGCCAAAAACATAATTAAAGTTAACAGTATCTGAATAGGGGATAAAGTCGAATTCCAGGACCGATGCATTATAGGTGGGCTCACCGCTAAGAATATTCGAAAGTAGCGCAGAGCCTCCATATCCGTTGTCTGCTCCACAACCCGCTTGGTTGTTTGGCCCTTGAGGTCCATTGCCATTATCAATAACAGTTCCCGTGGTCAGAACGATTCCTTCTGTTATTCCGAGGTTCGTACCGGTGGCTTGAAAAGAACCAATAGATGCGGGACTCCCGTTGTATGTAATATTGGAAACTGTAACCCCTGGGCCTAACAAGACATTTTGCACCAATCCTAGTGGAGAAACTCCCGTACCGGTAACCAGTTGAGAATAAGAAGTGCTCAAAGAAAGCACAAATACTATAGTTAAAAATTTATTCACGTTATATACTACGTATATAACGTAAAATCTCCAAAAACGTTGTGGGTCAGCGGCTTTATTTTTTGATTGAATCAAATAATGGTTTAAATGCAACCCAACTCAAGAAAGGGAAATAATGCATGGGCATAGCGTAACCATAAATGGTAAACTGAATCTCTTCATGTAAATTATAAACTGAAAAAATTCCAAAAGAAGTTAAAATAGAAAGACCAGCAAACAGAAAATAAAACAGGAAAATACCCCATTTCGAATTGACCTTCTGAGCGAGATAAAATCCTGCGGAGGCCAATATACATCCGACAATAGGCGCAATAAAAAGATGTAACATTGGAATAGCCTCACGTAAAGACTGAAGCTGCTCACCTTCAATGACAGTTGCCTTTTCGTAAGCTAGTGCGTAGCCTATGGTAACAATGGCTGCAAAAATACCTGCAGCCAAGGGATGTATCATTTGTTTTTTTAACATTATTGTTTTTTAATGGTTATCGCGGCTATGATTTTTATAGAATTTGATACTTTACTTTTGGGTCCCATGTTATAATCTAGTCGATTGACACTGAATTTAGTTTTATATACATGATGGATTTCATTGCTTGTAATTGTCAAAGGAAGCGTAACTTCTTTACCAATCCCATAGATCATCAATGTTCCTTTTGCAAATATACCTTCTTCATTTTGAAAAATCTCAGATGACTTAAAATCAATATTAGGGTGCTTTTCGGCATGGAACCAGTCAGCGCTTTTGGCGTGTTTATTTTGAATCCCATTCCCCGTATTAATCGATGCTACGTCAATTGATAAATCTAAAGAAGAAGGAGTAACATCGTCAAATGTTGTCACTGTCCCTTTCATCTCTTTAAAAACTCCAGAAGCTTCTTTACTGAAAAAAGCGACTTTATAGGTATCGACTGTACTCGTGTCCTGTGCACCGGCGACTCCTGAAAACAGAATAATTGCCAATAATATGGTTAAGTTTTTCATAGTTACTATTTTACGATTTCGATTTCTGCATTTAATTTGATTTCATCTGCAACAACGGATATAGGCATATCATTTCCAATAAGAAAATCAGATCTTTTAAAGGTAGTGGAAAAATACAATCCTGCCAACTCATTGCCCTTTCGTGTTTTAGAGGTGCCGTTATGTGTCATAGAGAGGGTGATTTCTTTGGTAACACCATGCAGTGATAAATCACCTAAAACAGAATAGGTAAGGTCTTCATTCTTTGTGACCTTTTTACTTTTAAAAGTGATTTCAGGATGCTTTTCTGCATCGAAGAAATCAGCGCTTCGCAGGTGTTCATCTCTCGACTTATTTGCCGTATTGATGGAGGCCGTCTTAATGACCATCGTAATTTGAGCGTTTTCAAAATTATCAGTTGCTGAAATAACACTCAGTTCGAAATCTCTAAAATCTCCAACTGTATATGAAATAGCTTTGTGCTTTACTTTGAAACCAAGGTTCGAATGGGCCACATCGGCAGACCAAAGAGGAGATGGAAGCTCTTGACTAAAGAGTACGGATGTTATAAGTGTGAATGCGATTAATAAAGTTTTCATTGTTTTTTAGTTTAGGTTTTTAAGTTGATCAAAATTAATTTATTTATCCAAAAGGGTTCTTAATCTAGATTAATAAATATAGTTTCCTTTTCTTGTTAGTCCATCATTCACGAATCATGCCAACATATGTTAAAACTTTGTTAACGGTTGTAATGAATCACCTGAACTTCCGTTAGGAAGATAACGAGTCATAAAAGACGAGTTGTTTTCATATTTAGTAGTTTAGGTTAGAAAAAGAGGGCGTTGCCCTCTTTTTTGTTGTTAACAAGGCTTCGTTCTTAGTGGTTTTTCTAAATTTGCTGTAACTATTCGCTAAATAGATGCCACAGAAAGACATACAATCTCTAAAAATATACAATACCCTATCTGGTTCAAAGGAGCCCTTTTCTCCGATCCATGAAGATTACATCGGGATGTATGTTTGTGGGCCCACACTTTATAGTGAGCCACATATGGGTAATATGAGGACTTTTATCAATTTTGATTTAGTTTATAGATACCTGTTACATCTTGGATTTAAAGTGAAGTATGTCAGAAACATTACGGATGCCGGACACGTTACAAATAGCGCTGGTCAACAGGAAGACAGTATTGGAAAAGCTGCTAGACTAGAACAGCTACAGCCCTTAGAAATTGTTTACAAGTATAATGTTCGTTTCCAAAACCTTCAACAAATATACAACCTCTTGCCTCCCACTATTGAGCCTACGGCAACAGGTCATATTCAAGAACAAATTGAAATCATTGAAAAAATAATGGCCAATGGTTACGCATATGAGGTAAATGGTTCCGTTTATTTCGATGTAAAAACATACATGAAGTCCCATGATTATGGTGCGCTCAGTGGACGTAAGGTAGGTGAGCTCGAAAATGAAACACGTGAGCTCAATTCCCAAGGTGAAAAACGCTTCTTTGCTGATTTCGCGCTTTGGAAAAAAGCCAATGAAAAAGACATGCAGATCTGGAGGTCTCCATGGGGTGATGGAAATCCTGGTTGGCATATTGAATGTACCGCGATGAGTACAAAATATCTTGGAGATACCTTTGATATACATGGCGGAGGCTTAGACTTGAAATTCCCTCATCACGAGGATGAAATTGCACAAAGCTGTGGATCGACTGGTCATGCCCCAGCCAAATTCTGGATGCACGCAAACATGCTAAATGTCAATGGTAAAAAGATGAGTAAGTCACTAGGTAATTTCTTTCTTCCACAAGAGATTGTGGAGGGTACTACCTCATTATTCGACAAGGCATATACCCCTAATGTGCTTCGCTTTTTTATGATGCAGTCTCATTATAGAAGTACGCTGGATTTAACCCAAGAAGCTTTGAATGCTTCTGAAAAAGGATTGGCAAGGTTGACCGAGGCGATTAAGACGCTTGAGAAAATATCGGCTTCAAACGAAAGCTCTTTTGATGTGGAATCCAGCGTGCGTGAATTCTATGATGCCATGAATGACGATTTTAATGCCCCGATTTTAATAGCCTCGCTTTTTGATGCTTCCAAAAAAATAAATTCAATCCGAGACGGCAAAGAGACCATTACCGCAAAAGACAAGGAACTCCTCTTATCGGAAATGAAAGGTTTTATTTTAGATGTTTTAGGAATTACGCTGGAAGGAACACAAAACGATAACCGTTTACAACCTGTTATGGATCTGGTTCTCGAGCTTCGTCAGCAAGCAAGATCTAATAAAGACTGGGGGACCTCTGATTTAATTCGTGATGGTCTAAAAAATGCTGGGATTATCGTAAAGGACGGGAAAGATTCTACAAGCTGGAAATAATACGGTTTTTACTTACTTTTACCGAGAATATCTCATTTCTAAAGAATAAACAGCCTTTTTTACTTCAAATAACCACTTTTTATCTGTTTTTTGTAATTATTCACTCTTTAAAATTTATGTTATCAAGTGTTTTTCTTTTTGATCGATTTTTGCTGATTTACAATCAAAACATATCCATTTTTCTTAAAAAGAAGCGTTTTTTCATACTTTATTCTAAAAATCGATCAAATTGAGTTGGATTAACTTCCTGATGGAATAGACGATATACGCTACTCAAAATAATTGAGCAAAAACTCTTTATTAAAATGGCTATACTTAAGCTGTTTTACTTTTTGAAGGTAACTATTCAACACTCGTTTCCTACTGGCTTCATCAAGAACCAATTTGTAGGTAAGGATGAGTAAAAAAAGCTCATAAATGTCAAAGTAGCTTCTACCCCACCCTTTTTTATTTATATGAACTAGATTCTTTTTGGCTTTTTTAATCAAGCCGTTTTTGAGTTGAAAAATCATTTTAACAATTAAAACTTGTTGTAAATGCGATTCTTGATACAGCTTACCTCCTGCATGAGGTTCACTCTTCAATACGAATTCCATAAGCCCAAAATCTTTGAGGAGTAAGGATGTGGTGATCACCTCAAAAATATAATCCATCTTATTTTCCAATGGCCCTTCTAATTTATTCTGCAGATCTTGAAGGATGCTGTCGTTGGATTTTTTCATCAATGCGTTTTGAATCAAAAGCACACTGCACACACGAGAATATAAAATCGGATGGAGGCCGCCTTGAGGCTTCGTTTTGAATATCGCATTGGGTTTTCCCGTTAAAAAATTACTTAAGTAACTCAGGCATTGAAAAAATAAGGCATCCTTTTTCTTGAGGCGAACCTCTCCATTGGAAATAAATTCCATCAAGCGTAAATGGGTTGTATCAGTTGCATTTAAGGAGGAGTAATCAACAAAAATAAGGAAAACCATTTCTAGGAATATGTTATTCTCAGCTAGAGCAATGAGCGCTTCTTTAGGGATACTTATTTTTCGAAGGAGTAAGCCTACTGATCTACCAAATTGTATCCGCTCTGAATAGGACAAGTCAAGTAAATTTAGACCTTTACTCCTAGATGCTTCGTGCACAGCACTATAGTTCTTCGATAATAAAAGCTCACGAAAACAAACCGTCAACAACTCCATAAGCTGCGGTACTTTTTGTATTCTACAGGCAATCAAGAAATTCAAAAGGTTGGTCGTATTATCCTCAGCCAATCTGAAATAAAGTTCATTTTGAAGTTCCCAACTCACTTTTGAAGGGTCCCCTGAAGCGAAGGAGAAATAATTCGTAAAGCCGACGAATGAACTAAGCACATTCAACGTTTGAATGGAGGGCTGGTGGTTTGCCGTTTTATCCACATTAAAAAACCTCCGAAAAGTATTATAACTTATCTGTTTATGTTGCTGCTCAAATATTAAATCAGAGAGCAACTGACAATCTCCTCTCGAAACAATTTTTCTTCCAAGTTTGAGCTCGACCTCCTCTTTAAGCCTCTCTTCCATGTCCTAAATGTATCTAAAATGTATCAAATAAAAGTGTTGTGTCACATATATTTGCTGTGAATTATAAAAAATGAAAAAAATGAAAAAATTAGTAATGGTATTTGCACTAGGTGCAATGTTAGGATCTTGCGGTGGCGATGCTGCTGAAATTGATGTGAAGTCTTTAGACTCTGCTTGTGCGTGTGCTGAGGCAAACATTGAAGTTTTAACTGAAGCCAAAGATCTTTACGAACTTGGCCAAAAGGAAGGAGAGAATTGGGATGAAGAGAAAGGTAAAGAAATGAATGAAAAAATGCAATCTTTGGAGAAAAAGTATGCTGAAATCATGACGAAAATGATGGAAGTCAAAAAAGAGGGAGAAGATTGTCCTGATACAGGTGAGAAGTTGATGAAGCTTTTAACGACAATGAATGAAAAACGTGGAGTTGATTTTGAAATTCCAACAATATTTCAATAAGTAAAATTTAGCGTTAAATGAAACCCGTCAAATGACGGGTTTTTTGAGAAGTGTAGTTAAACGAAACACAAACAACAGTGCAACGTAAATTGTACCAGAAAAACTTAAAACAATAATTATGAAAAAATTAGTAATGGTATTTGCACTAGGTGCAATGTTAGGATCTTGTGGCGGTGCGGCGAGTATTGATGTAGACTCTTTAGACAGTCCTTGCGCATGCGCAGAGGCTACGGTAACCGTTGTAGACGAATCTATTGACATGTTAAAAGATTTTAAAGATATAGAAGACCCTTCAGACGAAGTGAGATTAGAATTTGTAGAAGATTACAAACCTATTCAGGCTAAAATGGAAGAAATTCAAGAAAAATGTAAAGGAGATCTGGCTATTGAAAAAGCAGACAAAGACTGTGATGCAGCCAAAGAAGCCGCAGATAAATTGGCAGAAATGATGAAAATGATGTAATCATTTTTTCAAATTAATAGAACAAGCCCATCTTCGCATGGGCTTTTTTTATTTCATTATTTCTCGAAAAAACCATACCCAAAACGTTTATTAAACGAAACAAAAATAACGGTGCAGGGTAAAGTATTATAGAATAACTCAAAACAATAATTATGAAAACATTAGCAATGGTATTTGCACTAGGTGCAATGTTAGGTTCTTGTGGAGGCGCTGAAGATAGTAATACGGATAAAATTAGTGCAATTGACATCGATATCGCAACTCTAGATAGCCCTTGTGCATGTGCAAAGGCTTTAGTGGCTATCTATGATGATATAATTGACCTAAGCAATGTCAAAGGGAACGACAAAACTGCCAATCAAAAAATTAAAACTCTTGAAGCCAAATTAATGGAAATTGAAGGGGATAAGTGTGTTGGAGATTTAACCCATACTTTAGCCGGAGAAGACTGTACCGTCCAGCCAGGAGACGTTTCTAAGAAATTCTTCGAATATATGCAGACAGCAAATTAATAAAAATGATCAAAGCGTTTAGAGGATAATCACTTTTCAAATTAACATAAAAAAGCCCATCAATTCATGGGCTTTTTTATGTTCAATACTTTATGAATTCGAGCATTTAAAAACCCGATGTGACAACAAATAAAACAATTCAAGAATCTTGTCCTATTTTAGCAAAAATCGGCTAAAAAAGAACCTAAAACGTCTATTTTCTAAAGATTTTCGCTTTTTTCACCTAAAAATGGCCTAAAAATGAAATACGCCAAATCAGATAAATAATTGAGACGACTTATTGTATTAATCGGCATAAAATGATTAAAAATGGCTTAAAACATATAAAAACCTAATAATTGTGTGGGAAATGACTCTAAAATCAACAATAACCTACTTTAGACGGAGACAAAAAAAACATGCGTAGTATTCGTTAAAACCAGATAGCGATTCGACTTTAACCATTTGTACAGACAAAACAAGAAACGATCCCTGTCTGTGTACAATATGAAATATGGAAAACGAGGGTTAGAAAGTTACTTTTTAATCCATTTGAGCACATCGATGGTTTGATTTTCATACAGAACCTCGATAGAATAACTGCCTTGATTCAGGTCTAAATTTAGAATTTGACTTTGATTGCTTTGCTTTATCTCCAACTCAGAGTATACGACTTGTCCTAATGAATTCAATACTTTTAGACCAGTATAAGGTATTCCTTCTGGAGCAACTATAAATACGGCCCCGTCGGAAGGGTTTGGATACAGCTTAAAACCTAAGTCTTGGTTTAACTCAACAAGACTATTTGTCCCACTCACGTTTACAGGAATATACTGTATGTTCTCACTCAGGTGCGTGTTCATATTTACATATGAAATTGAAATGGAGTCCATAAGGTCAACTAAAGGTTCTATGAGTACGCCGTATCGCTCCCCAGGCAAAACCCACAAAGTATCGGAAACTTCAGCAGGCATGATTGGACGACCATCAGTACTGACAATAGTTGCATTTAATTCCGATGGAAATGTAATTCTATTGGCGAGATAGCCAATATTAGCCATCCTCAGAAAACTCACTGCTTCCTTGGACGTTTGTAAAGCGATTTCTGGTTCTAAAAGCTGTTGTTCACTCTTACCATTGACCAAAAAATAGGTAGGGTTGTATGCCGGTATGGAAATATCATGTACTTCAACGGTCGTGTCGTGAGGATGCTCCAAAACGGAATCTTCATGCCAAATCGGGTCCATCTCAGACATGGTGAATAAGCGGTCTTGGTCATAAGCATATCCCCCATCCCACGTTGTATTGCTGCCGTCAGATGGTTTTACAATAAAAACGCCATACATCCCTGCTTGAACATGAATGCTAGAAACCACATGGCAGTGGTAGAAATAGGTTCCAGGATGTGGGGCTACAAAATAATAAAAGCCATGGTCCATATGATGAACCTCAAAAGACAAGTGCGGGACACCATCATTTTCTTGATTGACATCGAGTCCGTGCAAATGAATGGTATGAGGAGCCCCTTGAGAAACGTTAAAGAGGTCCAAGACCACACTGTCGCCTTCATTTGCATATAGGGTTGGTCCTGGAATTGGAGGTTGCTCATTTAAGGTCTGTGCAAAACCAAATGTTCTCAGCGAAAGGCCATCATGCATCACTTTTTCCCCAAGATTTCGAGCAATTAAAAGATGGTTCACTACCTCTTGTGCCATCGCTGATAAAGAGGTCGCAACAAAAAACACAAAGACAAAAAATGTTTTCATATTTAAGGTGTAATTAGCATCGTTAAAAACATCCCATTCGGATATAAATTCGCTCCTGTAACGGCCACTAAATTATGGTCATGCACTGGGTATTCTCCTGGCTGATGAGGCACCATTTGAAGTGTAAGTGTTTGCATAGGGTGAATGGGGAAGGTGTCCTTTATTCGTCCCTCTTGATAAGGGTGTTCTGAAGATTGTAAAAGTTTTAAATGATAGCCATGAAAATGTAGAGAGTGAGATGCATTTCCTGTATTGCTAATATGGATCAAAATAGTATCCCCGACGTTTCCGACCACCCTAGCCAGAGGGTCTAGATTAATATTAGGGTTGTGGTTTCCATTAATCAGAAAGAATTTTGGATTATAGATCGCACTTGGCGTAATTCCATTGGATAATTCATTTACCCAAAGGGTGTCAAGCTCCTTTAAATTCCAATAAAATGATGCAGCATTACTGTTTTTAAAAACAATCATTCCTGCAAGGCCTAAGTTTTTGTTGTTTGGATAGTCCTGCCCATCATAATAGATGTATGTTCCTGCCTGTTCTGCGTGAATAGAGATGTTAGCTTGGCTACCGGGAGCAATTACAACGGAAGACACGCCCAATGAAGCGCTTCTAAATTGATGTGAAATGACATCGTTGTTGATAAGCGTTAAGGAAACAGTGTCTATAGAGGAATAGGTTAATACTGCGTTTGTTTTATCAAAATCACTAGCACTATTAAAACTCTTATAAGAAATAGTACTGCCATTAAAGGTTTGGAAAAAACCCTGGTTGATATAAAGTGTGTCTAATATCTGATTGGATAATCCGTAAAGACCAATACTTAAAAACAGAAAACAAATAAGAATACGATTCATTTTACAAACCTTGTACGAGGGTATTCAAACCCCTCTAAAAAAAATGACTTAGTTCTTGATGACCTTTTGAGTAGCAATATTTCCCTTTTTATCGGTCAGCTTCAAAAAGTAAACACCATTAGAGAAACCACTGAAATCTATTTTTTGTTCGGCGACCATTGTTTTGATTACGGCATAAACTTGTCCGTTCAGACCTAAAACTTCACAAGATTCAAATTCAGAAACACTTGTAAAACTCAATTCCGAATGGACTGGGTTTGGATAAACCTCAATAGCATTTAAATTATTTTCTACAATTCCACTGGCTGGATTAGGATGTGAAATATGCATAGAGACCGTGTCACCAAAAGTCGTATTTCCTACTTCATGCACATAAAAAACAACGTCCCCTTCTCCGTAAAAGGTAGAGGCCGTTATATTCAGTTTCAAAAACCCCATAAAGCCATCTTGAGCTTGCTCAACAGTAATAGGATCCATGATTCCTGAGTTCGGAATTCCCACATAACACCCGCCAAGATCGCATAGAGAATAAGACCAGTCTACGGGCATTGTATTTTCAATTAAGTTCCACTTTAATTGGATTCCACTTAAATCACTCGTAATCATTCTGATTTCATGAAAAGAAAAGTTTTCTGCCTGAATTTGCTCATCTATATGCTGAGATGGCGTGTACTCAAAGTTTTGTGCATTAGAGATGAATGCTGATAAACAAAGGATTGCGATTAATAAAGAGTGGGGTTTCATAAAATGAAGTTTAACGTAAAGATACGCCTTATTTGTATTAAAAAAAAGGCATTATAGTAACCCGATGATTAATTCCCGAACACTTTTTTTAAAAGCTCGGTTGCTCTAGCAGCCGGGTTTTTGCGTATTTCTAATTCCTGCTTGGCGATTTGAATAAAAAGGCCATCAATCGCTTTATCGGTCGCATAAGCAACGAGGTCTGGATTGACCTTTTGAACCATTGGTATTTTATTATAGGCAGTAAACAACTTTGACCATTGCGCTGTGGCTCCAACCTTATCTAAGGACGTTTTGATTATTGGACTGAATTTCTGTGCCAATTGAGCTCTTGTGCTTTTACTGAGATAGACGGTCGCAGCATCATCGGGGCCTTTAAGTATGCCCATGACATCATTTAAGCTTAAGTTTTTAATAGCCAAAACAAAAAGCTCTTTTGAGCTACTCGCGGCATCTTCCGCAGCGCGATTCAGGGACTCTATGGTTGCATCAACTTTTTGTCCTTGTCCAAGCTTCCTGAGTTTTGCTTCGACTTGCTGCGCTTCCTGGGGAAGCAGTAATTTAATTTGATCATCCTCAAAGTAGCCATCCTTGACAGAAAGCTGGTTTACCCCTTTTTCAATACCGCTATTTAGAGCTTCTTTTAAGCCACGACCCACCTCGTCTTCACTCGGCCCTCGCGTTCCCGGAAGTGAAACATTTGTCTTTTCGAGAGCTTTTTTAAGGTTCGGTAATTGGGCGTAGCTAAGCATCGCTTGAGATAAAAAGAAAAATAACGGTAAATAAATAGACTTTTTCATAGAGAATAAATTTCGTGTTTTTATTCTTCATGCAGAAAGCATACCACGTTTTATAATTTCAGAATATAGAATTAGTATTGAAGCTATTGCTCACATCCCTGAATACATTTGCCGTTAGAATAAATCCTCTTGGTATCAAGCGCACCTGTATAAGTCCAAAAAACTTGCTCACCATTAAGTTCGTTGTTTTGATATTGACTTTCAAAATTAAGTCTGCCATTAAAGTGCCAGGCTTTACACAGTCCATTTTTATCCCCATCAACATAGGTGAACTCATATTGAATTTTCCCTGTATAAAAATAATATTTCCAGATACCATTTGGGATACCATTTTGATATGACCACTCATATTGAATGTTTCCATTATTGTATAATCCGTAGATTAATCCTGTAATGGGAAGGGAGTCTTTTTTCATTAGAACAAGCTCTGGCAGTTGATTAAAATCAATATTTGTTTGATCAACAGGAACACGTTGTTGTTGGCAAAAAACAGTATTAGATAAAAACAGAAATAAGAAGATGTAACTAAACTTCATAGTACATCATTTTAGGATTTAAAGAAAGATACAAAAAATTTATCGGAATGCCCCATGAAGAAGAAGAAGCAACCTATTCCATCGAATGTTGGACCAAAAACAAGACATTATGAAAATAATTCAAACTTGAGTTCCCTTTGTCAAATTGAGGCTTCGATGCCAAAAACTCAAGAATTTCCGGGCCTCTAAACTTTTCTTTGTCTAACCGTCTTTGATTTTCCAAAGATCCCGAGTCACTGCGCTCTCTAGAGATTAAAACCATATGAGCCCCAAGTTTCTTCCCCGTTTGAACCGCTAGCCCTTCACTCATTTTACCCTCATTGTGAAACATCGCATACCCGATAAGGCTATATCCCTCAGATTTTAAACGCTGGTACTCCTCTAGGCTAGCGTCCATGGTGGCAAATGTCTGAATCGTTGGATAGTAGTTGATCCCTACATCAATTAAATCTTCAATTTCGGAGGTCTCATTTATCTTTATGTAAGAGGACAAGTATTTGTTGGTCTTAGATAAGACGCAGCTCTGAAGAGTTATTAAAAGAAGAAGAACGAAGCAAGTTTTCACGAAATAAAAATAAAAACTATTTAGGTGCAATCAAATGAAATAGAACTATTCATGGAATGAGTAAGTAGTTTCTACTTGGATTAAGGGTGTTTTTGATCGTCATAAACAATACTTGCAAAAAACAAGTGATGTTTGGTTTCTTAGCCCTCTATTCGGCATATGATCTTCGAGCTCCCATCATCATAGACGTAGATCAAAGGGGTGTTTGGCTTAAAAATCGTTTCCCCACCCATCATGTCTAGGATTCGGACGAGTTTCTTAGAAGAGGTAATGTCAATCATCCCCACCGTGGGAGTTGAGCAATCATTATTACAGTGAACACTAAACGAAGCTTGAGGATCGCTATTACCCCAATTCCCGGAGGAGTATGAAGGGCTGTCTACTTCGATACACGTGAGTTCTGGATTAAGGTATGTAATCATTTGTGTTGGACCAATATTACTATTATTTCCATTTTTAACATTTAGACAGGTCAGTTGGTTGTTTTTACAATCTAAGTGATTTAACTCGATGTTATTACTAAGATCAAGAACAGTGAGGAAGTTATCTTTACACTGCAAATATCTTAATTCCATATTTTGGCTGAGATTAAGACTCGTGAGTCCAGTGTTTGAGCAATTTAATGATTGTAAATCACTATTCAAACTGACATCAAGACTGTTAAGGGGATTGCCATAACACTGCAAAAATGCTAAGGCCGTATTTTGACTTAAATCAAGATTTGAGAGCTGATTACTACTACAATTCAACCAAGTAAGAGATGTGAAACCTGCAATTCCTGTTAAATCAGAAATACTTTCATTGAGCAAAAGGATCGACAAAACTTCATCAATGTTAGCTGTCAATACAGAGTCGTCCATTACATCATCATATCCATATTCGATCAAACTTTGTTCAAAATTATCATCAGGAATATATGTATTTTGAGAAAAATTTAAAAACGCTATGGAAATAAAAAGAAGTAAGGAAAATCGTTTCATTTGGATGTTGTTTTACTCATAACGTGCTGAATACGAATTGGTTGTTTTTAAAACTCCTTTTTGAAGTGCTCTTAATGAAGTCTAGTCGCAGGGATAGAAAAAGACAGAGCACTCATTTTTATGTCTGTTCAATTTGTTGAAATGACATCATGAGCCTTGTAATTACTATCTTCGGCGTTATGAAATTACTTTTCTCACTCTATGTTTTTTTAATCTGTTCGATAACTTTTGGGCAAATTCCAAATGGGTATTACGATGCCGCCGAAGGTTTTACCGGAAGTGATCTTAAGACGCAATTAAACTTAATTATTAAAGACCATATAGCGTTCCCTTATACAAGTTCCAATACCGATGTGTGGGATATATTAAAACAAACAGATAAGGACTCCCTGAACCCAAATAATGTTTTACTTCTTTATTCGGGTTGGTCAAAGAATGCAGATATGGAATATGCAAATGGCAGTGGTTGGAATAGAGAGCATGTTTGGGCAAAATCTCACGGGGATTTTGGAACATCTATGGGCGCAGGTACTGACGTTCACGCCATACGACCGTGTGACGTTTCGGTGAACTCCGCAAGGAACAATAGATGGTTTGCTGAATGTTCGACAGAATACATCGATGGCGATGGCCCCACGGGCTGCTACACGAGCTCCGAGGAATGGGTTTGGAAACCAAACGACAATGTAAAGGGAGATGTTGCCCGCATGATCTTTTATATGGCCACACGCTATGAAGGCAATGGAACTGAACCTGACCTAGAGGTCATTGATTATTTACCCGCCAACAACAACACAACAGAACCCGTACATGCAAAACTATCTGATTTACTATTGTGGAATGCTCAGGACCCTGTAAGTGAATGGGAGAGAACAAGGAATGATATTATTTACTACTCATTCCAGAGCAATCGCAATCCTTTTATCGACCACCCTGAGTACTGTCAAATTATTTGGGGGGGAATGATTGGTGATAACGAGTTACAGCAGCAGCCAAAACAAATTTTAAAAATCGTTGACTATTTAGGTATGGAGTCTCTTCCTGTAAAGAACTCACCCCTAATCTACATCTACAGTGATGGGAGTACGGAAAAGATCTTTATTACAGATTAAGTTCATTTCGAATCTGTCGTCCTAGATTATTTTCAAGGTGCCGTTTTCTGAAGCTAAAGAATTAGGTGTGTTTATAATTAAAAAAAGAGCCCGTTATAAATCGCGGACTGCTCGTACATGATTCGGTGTTTGCTTCCCATTGTAAAACTGATCTCCAATTCCAAAACGTATAATCATCATTGCATTCGATATTGATACGTCGAGAGGTTCCGAAGAAGACCAATAATGGTCTTCTTCAAAGCCCCCTATTTGTATTCTGTTTTTATAGACTATTTCCAACTCTTTCAATGAGGGTAACCTCCATCCATTACCTAGATTTTCACAAGCTTGTTCAGCCTGTTCCCATTCCATTACACCTAAGTCTTCTTTCATTACTTCTAGACTCCCAATGATGATTTTATTTTCAATATCTGTCATTGTACTTTCCTTCTCGGAATTACCACAACTTATCAGAAAACCAGCCAAAACAAACACGAATAGAACTTTCATAACTAACCTTTAGTAAATAAAGATAGAAAACAATGAAGAATGTAGCTTCAAAATTTATCCGCTTTTGAATTTTGGAACGCTCTTTGCCTTATTGATCGAAACTCATAGAATATGAATTTAAGGCCAAGCATTATGTTCGTTGTTCTTGCGGCAGGTTTATATGCCTTCACGCAAAACCAAGAAACGGAAAAAGAAGAAACTGTTCCTTTAAGGAAACTGAAGCAAACCGCCTTTAAAAAAGGAGAGTTCTTACGTTATGACGTCTCTTATGGGTTTTTCGATGCTGCAAAAGCAAGCTTAGAGATCGCTGATGTCTCAACGGAAATAAATGGACGAAACACCATGCATATTGTCGGGAAAGGAATGTCTGCAGGTGCTCTTAGCTGGTTTTTTAAAGTAGAGGACAAATACGAAACCTACATTGATGAAGAAGCTATTTTACCCTGGAAATTCGTTCGGCATGTTCGTGAAGGCGGCTATGAATTGGACCGAGATCTTAACTTCGATCACTACGCCAATAAAGTCAGTGTTTCTCAAAATGGCACAAAGCATTATAAGGTAGCGCCAAACACCCAAGATTTACTATCTGCTTTCTATTATGCCCGAACACTTGATTTGCAAAATGCCAAAATCGGTCAGGAATTCATTATTAATACTTTTTTCGATAACGAGATGTATCCGTTAAAATTTAAGTTTTTAGGAAAAGAAGAGGTGGAAACAGAACTGGGTGTGTTCAATTGCTTAAAGTTTCGCCCAATGGTTGAAAAAGGAAGGGTTTTTAAAGAAGAAGAAGACATGACCTTGTGGGTCAGTGATGATGCCAACAAAGTTCCCATTCGGGTGAAATCTGATCTTTTGGTGGGGTCCATTGAGATGGATTTGGTAGAATATAAAAATCTATGTAGCCCCCTCAATAATATAGCTCATTAAAAGAATAAATAGGATTACAATAGGTTTTGTATAGCTGTTTTTATGGTCTCGGCCGAGTGACCTCCCCCTAGGAACCTTTCGACCTCAGATCCATCATTATAGATAATAATCGTTGGGAATCCTTCCACCGCGTGCGCATTGACAATCTCGGGATAATCTTCATACTCTACCTCTCCAAAAAAAACAGAAGTCAAATCAATATCCATTGCTACTTCGCTAACTGCGGGTCGCTGAGCCTGACAAACGCTGCACCAACTGGCGTGAAAAAAGACCATCGAGACTCCTGACTCTAGTTCAGATGTCATTTGAGAAAGCGAAGTGATGACCTGTAAGCCCTCAATAGGTTCACTTTGCACGTCTTCCTTTTTACATGAAAAAAGAGCTGTAACAATTAAAATAAAGAGTAGGTTTTTCATGGTTTAAAATTTAATAAATAACAAAAGAAATCAATATGCTAATAACGAACAATTATTTGAAAAATTGTAAAAAGATAATTTCATAAATTAAACTTTGAAATTAAGCAACATCTATTTGAAGCAAATACGCTTTTACAATTAACGTAGAAAAGCTCGTAGAGAAAATTATATCAACTAAAGATGAACCTCCGGGTTTTTAAGTGTTACAGACAACTCAAAGAGAAGTGGAAAAAACAAATCTTTTGTAGGATCAAAAACAGTAATTGAACGACTTTTTAAGTGCTCCGTTTTCTTAAAATAAAAGCGCATAAAAAAAGTGACAAACTCGTTCGCCACTTTTATTCTTGTAAATTAAAATTTCTATCTATCCGTCAAAATTTTAAACGACTCGATGTTACTAACAGCATCCTTTGTCGCTGAAGCATCCACCTCCCATGAGCCCTCTTTGTTTTTAGCACCTGTGAAGGTAAACATGGCCTTACTTCCTGGTTCACCCATCATGAAATCAAGAAATTGACTCCCATCACTATCATCAGTTCTCATCTCTCCACCCATTACAGTAGACATCTCTATCGTTTTTCCATTCTCATCTAAAGCTGTCGCCGAAACGAAAACTTGATTGTATTTCGCTTTACCCGTGAAGGTTTTAACGACTTCGAATTCGCAAGAAACCTCAAGGCCTCCATTTGAACCAATAACTAACTCAGCCTCTGCGTCATCCGTCAACTTAAAAAATCCTTTATCCATATTGGATATTTTAAAGCTTGCATGAGGTATTTTTCTGTTTTCCACTTTCTCCACCAATGCAGCAGTTTCAGAGCTGTTTGTTTCAGAAGCTTCAGTTTGAGCATTTTCTGATGAATCACCACATGAACCTAAAACAAGTGGCATAATTAATAATGTTGTAATAAAATTTCTTTTCATAATCTATTTTTTCACAATTATAATGAGTATTGATAAACTATTTGATACAAATTTGATACAAGTTAGCAGGGGGAATCAGGCTGCTATAACTATGGAAACTAAGTTACAAAGGCATTGAGAGCGAAGGCTTGGTATATGCAACACTGCCAATGCTTTACAGCGTTTGAAAACAAAAAAAGGAGACTCTCGTGAAAAAGTCTCCTCTCTAGTACCCGAGGCCGGAATCGAACCGGCACACCCGAAAGTACAGGATTTTGAATCCAGCGCGTCTACCAGTTCCGCCACTCGGGCAAATTGTATTCGGAGGACAAAAATAGGGATTTTTTAGTTTTAAAAAAGGCCTTGGCTTAAATTTCGCTCTCTTGGATCATTTTAATGGCCTGCTCAACAGTTAGCGCATCTTTGATATCAAAGTCTCCAGAGGCTGTTCGACGCAATTCAACGAGCGTTCCTCCACTCTTAAGCGCTCGTCCAAAGTCAGCCGCAATAGATCGGATATAGGTGCCCTTAGAGCACTTGATGGAGAAATGAAGATTGGGCAATTCACTAGTGTCTACCGTAAAGTCAAAGATCTCAATGGTGTTTTGTTTGAGCGCCACCATTTTGCCTTCTCGTGCAAGTTCATAGGCGCGTTTTCCATCAATATGCTTGGCTGAAAAAATGGGTGGCGTCTGTAATTGTTTTCCTAAAAAGGAACTAAGCACCTCATTAATTAGCGATCTCGTAATATGTTCGGTAGGAAATTCCGCATCGTATTCCGTCTCCAAATCATAAGACGGCGTCGTCTTGCCAAGTAAAATAGTCCCTGTATAGCTTTTGTGGTCTGAAGTTAATCCCTCGATTTTTTTTGTGAATTTCCCGGTACACAGCACCAGTAATCCTGTCGCTAATGGGTCTAAAGTTCCGGCATGACCAACCTTGATTTTTTTAACCTGGAGTTTGTTTTTGATTTGCCAGCGAAGCTTATTTACCACGTCGAATGAAGTCCAAGTCTTCGGCTTGTCGATTAAGAGCATGTGGCCATCTTGAAATTGACTCGCGATCACGCCATGTCAAGATTAACACCAGACATTAATAAAATAAGCAGCAAGCCTCCGAGCGCGATTCGATAGTACCCAAATACCTTAAAGCCATTTTTATTCAGAAAGGAAATAAAAGACTTAATCGCAAAATAAGCCACTATAAAAGCGACGATATTTCCCATAAGAAGAATCAACCATTCATTATTTGAGGACTCAATTAAAAGCTCTTTTTCATCCCACATACTTTTTAGTGTTGCTGCAAACATGGTTGGTACTGCCAAGAAAAATGAAAATTCTGCAGCGGCTTTACGCGTAAGTTTTTGGGACATTCCACCAATAATAGTCGCTGCCGATCTGCTCACGCCAGGAATCATAGCAATACTCTGGATGGTTCCGATGATAAAGGCCGTTTTAAAAGAAACTTTAGTTTCACCTTCAGTCTCGTTTTTCTCAAAATATTTATCGACAAAAAGCAGCACAATCCCCCCAAGAAGAAGAGATATCGCTACGACGACAACCTCCTCGAGTAAGGCATCTACATACCCCTTTAAAGACAATCCAATAATCCCCGTAGGAATAAAAGCAACCATTAATAACAAGTAAAAATTAATGGATTTTACGAACTTTTTAAAGTAAACTAAGACCACTGAAAGTATTGCGCCGAATTGTATCGCAACGGTAAAAAGCTTTGTGAAATCTTCACTTGCAGAGCCCATAAAGGTCGATGCAATGATCATGTGTCCAGTAGAGGAAACGGGAAGGAATTCTGTGAGGCCTTCTATAATGGATAAAATCAGTGCTTCTAGAAAACTCATAAATGGTTATTGAAGTTTTAAGCTTCAGGCTTTGCTTTTTTATTAGGCTTCATGATGGCATACAGAATCAAGATGTAACCAATAACAATGAGGATTGGGGCTAAGGTGATTCTCACATGGCTAAATAGAGCAGACTTGTCAAATTCATCCAGGTTATCTGCACCTCCACCAATCATCAGAATAAATCCAAAGACATTAAAGGCCAATCCAATATACAACCAGCGGTAATTTTCTTTATTGAAACCAAAGTGCGAAATCGCATCTTTTTGTTCTTCTACGTGAGGGGTGTTTTTCATCTTAAGAATATAAATCGTCTGTACTCATGCGAAGATACTTGTTTAATGCAAACCATGTAGACAATACCGTCATAAAAATCCCTAAACAAAGTAATGAAGCCGCTAACAGTATGAAGGATTCTTGGCTAAAAGTAATTTCAAAAGTATCAAAAATGCGGTTGGAGGTATAAAAAACAGAAACCAAAAGAAACATACCGAAGACCGCCGATAAAACGCCTTGAATTATGGCTTGAAAAAGAAATGGCCGTCGAATAAAACCATTTTTTGCACCTACGAGCTGCATGGTTTTAATAGTAAAACGCTTTGAGTATAAAGCCAAACGAATCGTATTGTTGATCATTGCTACCGCAATAACCACTAGCAGTAAAGCCACCCCCAGAAGAATATATACAAACTGCTGAAACCCAACATTCACATCTTCAAGACTGGATTCACTATAGCTCACCTCTGCAATTTTCCCAGGAAAGCTTTCATTGAGCTTTTCTTCGATCAAAAGCATCCCTTTTTTGTTCGCATATTTCGCTGCCGGTTTAAAAACCACTGTCGGAGGTATCGGGTTTTCGCCATCTAAAATTTCTAGCATCTCTTCCTTTGAGGTACCAACACCTTCAAATTCTTGCATCGCTCTTTCAGGAGAAACAAAATATACCTCACTGAATTCGGGCCATTTTTGAAGCGCCATTTCGATCATTTTAATGTCGGTCTCATTATACTCTGGATTAAAAAAAAGATCTACTTGTACATCTTCTTTAACTTGCTTTTCCAAACCTTTAATCCCTAAAACACCGCCCAAAATAAGGCCAATCATAAAGAGAACCAATGAGATTCCAACGATGGTTGAGCCATAACTTGTACGGACACCACGTCTATTATATTTTTGAATGTTTGCTGACACGATACGAAAATAGAGAATATCTCTGATTCTATTTTTTCGAATTGGAAAAAGAATTGAACCTTAAGATGTGTATTACCTTGAATTTTTGTGAAACCGAAATTTAAAATAATGGTACAGCCCTATAATGGGCATTAAAAGGCTGAAGTTGTAGAACACATCCTCTAAAGGGATCGTGAGGATTCTAACACCTGTGATATGAAACTCGGAATACCAAACTATTGGTTCGGGAGTCGCGGCACCTGTCAAAACACCGTTGACAATTAAAAATGGCAGTTGGGCTACCACAAACGCAAAAATAGCTCTAGGATACCATATGTATTTACCTCGAATTGCAAAAATAGCGCACATTACTGCAAGTGAGCATGCAGAGAGGGTATACCAGTTTTCAAGGTTCATAAGCGCTAAAAGTGTCCCGGACAAAACAAATATCAAGGAAAATATTTTGGTCAAGTTATTCAAGGATGCATTTGGGAAATAAGCAATCAGCACTTCATATATAAACACACAACAATAAGGAATCACAAAGAAAAACAGAACCTCCTCAAGGGGCAGGCTCCCTATGAAAATCCCCTGCAGGTAACTCTCGTTAAACCCCCATACTCCATTAATTGTAAAATACTGATCCCAGATCAAAAAAGGAGTGGCAACCGCAAATACCGCAGGCACGAAAAAACGCATGTTTTTAAAAAACGCGACTTTCTTATCAAAGCTCAATAAAAAACAAGGGCCGAAACAAGCTAGCATTAAGATCAAGTATAAACTCATTAATTCTTTCTTCTTTT
>TARA_B110000046_G_scaffold91514_1_pt1 | contig 38023 bp, 34 predicted proteins | sample TARA_B110000046 | Tara Oceans TARA_B110000046 (sample SAMEA4397157) | marine metagenome | biome: Polar Biome; feature: [DCM] deep chlorophyll maximum layer (ENVO:01000326); material: water (ENVO:00002006), including particulate matter (ENVO:01000060) such as... | depth 40 m
GAGGAACAAGTAATGAGTATTGAAAAAATCTTAGCATCGGCACCCGTAGTGCCAGTGGTTGTAATCGAAAAATTAGAAGATGCAGCACCACTTGCAAGAGCTTTATACAACGGTGGCTTAAAAGCCTTAGAAATAACACTACGTACACCCATTGCTGCAGAAGCTGTAAAGCTAATGAAAGCAGAAGTACCTGAAGCCTATGTAGGTACTGGTACGGTAGTAGATAAGGCAAGTTTTGATCTTTCGGTTGCTGCTGGTGCTGATTTTATGGTGAGTCCAGGTGTTAGTGATGAGCTTATTGCTTTAGCTAAAACATCAGATATACCATTTTTACCAGGCGCTGCAACTGCAAGTGAAGTTATGCAACTTGCGTCGCATGGTTTTAAGTATTTAAAATTCTTCCCAGCAGAAGCTGCAGGCGGAACAGCTATGCTTAAATCAATCGGTGGCCCATTACCACATATTACTTTTTGCCCAACTGGCGGCATTAGCCTAGCAACTGCTCCTAATTATTTAGCGCTTAACAACGTTATTTGTGTTGGTGGTACGTGGATGCTAGATAAACAACTAATTGAAAATAAAGACTGGCAAGCAATTGAAGCGCTTGCTCGCCAAGCAAGTGAACTTAAATAGGAGTCTAAAATGATTAATGTAGCAATTAACGGTTACGGCCGTATCGGTAGAAATGTTTTACGTGCACTTTATGAGTCAGCTCAAAACAGCGAAATTAAAATTGTAGCAATTAACGATTTAGCACCAGCTAACGTAAATGCACATTTAACGCAATATGACTCAGTTCATGGTCAATTTTCAAAAAAAGTAACACTTGAAAACAACACTATGCTAATTGGGGATGACGTAATTACGTTAACGCAAGAGCGTGACCCTGCAAACTTACCGTGGAAAGAGCTAAACGTAGATATCGTTTTAGAATGTACTGGTTTTTTCACTAAACGTGATGACGCTGCTAAGCACATTACTGCAGGCGCTAAAAAAGTAATCGTATCTGCTCCAGGTACTGGTTTAGATGCAACAGTAGTGCATGGTGTAAACAGCGACGTAATTAATGCTGATAGCAATATCATTTCTAACGCTTCTTGTACTACTAACTGTTTAGCGCCAATTGCAAAAGCAATTAACGATACAGTAGGTATTGAGCAAGGTAGCATGACGACTATTCACGCTTACACCAACGATCAAAACTTATCTGACGTTTACCACCCAGATTTATACCGTGCGCGTAGTGCAACTCAATCTATGATCCCAACTAAAACAGGTGCTGCGGCAGCTGTTGGTTTAGTATTACCAGAACTTGCTGGTAAATTAGATGGTATGTCGGTACGTGTACCTACAATCAATGTTTCTTTAGTTGATTTTACGTTTATCACTAAGCGTGATACGACTGCAGAAGAAATTAATGCAATCATGAAAGAAGCATCAACGGGTTCAATGAAGAGTATTTTAGAATATAACGAGCTTCCGCTTGTTTCTATCGACTTTAACCATAACCCAGCGTCGTCTATCTTTGATGCAACGCAAACTAAAGCCAATGGCAAACTAGTTAAAGTAATGGCTTGGTACGACAATGAGTGGGGTTTCTCAAACCGCATGTTAGACCAAGTTAAAGCATTAGGTCAGTACTTATAATTGACCTTGTAAAAGTTTAGCTTTATCCAACCAAGCCACGCATTGCGTGGCTTTTTTGCGTTTAGTTTATCTGTATATTTGCAATTCAAAATTAGAAGGGAACTATTTGTATTTTTTATACCCTAAATTTTGTTAATATGTGGGTGTGTAAATCAATGGAATTTCGTTGTATTTAATCAACTCAACGACGCAAGGAATAATAAAAATGATCAGAGCTCTATCGCGAAAAGTATTTCGCACAAATCATCTTCAGATAGGTGAGGGCAACATAAGTGGCTACATAGCCTGCTTTTTAGCAATACTGAGTTGCTTAGGCGTATTAGCGTTTCACTTTCCTGAATATTTAACCACACCAGAGCTGAGAAAAAGCTACAGCGTCGACTTTTTACGTCAGCTTATGTTTGCATCATTATTGGTCTCGGGCAGTTTAGGATTACTTAACTTTGTACGTAATACCAATAAGCGTTTAGGGGCTACAGCGTGGTTTTTTATTTTACTCGCTATTATGTTTGGCGGACCAAACGTTGAAGTAAACGAATTTGCTTCTGATACACCTTATATAGGGCTTGATTGGTTTATTTTAGATTTACTCGGCTCAACACTTATATTTATTGTGATTGAAAAGTTATTACCTCATCGTAAAGATCAAAAAATATTACGTAGCGAATGGCGAGGCGATTTAAACCACTTTTTTGTAAATCATTTAATTATTGGTTTTGTATTACTCGTTACTAACCACTTTGTGCATTATGGCTTTGGCTGGGCTGTATCATCTACAGTACAAGGTTATATAGAGCAAACACCCTTTATAGTGCAGTTGTTTTTAATAATACTCGTGGCTGATTTAATGCAGTATTGGGTGCATCGTGCCTATCACGAAGTCCCTTTATTATGGCGCTTTCATGGCGTACATCACAGTGCTAAAGAAATGGATTGGTTAGCGGGCTCTCGCCAGCATATTCTTGAAATACTCGTAACGCGCAGCTTAGTGCTCACGCCTATATTTGTACTTGGTTTTTCACAGCAAATAATTAGTTTGTACGTAATAATTGTGGGTTTGCAGGCTGTGTTTAACCATGCAAATGTGCGTGTGAAATTTGGTTGGCTAAAATATTTTATGGTTACACCGCAGTTTCACCATTGGCATCATGCGTCAGATAAAGCCGCGATTGACCGAAATTACGCTGCACATTTTTCGTTTTTAGATTATGTGTTTGGGACTGCTGTTAAAGGCCAAAAAGAGTGGCCACAAGCGTATGGTGTAGTCGGGGATTACATGCCCGTAGGTATGCTTAAACAACAGGTTTACCCGTTTAAGCGCACTAAATAAGTACGGAAAATCCGAATAAACATAAAATAAAAGCGAGTAAGATGTTACATTTTGCTCGCTTATATTATTAATATTAAATTTATTTTAGCTCTGCTAATAACTCAGTAAATGTAGGTCTTTGATTTAATGTAGGTTGCATGGCACATTTTGCCATATCGGACATTTTAACAAAGAGCTCACTTTGTTTATCATCGCCAGTTACCGTGCCTATTAAGTCTTCAATTAAACACCCTAATGCACGTACTTCAATTAACTCGATTTGCTTTTGTTGATAATCACTTAACATGGCTAAGTTTGTGGCTGCACCAAAATCACCAAATAATACATCAGCATCTTTGTTTATCATGGTGTTATGCGCATACACGTCGCCATGGCTTACTTTACAAATATGCAAGTGATGTAAGGTACTTACCATTTGCTGTGCAATTTTTAAAATAGCGTGAGTTGAGTAATGGCAATCATCATTAAAGGTATCACGAGTACAGGTTTCAAGGCTTGGAGGCAGGCCTAAATTAGCAAAGCTTTTATCTATTAGCTCCATTACTAAACCTAGCTGATCACTTTGCTCAATGTAGGCAAGTACTTGAATTAAATTAGCGTGATCGCCTGCTTGTAAGCAGCAATTTACTTCATCAAGCGGGTAGCCGTCGCTGGTAATTGCGCCTTTAAATAATTTAATCGCTACAGCACTTTCAATAGCTTGTGCTAAATGAATAACGCCCGATGCACCTTGGCCAATAACATGACTAAGTGTGTAATCGTTAAGAGACTTATTTTCTAAGCAGCTTTTTGTAAGGCATTGGGCTTTATTAAAATCGTTACCGGCAAACGCAAGCCAAGCAAGTTTAGGCAATTCAAACAGCCAGTCGTCTACGTGTGTTAAGTTATTAGCAGAGAGCCTAACAAGCTCAAGGTTTTTACACTGCGCCATGCTACTTGGCAGTTGCTTAAGTTGATTGCCTGCAAGCGCAAGCTTTTTAAGCTGGGTATAATTACCGAAATCTTCAGGCAATTCGCTTAACGTATTATCGGTGAGTATTAGCCACTCAATATTTTTTGGCAGGCTGTTTAAAGCAAATTCAGAAATTTGGTTACCTTTAAACGCGACCATAATTAAAGCAGGGCATTTAGCGAGCACTTTAGGAATATGCTTAAACTGATTAAACGATAAAAACACACGCTTCAGGTTTGTTAAACAGGCAAATTCATCAGGTAGTGTTGATAAATTATTATTTGATAAATCGAGTACTTCAAGCGTGTCAGCTAAGCTAAAGATTTCTTCAGGAAATGTCGTTAGCTCTTCTACCAATTGCAGGCGAGTAGCACCAACAAGTTTGCCACTTTTAAGCTCTTTAAGGGAGTTCATATTAATACCATGTTCTAAAAATGAAAAAGCCAACATAGATGTTGGCTTAAAGTCGTTCTAACTTACTAAATCGCTCTTTAGAATTGCGCGTTATGGTAAACGTTTTGCACGTCGTCGCAATCTTCTAACATTGCTAAAAAGCGTTCCATAACTTCAACGTCTTCGCCTTCAATCGGCGTTTCAATTTGTGGCACAAAGCTAATTAGGTCTTCGTCAAATTCAGTCACGCCCATTTCTTCAAGCGCTGTACGTGTATTGTTGTACTCTGTGTGAGGAGCAAAAACAGTAACTTTACCGTCATCTACTTCTACGTCAGTTACATCAACATCAGCCATCATAAGAGCTTCAAGTACTGCTTCGTCGTCATCACCGTCAAATACAAAAATAGCAAGGTGATCAAATAAATGTGAAACAGAGTTTTGAGCGCCAATTTTAGCATTTGCTTTGGTAAAACAAACACGTACATCAGCAAAGGTACGCTTGTTGTTGTCTGTTAAACAGTCAACAATAATCATACAGTTACCAGGGCCGTAACCTTCGTAACGTGTTGCTGTGTAGTCTTCACCGCCGCCGCCTTTTGCTTTCTCTATTGCGCGGTCAATAACGTGTGCTGGTACTTGGTCTTTTTTAGCGCGTTCAATTAAACGACGTAATGATAAGTTACCATCTGGATCTACACCGCCGTTTTTTGCACAAATATAAATTTCTTTGCCGTACTTAGAATAAACTTTAGTTTTAGCACCCGCAGTCTTAGCCATTGAATCTTTTTTGTTTTGGTAAGCTCTTCCCATCTGCGTTTCGCCTTAATATATGTAAATAATAGAATAAAATTATAATGCGTATTCTAAAGGTAAATGCATTCAAGGGCTAGTAAGTATTAAAACAGATTAAATCGGTAACGTTTAAAAGCCATGTAAACTGTATTTTATTAATGGGATCATCGAGGGTTCTAGACGTTGGAATTATATCTATTATGTGTAAATTTAATTCAATAAAAAAGCAACCTGTATAACAGGTTGCCTTACTAAGTAATAAAAAGTAAGTGTTACTTACCAAATACGTACACGCTCATCTTCAGGAAGGTATAACGCATCGCCTGGTTTTACATCAAACGCTTTGTACCATGCATCGTGGTTACGCGGCGCTTGTGCTCTAAAGCGACCAGGGGCATGTGTGCCACCACGCAGTTGGTTAAGCATGCTTTGCTCAGTACGTTTTTCTTTCCATACTTGTGCCCACGCAAGGAAGAAACGCTGATCGCCAGTAACGCCGTCAATAACAGGCGCTTCTTTACCATTTAAACTGAGCTTGTACGCGTGATAAGCCATTGATAGCCCACCTACATCACCAATGTTTTCGCCAAGGCTATTTCGACCATTAACAAAGTTACCTTCTATTGGCTCGTATTTACTGTACTGCGCAGCCAGTTGATCGGCTTTTTTGTCAAATGCAGCGCGGTCAGCATCAGTCCACCAGTTACGTTGCACACCGTTTTCGTCAGATTTTGAACCTTGATCGTCAAACCCATGACCCATTTCATGACCAATTACAGCGCCAATACCGCCATAGTTTACAGCCGGATCGGCATTTGGATCGAAAAACGGCGGTTGTAATATCGCAGCCGGAAATACAATTTCATTAAACGAGCTATTGTAGTAAGCGTTTACGCGTTGTGGCGTCATGCCCCAGCGGTTACGGTCTGTTTTTTGTAGCTCTTTTTCAACACTTTCTGCATGAAAAAATTCACGCATGTTTTTCACATTACCGATTAAATCGTTTTTAGTAATGCTTAAACCATCATAAGACTGCCAAACATCGGGATAACCAATTTTTGGTACAAATGCAGCCAGTTTAGCGCGCGCATTTACTTTAGTTTCATCGCCCATCCACTCTAGGTTATCAATACGTTCACCAAGGGATGTACGAAGGTTTTCAACCAGCTCAGACATTTGTTGTTTTGATGACTCAGGGAAGTAACGCGCTACGTATATCTTACCAATAGCAAAACCAAGCGAACTTGTGCCTGACATTTCACTTATTGCACGTTTCCAACGAGGGCGAGGCTCTTGCTGTCCGTTTAGTTCTTTACCAAAAAAAGCAAAGTTAGTATTAAATACGTCCTCTGATAGTAAACCTGCGTTACCGCTAATAGCGTGATACGTTAGGTAGTCTTTCCATACTGCAATATCTTCTTGATTGATTAGCTCAATCATCGCTTTTATTGGCTCAGGCTGAGATACATTTAACTGAGGTACTTTATAACCTGTTTGCGCAAAATATAAATCCCAGTTAAAGCCAGGATAAGCAGTGCTTAAATCGGCACGTTCAATTTGGTTTAGCGTTAAATCGCGATTACGGCGCTTTTCACGAGGCCAATGACCTTGTGCAATTTTGGTTTCAAGATCAACAATTGCTTGAGCGCGTTCAGCGGTATTTTCGACTCCTGCAAACTCAAGCATGTCAGCAATGTGGGCAACATAAGCTGTACGGGTTTTAACAAAGCGCTCAGCATCTTCAAGGTAGTAAGAACGATCTGGTAAACCTAAACCACCAGCACCTAGTGACATTTCATATTTGTTAGGGTCTAGGCGATTAAACCACATGCCGCCGCCAAAAGGGGCTTTATTACCGGTTAACCAAGACTTACCAAACATCTCAGCTAAATCGTCAGTTGACGCTATATCACTAATTTCACTTAACAATGGCTTAATAGGCGCTACACCGAGTTTATTAAGTGTTTCGGTATCCATATACGCATTGTAAAAATCAGCAACGAGTTTTTCTTCTGCGTTTAAATCTTTACGTGCGGCTATTTCTTCAATAATAGCTTTAACATCGTCTTCGCTGCGCTCAGCTAATCCAGAAAATGCACCATAGCGGGTTTTATCTGCAGGCATTTCGTAGTTGTTATACCAAGTGCCGCTGGCATACATAAAAAAGTCATCGCCTGGTTTCACGGCTTCGTTACGAGCTGTTAGATCAACACCAAAACTACCTAACTCTGCTTTTTCTGTCACTTTTGCTGTAGTTACTTTAGGTTGTTGCTCGTCTATTTTTGTTGTTTGCGGCTCTGAACAACCTGTAATAAATGTGGCAGCTAATGCTGCGGCAATTAAACTCTTTTTCATTACTTACTCCTGAGTATCACTGATTGAATTAAAGCAGCAGTGAATCATTTTTATTGTTACGAATATTTAACTTATCGATTGTTATTGATATTAATCAGACAAACAAATCTTTTGAGGTGAATCACCACAGTGCTCGATAAAGCTAATATAGGAGAAAAGAGAAAGGCTAATAGGTTCTATAAACGCTTTATTTAGCTCGAATACTTAAAAGTATCCGAGCTAAGAGGGGGCACACACTATTTATTTTTTATGCTGAAGCTCCCACATACGGGCGTATTCTCCGGCGAGTGTAAGTAACTCATCGTGCTTACCTTGCTCAATAATTTGTCCAGCTTTGAGCACAATAATGGTGTCTGCATCGGTAATAGTAGATAACCGATGAGCAATAACAATACTCGTATGGTTACTGGCAACCTCACGCATTGCAGCAAGTATTGCTTGCTCAGAATGAGAGTCGAGTGCAGATGTTGCTTCATCAAAAATTAAAATAGGGGACTTTTTCAAAATGGCGCGGGCAATGGCAATACGCTGTTTTTCGCCGCCGGATACTTTTAAACCGCGCTCGCCAACCAGTGTTTTATCGCCTTTATCAAGTGTGCCTATAAAGTCTTTTAAATGCGCCATAGCAATGGCTTCGTCAATTTCAGCATCGCTTGCTGATGGTCTACCGTAAGCGATATTTTCACGAATGGTGGTGTTAAACAGCACGGTGTCTTGCGGCACTATTGCAATGGCTTTTCGTAAACTATTAAGTGTTACTGAGTTTATTGCTTGATTATCGATACTAATTTCACCGGCGCTTACATCATAAAAACGATAAAGCAGTCGCGCCAATGAGCTTTTACCAGCCCCACTGGCACCAACAATAGCTACTTTGCTGCCTGCTTTAACACTAAAGCTAAGATTATTAAGAATAGGGCGATGCGCATCGTAACTAAAACTTACATTATTAAATGTTATTTCACCTTGGCTAATATTGAGCTCTTTAGCATTAAGTGCATCGGTTATTTGTGGTTTTTTGTTAAGTAGCCCAAGCATGTTTTCAAGGTCGGTTAGCGCGCGTCTTATTTCGCGGTACACAAAGCCTAAAAAGTTAAGCGGTAAAAACAATTGAATCATATACGCGTTGATCATCACTAGTTCACCAATAGAAAGCGTACCTGCAACTACCTCGGTTGAGCCCAACCACATTAACGCGGTAATAGCACAGGCAATAATAAGTGCTTGGCCTGAGTTGAGGGCGAGCAACGACATTCTATTTTTTAAACGGGCTTTTTCCCAGTTTGCTAAAAAGGTGTCGTACGTTTTGGCTTCAAACTGCTCATTATTAAAATATTTTACAGTTTCATAATTAAGCAGGCTGTCTATTGCGCGGGTATTACTTTTATTGTCGGCAGCATTTGCTTCTCTAATAAAGCGGTTTCGCCACTGAGTAACCACCACAGTAAAGGTAATATAAATAGCAACTGCCAGTAATGTAATAAGCGCAAACCAAACAGAAAACAACGTGCCAAAAATAATCGCAACGGTCAGTATTTCAAACAAAGTAGGCACAATGTTAAACATTAAAAAGCGCATTAAAAAACTTAACCCACTAGTACCGCGTTCTATATCGCGGCTAATACCGCCAGTTTGCCTATCTAAATGAAAAGCCAGCTCAAGTGAGTGCAAATGCTTAAATACTTTTAAACCAATATCACGCATAGCGTGCTCGGTTACGCGAGAAAATACAGCATCTCTTATCTCACCTAAAAATACGCTAGCAAAACGCAGTGCACCGTACATCAATAACAATAAAGCGGGGATAACTAACAGTGGGTTAATCGACTTATCTACCGAGTCTATAATTTCTTTAAGTGCCCACGGCATCAACAAAGTGGCACCTTTTGCGCCTATAAGCGCCATAAGTGCGATAAAAACACGGCCTTTAAATTTTGTAAGGTAGGGCCATAGTGTTTTTACACTTTGGCGTAAATTCATGGCGTCGGGGCGTTTTTCTGTGCTTTGTCTGGGGCGCATTAGTGATCTCTGTTAAAACTAAATACTTAATTAATAAGCATTGTATTTTAAATGCTTGCCCTTATATACTACACATCCCTTATTTTAGTTTTAAAACGTGAATGTTTAAATTTAGAGAGTTTTTAACTGCCTTTTTGCTACTTGCTGCACTTTTTAGTGTGCAGAGCAATGCTATGGGCGCCTCACAAAATTTAAATATCAATATTAGTACGCAGGTTTCGCTTATTGATATTGGCGATTTAACTAAAATACAGCCTATTAGTAAGTCTGTAGATACTGCGCAGCATAAAAAAACTCATCAAACCGATTTTGACGCGCACCAACCACGGTTAACTGCCAATAATTCATCACTGTTTTTGCACACTGTTCAAAGTGAACCAGAATACGATGTGGTTTTTGAATTTTTTGCTCAAAATCTTGTTAGGCATATATTCTTACGGCCAAGAGCGATTAATCCTATACAGCCTTGGTATACGCTTGTAACTAATAGTAAAAAGTCGCGCTTGAGTGGCTGGAAAGACGTTAACTTACTCTACAGAGCTGTAACTACCTACCACGCTTAATTTTCCTTATTTAATTTTATTAGGTTTTAACTTTTAAAGTTTTAGCCTGCAGATTAATTGTGCTTTTAAAAAGTACGTTGCTAGCTTTGCTGGCAATAAGGATTAAAGATGTTAAGTTTTAAAAAAGATAAAAAGCCGTCTACGGCTAAATTTAAATTAAGCTATATCGCCGTGCTAATAGTATTGGTTTTATTAGCTATTAGCGCATTACCAAACCTATATCCAAATAAATCGTGGTTGCATATCAGTGCCGCGCCGCACAGCGAAACGCAATCTTTACCAAGCACTAAAACCTTAGTTACTTTTTTAAATAACCAAGGACTTGAGGTTGAGCAGGGCTTAGATAAGCAATCGACTATTAATGTACTTTTAAACGAGCCAACTAAAAGCGCTCAGGCGCAAGCGGCTATAAAAGCGCAATACCCGAACACACACGTTAAAATTGTTGAGCATGCAACCAGCCCAACATGGTTACAAGATTTTGGTTTATCACCAATAAAGCTGGGCCTTGATTTAAATGGCGGTGTGCTATTTGTACTAGACGTAGATTTAGATAAAGCCGTTGATGAGCAGTTAGTCAGTGCGTATCAACAAGCTAAATCAATCATTATTAAGCAAAAAGCACATGGCGTAAAAGCGCAGCAAACTCAGCACGGGTTTGAAATAAACGCATTGCCTAATGCAACAGACAAGTTAACCCCCGTTATTGAAGAGCTACAAAGCCGGTTTGCTAATTTTGCCGTTGTAACAAGCAATAATGGCAGCGTTAAAACTGCCAAATTTAGTTATTCAGAGCAAGGCCGCAGCAGCTTTGATAAAGAAGTAATGGGCCAAACACTTACAACCCTTCGTTCACGTATTGAAGAGTTAGGCATTACTGAAGCGGTAACACAGCAACAAGGCAAACATCGCATTCGTATAGAGCTTCCTGGCGTGCAAGATCCAACCGAAGCAAAACGTATTATTGGTGCAACAGCATCGCTTGGTTTTTATCAATTAAAAGAAATTGGCGGGCAAACATTTAATATGCAATCGGGCGGAAAGATAAAGCTCGATCCTGTGCCAATTTTTACAGGCGATCATATTAATAATGCAAACATAGGCCGCGACGATTGGGGTAAACCATTGGTACAACTAAGCCTAGACGGCCAAGGCGGGGATGCAATGTCGGCGTTTTCAAAAGCCAATATTGGTAAGCCAATGGCGACGGTTTACTCTGAGTACTCTCAAAATGCTAAAGGCGAAGTAGTTAAAAAAAGCGAAGTTATTAACGTTGCCAATATTGCTCAGCATTTAAGTTCGCGTTTTAGTATTACCAATATGAAAAGCCAACAAGCGGCAGCCGATCTGGCATTATTACTACGTGCAGGCTCGCTTACAGCACCCGTTACAATTGTGCACGAACAAACAATAGGGCCAAGCCTCGGCAGCGAAAATATTAGTAATGGCTTAGCCGCGCTTATGTTAGGTATGGGTATTACCCTTGCATTTATGGCGCTTTGGTATCGTCGTTTAGGCCTTATTGCAAACGTGGCACTTATATTAAATTTAACGTCGCTTGTGGGCTTAATGTCATTATTACCAGGGGTTGTGTTAACGCTTCCGGGTATCGCTGGCCTGGTGCTAACCATAGGTATGGCGGTAGACACTAACGTAATAATATTTGAACGCATTAAAGAAGAACGCCGCCAAGGCCGTGCACCATATCAAGCTATTCAAGAGGGTTATAAACAAGCCGCAAATACAATATTTGATGCCAATATAACCACCATGATCACCGCACTTATCTTATACGGCATAGGCTATGGGCCCGTTAAAGGTTTTGCCATTACACTCGCACTGGGGCTTTTAACGTCTGTATTTACGGGTGTGTACGTATCAAAAATATTAAGCCAAACGTTGTATTTAAAAATGGGTAAAAAAGTAGGAGAAAAAGCACATGCTTAACACTTTTTTGAAAGGCGAGGCGGGCACACGTTTACGCTTTATGGGCATGCTTTTAAGCGCCATGTTAGTGCTGCTATCCGTATTTACGCTTACGCAAAAAGGTCTAAATTTTGGCCTAGATTTTACCGGCGGTTATTTAACTGAGTTTACAACCAGCCAAAGTGTTGAGCTAAAAGAGCTTCAATCGTTTATTGCTAAAAATCATAACGGTGAGTTTGAGCTAACCGCGCAAGGTAATAGCCATTTTCAATTAAGAGAAGCGCCAAGTGCATCAACAACAGGTAATAGCCTTGATTGGCAAAGCGCTGTTACACAAAACGATGATATAAACGCACAGGTATTATCGTCAGCTTATATTGGCTCACAAGTGGGCGATGAGTTATTTGATCAAGGCTGTTTAGCCATGTTTGCTGCAATGATTGCGGTAATGATTTACCTTGCAGTGCGTTTTGAATGGCGATTAGCGGTAGGGTCTGTGGTTGCGCTAGTGCACGATTTAATACTCATACTTGGGTTATTTTCACTATTACAAATTGAATTTAACCTAACCGTACTGGCAAGTTTACTGGCTATTATTGGTTACTCACTTAACGACTCAATAATAGTAGGGGATAGAGTGCGTGAGCTTTTACGTGTTCAATCAAACAATATACTTAGCCCAGCGACTATTATTAATAATGCGATTAAAAGCACACTAACGCGCACCTTAATAACGTCGGGTACCACACTTGCAACGGTTGCCAGCGTTTGGTTACTTGCAGGTGCACCACTGCAAGGCTTTGCTATTGCATTATTTACCGGCATTGTAGTGGGTACGTTCTCGTCTATTTGTATAGCGGCAACTTTGCCAGAGCTATTGGGCTTAAGCGCTAAAAACTACGAAGTTAAAGTAGATACCCACACGCAGACATTATTAGATATGCCATAAGGTTTTAATAAAGCACAAGCAAAGAGCTGCACCAACCAACAGCTCTTTGTTAGTTTAATGCAAATTTAAGCCCCGCAAGTATTCCCACCAAACTTGCGGTGGTTTAAAACAATGGTTTTAAGCCTAGCAAAAATGTTAAACTAACTGCCTTATTTTTACTGCCTGTATTGTATTAATCCCCATGAATAAAACCCACGTTATCGAACATCTTCGCTTTGCGCTAGAAGCACAGCTTACAACAGCAAAAGTAGCGGCAAAAACCGCGCACGACACCGCCACACATGAAGAAAACATAGCCGAAAACAAATACGATACCCTAGGGCTCGAAGCCGCTTATTTAGCACAAGGCCAAGCCCAGCGCGTAAACGATTGCTATAAAAGCATAGAATTGTTTGAGCCTGCCTTTAACGAAAAGCCAACCGACAAAATAGCTATCGGTTCGTTGGTGTGTTTAGAAGATGATAACGCAGCGCAAAAATGGTTTTATTTAGGCCCTGCAGCAGGTGGTTTAACCGTAAATGTTAAACAACATGCAATTGCTGTTGTAACACCCGGCGCACCAATGGGTAAGCAATTATTAAATAAACAGATTGATGATGAAATTACGTTAACAATTGCAGGTAAAGCCCACGAATATGTTGTGGTAGAGATCTTATAAAGCTTTGGTTTTTACGAGAAGCGTTTGCTGGCAGAGCTATACTAACGAAATAAACGCTTATTTATATTCATAAATTAATTGTCGGATGGCATGGCTTTGCCATTTATCCAACCTACAGCTATGTTTTATAGCGTAACGTGGTGTGTATTTCAATTTGTACAAAGGCATATAATGAGAAGTACCTAATAGTTTAAAAATGAGCAGGGTTGACGTTAGGTGCTCCCTTTTTAATTGATTTTAGTGGTTTACAGCCTCGTTTGTTGTATTTCCCAAGTTGGCTACTCGGTGCTACTATAGTGATACATTTGTTTGGGGATTATTATGAGAGTAGAACTAGTAACAACATTGAAGCGTCAAGCAACGAAGATATTATCTGAACTTCATTCCTCTAAAGAACCTGTGTTGATAACTGAACATGGACAACCATCTGCATACTTAGTAGATGTTGATGATTATGAATTTATGCAAAAGCGTATGCAAATTCTTGAGTCTCTTGCAAAAGGAGAGCAGGCAATAAGTCGTGGTGAAACGATGTCGAATGTTGAAGCTAAAGATAAAATGAATAAATGGCTGAAATAATTTGGACTAATCCAGCTTTGGATGATCTTAACGATATCGCTGAATATATCGCATTAAGCAATTTGCAGTCAGCGAAAAAAGTGGTTGCCAAAATATTTGAAAAAGTTGAACGTCTCGAACCCTTTCCTGAATCAGGTAAAAAACCAATTGAGTTAGCTAACCTAAATTATCTTGAACTGGTCGTGAATCCTTGTCGTATATTTTACAAGAAAGATAACAATAAAGTATATATTTTGCACGTAATGAGACAAGAACGAGACTTACGAAAATTTTTGTTGCTAACGCAATATACAGCTAACAAGTAGGTAATCCCTGAGTGAAATTAGTATGACCCTCATACTAATTATTATAAGAAGCAATTATTAAAAAGCTATCCAAACATCTATCAAAATTCCAACTTAACAAATATAAGAACTAAATTTTGGTTTGTTTATTAAAAAAAATTGCTACACACGTTCCTTAAGTGTTTAATATACCGTATATAAATAATATGGAGGTTGAAATATGAGACATAACAATTGGTCTTGCTCTAAGTGTAATAATAACGAATTTGATACCGGTGAAATAAGAGTTTCGGGTGGCTTTTGGTCAAGAATTTTTGATGTTCAAAATAAAAAGTACACCGCTGTGACATGCAGTCGATGTAGTTTTACTGAATTTTATAAAGGTTCATCATCAACACTTGGTAACGTATTTGATTTCTTTACTGGGTAATCAAAGCTTAAAAAGCACTTTAGTTGAAATGTAAACAGATCAGTTCAAGAGTTACCTCCTCATTTAGCTGAGGAGGTTAAATGCTTAAATATACCTAAGCGATAATTCGCCTTATTAAATGTAGGTGGACCTTTAGATATACACCAACTAATAGCAGTTAAACAAAATCTATTTATTTTTATGATTTTTCATCTAACATCCTATATTTTAAATATCCAATTTTAGGTAGCTTTTTTCACAAATTTCGCTGTTACCATCATTTCGCCAATGCCTTCCACTTTACAATCAAGTTCGTGATCTTTTTTATCAAGCACTCTTCTAACTACCGCTTTGGTGCCAATTTTAATTACTTGCGAGCTGCCTTTAATTTTTAAATCTTTGGCTACGGTCACTTTATCGCCATCATTAAGTAAAGTGCCGTTGGCATCTTTTACTAAAATTGCGTCTTCATCGTTTGTGTTATTTGGGTTCCACTCATGAGCGCACTCGGGGCAAATAAGCAGTTGTTGGTCTTCGTAAACATATTCACATTGGCATTTTGGGCAAGCAGGCAGCGACATTTTTAACTCTCATAAGGTGTTGTTTTGCGTATTTTAATCTGCATTATTAGTTAATCAATATTTTTCATCTTCACGCTAAAAATATCTCGTTTGTGCGTTTTTAAAAAAGGGCATATAAAGCACATGTCGCTTAAGCAATTTAAGCGCTAACTCGTACAGTAGGTACCTGTTAAAGCACCCATCATATTAAGTGATTCGCGCAATGCCCACTTAGTACGATGGGTGTTTCTATTTATAATGCTTAGTATTTTACTAAGCATGCTTTTTATATTTTGACTTAACTAGGAAAAGTCGTGTTTAAAACCTTAATTGTGGTTGATAACAACGAGCAAACGCTTGCTCAATCGTTCGAAAATGTAATTACGTTTAATACCTACTTACGTGATTACCCAAAACATAACGAACCAAAAACACGCATTATTAATCTGTGCGACTCAAGCCAATACTTGAGCAAAGGTTACTATTGCTCATTACTTGCAGAGGCGCGCAAGCACCAAGTTTTACCCAGTGTAAAAACCATTAATGCTCTTCGTAGTGGCCAAGCTCCTATGTTAAATGTGGGCCAAATAGATGGCACACTTTACTTTGGTAATACCCAAAACGATTTACAATCAAAAGCGGCAAAGTCGGTATTTAAACAATACCCAGCGCCTATTTTATTTGTTGATGAACAAGGATTATTGCAACAAGGCTCGATGTCGTCTTTAAGCGAGCAGCAGTACAGCGAATTTGTAGCCAAGCTAGATAACTTTACTAAAACGCAGTGGCGTATTAGTTCTGTGCAACGTCGTTTTAGATGGGACATGGCAATACTTGTTGATCATAACGAAAAAGTACCACCGAGTGACAAAGACGCCATTGCACGTTTTATTAAAGCAGCTGCTAAACACGGTATTTATGCACAAGCATTAAGCTTTGACGAAATTGATAACATTGCCCAGTTTGATGCGTTATTTATTCGCCAAACTACAGCGATTGACCACCCAACGTATCGCCTTGCAAGCAAAGCGCAAAGCCTGGGTTTAGTGGTTATTGACGATGCTGAGTCTATTTTACGTTGTTGTAATAAAGTGTATTTACACGATGCATTTAATTATCAAAAAGTGCCAAGTTTAAAAACGGTTGTAGTGGCTGATCAAGCAAATGAAACGCTTGAGCAATTAGAAGAAGCGTTTACGTATCCGCTTGTTTTAAAAATGCCTGAAGGGTCGTTCTCAAAAGGTGTGTTTAAAGTTTCAAACCGTGATGAGCTTGCCGCTAAGCTTACAGAGCTGTTTGAATATAGCGCATTAGTGCTTGCACAAGAGTACATGTATACCGAATATGATTGGCGAGTGGGTGTGTTAAATGGCCGTGCAATTTATGCATGCCGCTATTTAATGGCGCGTAACCATTGGCAAATTTATAACCACGACGCTAAACGGTTTTTCTCTGGTGGCTTTGAAACTCTACCAACCTTTGAGTTACCAAAAGCGGTGTTAGATGCAGCATTAAAAGCATGTAAAACAGTGGGTAGGGGTTTATATGGCGTTGATGTTAAAGAGCATCAAGGCAAAGCATATGTACTTGAAGTAAACGACAACCCAAGTATTGATCACAAGGTAGAAGACGGCTATTTAGGCGACGAGCTATACATGATCATTATGGATGAGTTTAAACAACGCTTAGAAGCACGAGGCCGTGGGTAATAACATGAGCAATCTTGTTATTCGAAAGGCGCTTAGTAGTGATTTAAATGCACTGATCGACGTTGAAAACGCTTGCTTTAATAACGATAAATTAAGTCCGCGTAGTTTAAAACGCTGGCTTAGTGCAAAACACGGTATTTTACTCGTTGCCCAAAATGGCGAGCAAGTATGTGGATATGGATTAGTGTGGTGCCATAAAGGGACTCGTTTAGCGCGTTTATATTCGCTTGCTGTAAAACCCACAATGCAAGGTAAGGGCGTTGCAAAGACATTGCTTACTAGCCTTGAAAAAGAAACGTATGAGCGAGGGCGTATTTACCTTCGTTTAGAAGTGGCTGTAAATAACGAAGGTGCGATAGGGCTTTATAAAAGCTTAGGTTACAGAGTGTTTGGTCAATATAGCGATTATTACGATGACCACAGTGACGCACTACGAATGCAAAAAAACATTCGACAAACGAGTGAGTTAAAAGTGGCGCGTTTAACGCCGTGGTATCAGCAAACTACTGAGTTTACGTGCGGACCTGCTGCACTATTAATGGCAATGGGCGCACTTGAGCCAACAACTGAGCTTACCCAATCGCATGAGCTGGCACTTTGGCGTGAAGGTACCACCATTTTTATGACATCGGGTCATGGTGGTTGCCATCCGTTTGGTTTGGCACTTGCCGCTAATAAGCGTGGTTTTAAAAGCGAGGTAATGGTTAATACCACAGAGCCTTTGTTTTTAGATGGCGTACGTAACGAAAACAAAAAAGTGGTACTTGCCACAGTGCATCAGCAATTTGTAGATGGTATTGCACAAGCAAATATACCGCTTACGTATAAAGATGTAGAGCTTGAGCATATTGAGCAGTGGTTAAGTAAAGGCTTTAGTGTGCTGTTATTAATTAGTACATACAGTTTTGATGGTAAAAAATCGCCACACTGGGTGTGTGTTACGCACCTTGATGAGCACTGCGTGTATGTTCACGATCCGTTTTGTGAGCCCGGTAACGATAAACAGCTCGCAATAGATTGCCAATATGTACCTATTGCACGAAGTGATTTTAGCAAAATGTCAGCGTTTGGTAGCCAACGTTTAAGAACGGCGGTGGCTATAGCTAATAAAATATAAGGTTAACAGTGACTTTTTTAGATTTAATTGATGTAGCCCCGTATTCATGGGCAGCTATTGGTACTGCGGCTTTTTGTGGTGCTATTATTGGAATAGAGCGCCAATTGCGCGGCAAGCCTGTAGGTATTCGTACATCAGCCCTAATAACGTTGGGTACGTATTTGTTTTTATCCACTGCGTTTAATTTACAAGGGGATGTAATAGATCATTCTCGTGTAGTTGGGCAAATAATTACAGGTATTGGCTTTTTAGGGGCAGGCGTTATGCTCGCAAAAGATGGTGCGGTAGTTGGCGTAACCTCTGCTGCAACCATTTGGGTGCTTGCATCAATAGGCGTGATGATAGCGACAGAAAACCTTGGGGCTGCAATAAAACTCTCGGTGCTGGTGGTCGGTATTTTATACGGTGTAGACGTACTTGAGGCTAAATTTAAAAGCTTAAGCAAAGGCGTACACACTAAAGTAAAAAACTATCAAAAGCGCTATTATCGAAAAGAATTTAACGAATCAGAACGCCACTAAAAGTGGCGTTTATTAATTATAGCGTAATTGTTTGATATTGGATGGCATCTTCAATAGGAGCTGGGCGCCCAATAAAATAGCCTTGTACGTTATCAACGCCTAGTTTTCTTAGTGTGTTTAATTCATCTTGATTTTCTATACCCTCAGCTACAATTGAGCAATTAATAGCTTTGGCAAATCCGCATAGTGCTTTAGCTAATAAAAACTTTCTACTGTCTTTATTTATATTTTGAGTGAGGCTTATATCTAACTTAATGATATCTGCCTCTAATTCTAAAATATGTTGAAAAGACGAATAGCCAGCTCCAACATCATCTATAGCTAATCTTACGCCTTTGCTTCTTAATGGTTGAAGTGCAGTTCGCATCGCTTGGTAGTCTAAAATAGGTGAATGTTCAGTCACTTCTAAAATTATTCTATTACAATCGATGCTTTGTAATACTTTGTCTATTGAGCCTGATAAAATATGCTGAGGTGAAGTATTTATAGTGATATAAGCTTTTTCATCAAATTGATCTAAGCAATGTAATGTATTTTGTATAGCAAGTATTTCTAATGCTTCTCCTAAACCCAGTTTTTCAGCATCTTCAAACCAAATATCAGGTGTTTTATAGGGTTCAATAAAAAAGCGTGACAGAGATTCATAACCCGAAAGTTGGTTGGTTGATAAATTAAATATGGGCTGAAAATAAATCGTAATATCGTTTGTTTTTATAATATTTTCAATAAGCGACTTTGACTCATTATTTAAAATGTCAGACTGAACTTTTTTTTGATTAACTCAGTAGCTATTTCAGAAATGAGCCTAAGAAATGACAAATCTTTGTCGTTCAGGGCATTGTCTAATACGGTTTTATAACAGCAAAAAGTTCCATAAACTTTTCCGGTGGATAAAATAATGGGTACACCAATATAAGAGCCAATATTTAGCTTTTCTGTGACTGGCATGTTGCGGGTTATTGGGTGCTCAAGAGTATTAGGGATTATTTGTTCTAGCTCGTTATCAGATATTTTTTTACAGTAAGTTTCGCAAATTGGATCTGAATTACCTACTGATACGCATGTATTTGTAGTTTGGTTATCTACCACTTTAAAAACGCGCTCAGTATTGGTGAATTTTGAAATAAACGCGACTTCCATACTTAAATGTTTTCGTACAAGTGAAAGTAACTTTAATAACTTTGATTCAATAGAAGCATCGCTTTGTGGATCAAAAAGGTGCTTACTAAGTTTATCTCTCATGCAGTTACCTTGGTATGGCGTAAATTATATTATTGATAAGAGTATAATTTATGTATAAAAAAATGCCAATTTAGAGTGTCGTCGCTGGTTAGCCAAACAACTTTCTCCTAACTACTTTTCTGTAGCCACTGGGTGTTTGGCTTAATACTTTTTTAAACACGCGGGTTAAATGCCCTTGGTCGTTATATCCAACTTCTAAAGCCACTTCTTGAATTGATAAATTTGATGATGCTAATAACTCTTTCGCACCTTCTACGCGTAATTGTTGCCAATACTCAATAGGGCTTTGGTTCGTTGCGGCTCTAAAGCGGCGGGTAAAAGTACGATAGCTTAAGCTAAATTGGGCAGCGACTTCTTGCAAGTTTAGCTCGGTGGCTAAATTCGTTTTTAGCCAAAATTGAATTTGCGCAATTAGCTCATCGGGGTGGCGGTCTACTGCACCTTCTAAATAGCGTTGATCTTCGTAGGGTTTGCGTATTTCGTGCGAAAAATTACGCTCTACATGCTGCGCGGCGGCTTTTGTGTAGTACTGGCTGATAATATGTACGATAACATCTGCAAGGGCATTAAGGCTTGCTACGGTATACATGCGCTCTGATTGGGTTATAAAAAAGTCGGGCTTTAAGCGCACCTGCGGGTAGTCATGGCTAAATTGTTTGGCGTAATGCCAATGGGTGGTAGCAGGGTGGCCATCAAGTAAGCCAGCCTCAGCTAATAAACAGTTGCCAGTACCGACACCAATTATATGGCTGCCTGCGCTAAAGCTTTCACTTAGCCAATCAACTATTTCTTGATTTGTTCGCACCACTGGGCGTGGGTTCCGCCAAATACCCGGCACTATAATCAAATCGCTGTAGGGCGCGTTAGTTGTTATGCAATCAGGATTTATAGCAAGGCCTGCACGGGTGGGTATAGATTCAGCACTTTTAGCCACTAAATTTATAGCAAGTGGCCTAAAGCTTTGCTTATCAAGATGCCCTTTAGCAAAGGCCTCGCCGGCTCTTAGCATTTCTATAGGCAGCGTTAAACTAGTCACTAATAAATGTGGATATACCGCTATAGCAATGTTTAGAGGTGGATTAGTGTGTTTATCAGTCATATAAATGCTCCGACCAGTACATTTTGGCCTTTTGTGCTGAATATTTGGCTATTAAAGCACAATGTGTGGTGCATAATCCATTTAAACTGCCTCTTCTCCTTGTAACACGTTTCTAAAAGGTAAATTATGACAGCATTACCCGTTATAGTAGGCATGGGTGGCATTAACGCCGCTGGCCGTACTTCTTTTCATCAAGGTTATCGCCGTATCGTGTTAGATAGTTTAAATGCTCAAGATCGCAGTGAAACATTTTTAGGCCTCGCCACACTGATGAATCTAGTAAGCGTTGTAAACGGCCAATTACAAGATACACAAGGTAATAATGTTGAGCAAAGCGACATAGAAGCACGCTTTGGTGAGCAAATTATTGCTGGTACACTTATTCGTAAAATTGAAAAAGAACACTTTGATGCCGACGCAACACCGTGGCAGCAAAAAATGACACTAACCGCATCAAGCGATAACGCAATTGTGTTTGAAACGCGTGCTCGCGACTTACCTGCACCTATTCCAGCTAGCTGGCAAGTTGAAGAGCTTGAAGGCAAAAAAGTTAAAGTAACTATTGCAGCCGACTTAGACGTAAAGCATGACTCAACACGCGATAACCCAATTAAATCTGCTGGGCAATTTCCGACTGGGTTTGATCCATCAGTTATGTATAACAGCCGCTATCAGCCTCGTGGTTTGCAAGCCACTATTTTTGCAGCTACAGATGCGATTAAATCAACTGGGCTTGATTGGCAGCATATTATGAATAGCGTAGAGCCAGATAAAATTGGTACCTATTCAGCATCGGTAATTGGCCAAATGGACGACAAAGGCCTAGGTGGTTTAGTAAAGGCGCGCCAACAAGGCGACCGTGTTAGCACTAAGCAGTTAGCACTGGGCTTAAATACAATGTCTACCGATTTTATTAATGCCTATGTTACGGGCAATGTAGGTACTACGTTTTCGACCTCGGGCGCATGTGCAACGTTTTTATATAATTTACGTGCAGCGGTTAATGACATACAAGCAGGGCGCACACGCGTTGCGGTTGTCGCAAGTGTTGAGTGCGCTATTACACCAGAAGTTGTAGAAGGCTTTGGTAACATGAGCGCACTTGCAAACGTTGAAGGTTTGCGCCGTTTAGATAACTTATCAAATGATGAAGAACCAGACTACCGTAATAGCAGCCGCCCATTTGGCGATAACTGTGGCTTTACATTAGGTGAAGGCGCGCAAGTTGCTATTTTGATGGATGATGCTTTAGCCCTTGAGTTGGGCGCTGATATTATGGGCAGCGTACCGGATGTGTTTGTCAATGCAGATGGCGTTAAAAAGTCGATTACGTCACCTGGCCCAGGTAATTATATTACCATGGCAAAATCAGCCGCACTTGCTAGCAGCTTATTAGGTAAAGAAGCACTGCAAGAACGTAGCTTTATTTTAGCCCATGGTTCTAGTACACCGCAAAACCGTGTAACAGAGTCTTTGATTTATCATAAAGTAGCGCAAACGTTTGCTATTGATAACTGGAAAGTAACAGCGCCAAAAGCGTATGTTGGCCATACTATTGCACCTGCAAGCGGTGACCAGTTAGCGATTGCGTTAGGCATATTTAGTCATAATATTATGCCGGGTATTACCACAATTGATAAAGTGGCTGATGATGTTTATAGCGACCATCTTGATATTCGTAATAGCCATTACGAATGCGCTGATATGGATATTGCTTTTATAAATTCAAAAGGCTTTGGCGGAAACAATGCAACAGCTACTGTACTTTCACCAAAAGTAACAATGCAAATGCTTGCTAAGCGCCATGGCGATGATGTTATGACTAGTTACACACAGAAAAATAGTGTGGTTAGCGCTTCGCAGAAAACGTATCAAACGCAAGCAGATTTAGGCCAGTACGAGCTTATTTATCGCTTTGGCGACGGACTTATTGACGACAACGACATTGTAATAGACGAGCAAAGTATTCATTTACCTGGCTTTGAAAAAGCAATTACGTTTAGCACAACAAACTCCTATCAAGATATGTTTTAAGCACACATACTTGTTAGCAAGGCGCTTTTTAAGCGCCTTTTTTAATGTCTATTATTTTGTGCTAACTTGTATAAACGCTATATATATTTAGCAATTAAGCTATGTTTGTGGCTTCGCTTCCAAACAATGTATCGCTTAGCGAGTAGGGTTGTTAGCCCTATTACAACGGCTATAAATAAAAGTGTTGCTGTGTAACTCATGCCATAACCTTCAGGCAAACCAACGAGCGTATCTGCGTAGGTCATATCGCTAAAATTAAAGCCAAGAATAGGTATAAGTAACCAAGCAATAGCATGTAATAAATACAAATGCACAAGGTATGAAAACATACTTGTTTTACCCAGTACTTGTAAAAAGTTATGCGAAAAATCGGTTTTTAAACCACTTAATGCCTTTAAAAAAATAAGCCCAAGGCCAACAGTAAGTAACATAAACTGCAGCGAAAGCGGATACTTTGTTGGGTTTAGAAACGACATAACAGTGAGTAATGAGCTTGTATGTATAGCAAACTGTGACATGTCACCGTATAAGTTAAACCCACGTAAAATGCCATAAAGCGCAAGGCAAGTAACCCCTAATAACAATGCGTGATTCATCACTTTTTTACTGTATTGTTGTGCTTTGTAATAAACACCAGCGCAATATGCCAATGCCATTAAGCCAACAATAGGGGCAACTGGGTAGGTTGTTCTAATTTGAAAATCAAAAGGGAGATCAAGTACATTTTTTTGATGTGCAATAGACCAAGCAGTATGTGCAAATGTATTAGGCTCAAAGCTTGTTCCATCAAATAAATTATGCCCAAACACGAGTAATAAGCCTGCTACAAAAATGGCATAAATGCCCAGGAAACGCAGCAGTCCTAAAATAACAAAGCCCCAGCCGATAGCCCAAATAACTTGTGCGTATAGCATTGGGTATAGTGGGTTAAAGCTCCAAGACCACGAAACAATAGTAAATTCAAACAAAATTAGCACTAAACCACGAATAATCAAGCTTTGTGAAAATGCTTTAGTGGATACATATTTATGCTCTGTTATAGCCGCAGATAGACCTGCTAAGAATACGAAGAGTGGTGCGCAAAAGTGAGAAACAAAACGCGTAAAAAAGGTAACGGGATCAGTCCCTGGAATGGTCATCGGATCGGTAACTGAGTAATTAAGGCAATAATACATACCATGGTCAATAACCATAAATATAATTATAATGCCCCGTAATATATCAATATGATGTAAGCGGTTATCGGTTGAAGGTAGCGACATAAGAGAGTTATATAGAGTGATTTAAAACTGTATTTATTATATGTTATATTGTATCAAATTGAAATCGTGTATTTATATTTTGCCAGTGATTATACACACGTAATACGACCAATATTTGCTCGCATTACTTGTAATGATACAGCTAATTATCACTTAAACTTTTTTACATACCTTAGCGTTATAAAATTAATAATGGCGAGCAAAATGGCTATTTCGTAACGGCTATAGGCTACAGCTATACCAATTAAGCCCATATTCCAAATACTGGCTGCGGTTGCTGTACCGGAGGTTGATTTGTTATTTTTCAAAATTGCGCCACCGCCAATAAAACCAATGCCAGTAATGATGCCTTGCAACATTTTAGATTGAGCTTCTGCGCCATCTAAAACCGACATCGCTATTAATGCATACCCACACGATGCAACAGCAACAAGAGGAAAGGTACGAAGGCCTGCACCATCATGGCTACGCTCTCTGTCGTAAGCCATAGGTAGCGCAAGTAGGTATGCAATACCTAAATGTATTAAGTTATCGATGATTTCATTCCACTGTAAATCAATTTCCATTATTGAGCCTATGCGGGTTAATTTTGTTAATAATAAGCAAACAGTGGGCCATTGCATAAATAACTAATAATCAATGGTTTATTGTAGGAAGCTGAGTTTAATAAAAATTATTGAGTAAACTTTTACATGTTTTTATTACTATTTTACGCGATAGTTAATTTGATCTGAGTTTTAAAGCCCCGTACTCTTTTATCATACCTAAAAGACACCTATGTGAACCTTTTGCCTTTAAATAAAACATTAATCACACCCACTAAACTTGAAAAAACAGCGTTACTATTTTGCGCTGGGTTATCTGTTTTTGCTTTTTTATTTCCTGAACTTCTCACAGAACACTTACAACCTACCATTAATAAAATTTTAGGTTATTTAGGGTCGCCATTTTTTATATTGCAGCTGGTGGGTGTTACAAGAAAGTTTATAAATGATTTTAGGTAGTAATACTTACATTTTTTTACAGAGTTACAATAAAAAACGTATACAATTTAGGTAATATTTTGTTAAGGATGAATGATGAAAACAATTATTGTACTTTTGTTTTTTTATTGCCTTTCTGGCTGTACAGTTGCGGGCGCTATTATTGATGGGCAAGCACAATCTCAGGCGCGTAATGATAAAAATAGTATTAGCCCGGCGCAGTCAACACCTTATAAAAACCCACTAGAGCCAGTACCTACAGATAAAAACGGATTTAACTTTACTGATATGGGATTAAAGATAGATTCGGCTCTTGTTAGCCTAGTTAAAGGGGAAAGCACTACTACGCAAGTATGTAGGCAGGTCACTAAAAGTCTAAAAGAGTGTGTAGAGGTAGAAAAGTCATCTCTACACACTAATGAGTCTAAGCAGTTAAAAACTGATGATGAAATAATAAGTGTTGGTCAATAAAGCTGCTTATAAAAAAGTAGCTATGGTCGTAGCCTGCTTGCATTTCAAGTGTAAGCGGGTAGCCTTTTTTATCTGCAATAGCGACTAAGTTTTCTGGCTTAAGTTGTTCTTGTAAAAAACCATCGGCATCACCTTGACTCACTAACATAGGTAAGTAATTAGCTTGCTCTGCGTTTTTCATCAGCTCGCAGCTGTCGTATTGCTTCCAAAGCGCTTTATCATTTCCTAAATAACCAGTAAATGCTTTTACACCCCAAGGGCATTCAATCGGATTTACAATAGGGCTAAAAGCCGAGGCACTTACAAACGCAGTCGGGTTTTTAAGTGCGACCATTAATGCACCGTGCCCGCCCATAGAGTGACCGCTAATTGCTTTTGTGCTTGTTACCGGAAAATGTTGCTCTATCAATGCTGGTAATTCACTAACAACATAATCGTACATATTAAAATGGGTGTTGTAAGGAGCTTGCGTGGCATTTACGTAAAAGCCTGCGCCTTGTGCAAAGTCGTAGCTGTCTTCATTGGGTACGTTTTCGCCACGCGGGCTAGTGTCAGGCGCTACAATAGCAATACCCAGCTCTGCTGCTTTTTTAAATGCACCGGCTTTTTGCATAAAATTTTCGTCGGTACAGGTTAATCCCGATAACCAATAAAGTACCGGTACTTTATTTGCTTCACTTGCGCCAGGTGGTAAAAATACGGCAAAGCGCATAGTGCAATGTGTACTTTGCGAGCTGTGAGTATATTGCTTATGCCAACCGCCAGACACTTTTACACTTGAGATATTTTCTAACATACTTAATCCTTAAAAGCCGTAAACTTAAAAGTATTACGGCTTATTAATAAGCTATTTTACGAATGCAGTTTATTAGTAATGAATGACTGTACGAATACTTTTGCCTTCGTGCATTAAATCAAACGCTTCGTTAATATCTTCAAGGCTCATTGTGTGAGTAATAAAGTCGCTAAGAGCAAATTCACCTGCCATGTAACGCTCAACAATTTCAGGGAGTTGTGAACGGCCTTTAACGCCACCAAATGCACTACCACGCCATACACGCCCAGTTACCAGCTGAAACGGACGGGTTGATATTTCTTGGCCTGCACCTGCCACACCAATAATGACCGACTCACCCCAACCTTTGTGGCAACACTCAAGCGCTGAGCGCATTACGTCAACATTACCGATACATTCAAACGAGTAGTCAACGCCGCCATCTGTCATTTCAACAATAACTTCTTGAATTGGCTTGTCGAAATCTTTTGGGTTAATTAAATCAGTAGCACCTAGTTTTGTAGCTAAATCGAATTTAGTGGTGTTTATATCAACACCGATAATACGACCTGCACCAGCCATTTTTGCGCCAATAATCGCAGACAAACCAATACCGCCTAAGCCAAATATAGCAACAGTGTCGCCAGGCTTTACTTTAGCTGTGTTGGTAACTGCGCCCATGCCCGTTGTTACACCACAGCCTAGTAAGCAAATCTCTTCTAGTGATGCTTCTTTATTTACTTTAGCAAGTGAGATTTCTGGCAATACAGTGTACTCAGAGAACGTTGATGTACCCATGTAGTGATAAATTGGTTGGCCATCTTTAAAAAAGCGTGTAGTGCCGTCTGGCATTAGGCCTTTACCTTGTGTTTCGCGCACGGCTGAACACAGGTTAGTTTTACCTGAAGTACACATTTTACATACGCCACATTCTGCAGTGTATAAAGGAATAACATGATCCCCCACTTCAACACTCGTTACGCCTTCGCCAACTGCATAGACAACACCAGCGCCTTCGTGACCTAAAATAGCAGGAAATATGCCTTCAGGATCTTGTCCTGATAATGTAAATGCATCAGTATGACACACACCTGTAGCGGTAATTTTTACCATAACTTCGCCTTTTTTAGGCATCATCACATCAACTTCTTCAACACTAAGTGGTTGATTAGGACCCCAAGCAATGGCAGCTTTTGATTTAATAAATTCAGACATGTGTTTTATTTCCTTTAACTGGCTATTAAAAAATAATTGTAGACCCAATTTGCTTGGGTGATGGGCTTATTGTATTTGTTTCTCAAATAATGATAATCTCAATTTTATTAAAACACTTTTACAGTATGGTAATAATGGCACGTTGGGATGGAATTGATGAGTTTATAGCGGTTGGTGAAGAGGGCAGCTTTACTGCGGCTGCAAAAATGCTTGGGCTTTCGGTTGCGCATATTAGCCGCCATGTTACGGCGCTTGAGCAACGTTTAAATACCCAGCTTTTAACTCGTACTACTCGTAAAGTGGTTTTAACTAAAGAAGGTGAAGTGTACTTACATCAAATAAAGCACTTACAACACGCTATGGACGAGGCAACTCAAGGCCTTGCTCAGCAACAAAGTACGCCTAAAGGTAAAATAAAGCTCACAGCACCAGTTATGTACGGAGAGAGCTTTATTATGCCCATAGTGCATAATTTTATGAAGGAGCATCCCGAGGTAGAAGTTGTTGCCACACTAAGTAACGAGCAAGAAAACTTATTAGAGGGCGGATTTGATTTAGCCATAAGGTTAGGGCATTTAAAAGATTCGAGCTTAAAAGCGCGTAGGTTAAGTGCGCGGCGTTTTATTATGTGCGCTGCACCGCAGTATTTAACGCGATTTGGTGAGCCGCATACTTTAGGCGAGCTAAACAGCCATGAATGTTTAATTGGGAATAGTAGCTACTGGCGCGTAAACGAAAATGGGCGCGATAAACACATTAAAATAGCAGGGCGGCTACAGTGTAATAGTGGTTGGGCGCTGGTGGATGGCGCAAAAAAGGGGCTCGGTATTGTACAACTCCCAGACTACTACATTGAAAACGAAATTAACTCAGGGCAATTGGTGCCTATTTTAACACCCTATCAACCACAGCAAGAAGGGGTATGGGGCGTATATCCACCAAGGCAGTTTGTGGCGACTAATGTACGGGTATTGCTCGATTATTTAGTTAAAGGGCTGAAAGCTTAATCGCGAATTAATGGTTAAGCATGTATTGCTGTAAATATAGCCAAGTATCAGATTTTTAAATTATTTCTTACATTTTACGCCATACCCAAAGGCACTTTTTTCGTGCTACTATTGCTCAATACTTTTACGATAAGTGTTAAAAATAATATGTTTCAACCGGTTAGCTTATTTATAGGGCTTAGATATAGTCGCTCCTCTAAAGGAAATGCGTTTATATCGTTTATTTCGTTTTTTTCTATTGCCGGTATCGCTATTGGTTTAATGGCATTATTTACGGTAAGCAGTGTAATGAACGGGTTTGAAAATAGCCTAAAAACCAATATGCTTGGACTTATTCCGCATGTTGAAGTTAGCGCAGGTAAACACACTGCCACCCAAATGGGCACCCTTAAAACCGACCTCGAACAATCTCCTTATGTTGATCATGTGAGCTTATATCGCCACGGCGAAGCTATTTTGCAAACGAATAAAGACTTGCACGGCGTTTTACTACAAGGCCTTTATAACGACAGCGGGTCTTTGTATAAAATTACCGATAAAATAGTGCAAGGCGATTGGAAAACTGTATTAAACAAAAATTACAACATTGCTATAAGCCGTTATTTGAGTCGTAAATTAGGCGTTAGCGTGGGTGATAAGCTTCGCGTTATTATGCCTAATGCTTCAACATATACACCTCTTGGGCGAGTACCCAGCCAGCGTTTATTTAAAGTGGCCGCAATATACGAAACCGGATCTGAGATAGATATGGCACTTGCGTTTACAAGTGGCGCTTCACTACAACGGGTATTAAAGCTGGATAAAAACACTGCCCCAAATTTAAGTGTTTCATTGCACGAACCTTTCGAACTAGATGAGTTTATTGAAGCAAGCCAGCGTATTTTACAAGATCATAATTATAGTGATTGGCGCAGTACCCAAGGTACTCTATTTGCAGCCGTTGCTATGGAAAAGCGCATTATGTCTATGTTGCTTGCCCTCATTGTATTGGTGGCTGTATTTAATATTGTATCGGCATTAACCATGATGGTAAGCGAAAAACAAGGTGAAGTGGCCATACTACAAACGTTAGGTTTAACGCCTTCGCAAGTGCAAAAAGTGTTTATGGTGCAAGGCTTATATAACGGCGTAATTGGTACAGCAATAGGCGCATTTTTAGGTGTAATATTTAGTTTATATATAAATGAGCTACTTGCATTAGTGGGCTTAAACTTATTGGCAGGTATAGAGCTTCCGGTAAAATTTGATATTTTGAGTTTAGTAATAATAGCGTTTGCCAGTATTGCTATGAGCTTTTTAGCTACCTTATATCCTGCGCGTAAAGCCGCAAAAGTAAAACCAGCAGAGGTATTACGTTATGAATGATTTAGTAATTAGTTGTGAAAATTTAAGTAAAGTTTATCAAGATGGCAGCAACCAAGTTGAAGTATTAAAAGGTGTTGATTTAGCGCTGCAGCAAGGTGAAATGCTCGCTATTGTAGGGAGTTCTGGCTCTGGTAAAAGTACGCTTTTACACATACTTGGCACATTAGATACCGCAAGCTCAGGTAGCGCTAAAATTAAAAACCAAGAAGTTGCAAAACTTTCGCGAACAGAGCAAGCCGCATTTAGAAACCAAAACTTGGGCTTTATCTATCAATTTCATCACTTATTAATGGAGTTTAGCGCAGTCGAAAATGTGGCTATGCCATTATTAATTAAAGGCTTGAGTGCAAAAGAAGCCAAAGCTCAAGCGCTCGATATGCTCGAAAAAGTAGGCCTTGCACATCGCAGCTCGCATAAACCGTCTGCGCTTTCTGGTGGAGAGCGCCAACGCGTGGCTATTGCCCGTGCACTGGTTACAAAACCTGCGCTTGTGCTTGCTGATGAACCAACCGGTAATTTAGATAAACAAAATGCGATTAAAATTTACGATTTAATTAATGAGCTTAACCAAAGCTTAAACACCAGTTTTGTGGTAGTTACACACGATTTAGAACTTGCCGATAAGCTGGGCAAAATAGCTTATTTAGACGATGGAAAACTAGCTATTAAAGAGTCGCATCATGTTGCTTAGTGCATTTTTAAGTAAACGTTTTAGAGCCTATTCAGGCCACAAAGATGAAAAAAACGGCTTTGTTAGTTTTATCGCTAAAGCGTCGACTATTGGTATTTTATTAGGTGTCGCGGTTTTAATTGTGGCGCTGTCGGTAATTAATGGTTTTGAGCAGCAACTAGTACATAGATTACTAAGTGTTGTGCCACAGGTTGAATATGTAGCACCAAGTAGACCCATCGCGAATTGGTCGCAAAAAATTGAGGATTTACAAACACAACCGCATGTAACAGGGGCTGCGCCATTTATTGCAGTGAATGGGATGGCGCAATATAAAAGCCAGCTAAAAGCGATAGAAATTCGAGGTGTTGAGCCATCGCTCGAGAGTAATGTATCGGCGGTAAATCAGTTTACCAGTGGTAAATTAGTCAGCCAGCTAGGCCTTGACGATGTAATTTTAGGTAAACAAATAGTAAAACAGTTAGACGCCAAAGTAGGCGATAACATTACATTACTTATTCCGCAAATTAGTCAAAAAGGTCAATCATTATTAGCGCCTAAACGCGTAACACTTAACCTTGCAGGTGTTATAGAAATGGGCGGACCGATTGATAGTACCGCTGCATTTATACATCTTAACAAAGCACAGCAAACATTGGGTTACGATGAAACCCAAGTAACAGGGCTGCGTTTAAGTGTTGATGATGTGTTTTCGGCGCATCAAATAGCGCTAAGAGTGGGCCAAACTATTGACGACTACGTGTATATTTCTAGTTGGTTTAGAACCCAAGGCAGCCTTTATCAAGATATTCAAATGGTGCGTACCATTGTTTATATTGTGGTGTTTTTAATTATAGCGGTAGCCAGTTTTAATATTGTATCGTCCTTGGTGATGGAAGTACGCGAAAAACAAGGCAATATCGCAATTTTAAAAACCATGGGCGCGAAAGACAGTACTATTTTAGCCACCTTTGTAATGCAAGGCTTAATGCAAGCATTTGTAGGCGTGGCACTAGGGACACTAATTGGCGTGGTATTAGCGCTTAATATAAGTGAGCTTTTTACGTGGATAAGCCAATTATTTGGAGCCAATCCGCTTGAGGGCGTTTATTTTATAGAGTTTTTACCAAGTAAATTAGTACTTGAAGACATTGGTATTACAGTGATTGTTACGTTTGTGCTTGCGATACTTGCCACTATTTATCCTGCATGGCAAGCAACGCGCGTAGATCCTGCCAAGGTGCTTGGTAACTAGGTATAAGAAGCTCAGATAAAAATTAATAGGGTGGTATTAGTAAACCTGCTAAACTAGGTGCTTATATAAAATTAAGCAATAACTGCTTGGTTGCTATACCTCACTTTGGGATTTACTTTGACTAATAACGATATTTTACGCCGCATTCGCTACACTTTTAACTTAACTGATACTGCTATGGTCAATGTTTTTGCATCAGCAGAGCATACGGTCACCAAAGAGCAAGTAATTGCATGGTTAACTAAAGAAGGTGAAGAGGCTTTTACCCCAATAAGTGATACTGAGTTTGCAAGCTTTTTAAATGGGTTTATTAATACCCAACGTGGCAAACGCGAAGGTGAGCAACCAGAGCCAGAGAAAAAGCTAAACAACAATATTATCTTTATGAAGCTACGTATTGCTTTAAATATGAAAGCAGAAGATGTTATAGCAACACTTGCACTTGTTGATTTTGATTTAAGTAAGCATGAGTTAAGCGCATTTTCTCGTAAAGTAGATAACAAACATTACCGTGTTTGTAACGATCAAATATTACGTTTGTTTTTAACCGGCGTACAAAAGCAGCATCGTCCAGAAGAGTCTGCTTAGTAACTGGTTTTAGCTAATTAGCTTTTAGTTAATGGGCTTGTGTATGTGCAATGCTACATAAAGCCTATTATCAATGTTAAACCCCAACACTTAATAATTAAATACATTTATAACAACACCAAGTTACTTATTGGTTTGCTTGCGTGTAAAAATTATATTGCCCCCGCACAAATAGTTCACAGATTAACGCTAATTTTGGCAAAATAAAGATAATAATTGCATTCGTAAGCTATAACGCTGTAAAGCTCGGTCATAACAGCGTAGGATCAAGTTACTTTCGAATGAAAATTAGGTTTGCACTTTAGGTGCATTAACATATAAAAAATTATGCAACTAACTGCAAAACCATCACTTCCTAATGCGTTACTTATTTCTATTAGTACACCACAATTTAAAGGCGACGAAGCAACAGAATCGCTTGCAGAGCTTGCTCGTTTGGTAACTACATTAGGCTTTAAAGTAGTAGGTACACAATCGCAAAAGCAAAGTTCTACCCAAAAAGTTAATGTACTGGGCTCAGGAAAACTAGCTGAAATAGCACACCTTACCGGCAATAAAGGGATGGTTGAAAACGAGCAAGAAGATGATTTACTTGATGAAGACCCTTTAACCGAAATATCCTCAGAAATTCCATCAAACGATTTAGAGTTTGCATGTGCCGATGTAGTGGTATTTGACTGCGATTTAACGCCTTCTCAACTGCGTAATGTTGAGAACCAATTAGGTGTAGAAGTATTTGATCGCACTGGTATTATCATTGAAATATTTAGCCGTCATGCGCGTACTAAAACAGCAAAATTACAAGTTGAAATTGCTCGCCTTAATTATGTCGCGCCACGGCTTCGTGAAACATCAACAGGTGATAAAGAACGCCAAATGGGTAAAGGTGCGGGTGAAACCACACTTGAGCTAAATCGCCGTAAGGTGCGCGATCAGTTAGCAGAATTAAAGCGCGAACTTGTTAGTGTTCAAGATGTAATGATGGACAGACGTACGCAGCGCTCTGAGCTATTCTCAGTGGCTTTAATTGGTTATACCAATGCGGGCAAGTCATCAATGATGCGCGCAATTACAGGTAGTGATGTAGAAGGCGAAAACAAACTTTTTGCAACGCTAGATACCACTGTTCGCGCGTTGTATCCGATTACCCAGCCTCGTATATTGGTTTCAGATACGGTTGGTTTTATTAAAAAATTACCTCATGATTTGGTTGCTTCATTTCATTCAACGCTCGCTGAGGCACATGATGCGTCGTTACTGTTATATGTTGTAGATGCTTCAGATCCTTCTTTTCGCTCACAACTTGAAGTAGTACATAAAGTACTGGCAGAAGTTGGGGTAGAAGGTAGCAAAAAATTATTAGTACTGAATAAGTCAGACCAATTAAGTACTGATCAACAGCAGTCGCTAATGGATGAGTTTCCTGATGCGATGATGACTTCTACACGTAATCCAGATGATATTAGTAAACTGCACAAATACATTATTGGCATTGCTCAAGAGGACATGATTGAAGAAGAGATTGTTATACCGTACACAGCTAAAGGTATTGTGGGCGAAATTCGATCGAGTATGAGTGTTGTTAAAGAAGAATATGAATACAGCCATATTAAATTAACAGTGCGTTCGAGTGCGATTGATTTAGAACGTTTAAAAAAGAGAATGTTGAATTTATAATAAATTCAGTACATAAAAAGCACAGCCAATTGGCTGTGCTTTTTAGTATTAGTCCTAACATACGTAAATTTAACGCTGCTAGCTCTGAACATAGCTCTGAGATAAATTCCCTACCCAGAGCCTCAGTTACTTAAAGACGAAACTAGGAAAAAGCGTTGTCGCTTAGCTCTTCTTGCATTTGCTCGCGCATTTTAAATTTTTGCAGTTTACCTGTTACTGTCATTGGGTAGTTTTCTACGAAACGGATATGTCGTGGCATTTTAAAGTAGGCTAGTTTGTCTTTTAAAAACTCACGAATTGCTTGCTCATCAAGTACAGCATCTTCTTTTGGTTGGATCCAAGCGCACACTTCTTCGCCATACTTTTCATCGGTTATACCAAATATGGCAGCATCTTGAATGCCAGGGTAGGTGTAAAGTACTTCTTCTATTTCTCGAGGGTAAATGTTTTCGCCGCCGCGAATAATCATATCTTTTATACGCCCAACAATCGTAACAAACCCTTCTGTATCCATGACACCTAAATCGCCAGAGTGCAGCCAACCTTCGTCATCTATTGTGGCTTTTGTTTTAGCTTCGTCATTCCAATAGCAGCGCATTATGCCTGCACCTTTACTACACACTTCGCCAGGTTGACCAATTTTTTGAATGTTACCCAGCTCGTCAATTATTTTAACCTCGGTATGGGCAAGTGCGCGGCCAACCGTTGTTACTTGCCGCTCTATTGAAGAGTCTGTTTCGGTAATGTTGTTTATGGGGCTGCACTCCGTTTGCCCGTAAGCAATCAGTATTTGATGCATGTTCATTTGTGTTTGTACTTTGCGCATTACTTGCTCTGGGCATGTAGAGCCTGCCATTACACCCGTGCGTAAAGTACTTAGGTCATAATCGTTAAAGTTACTCAGCTCAAGCTCACTAATAAACATAGTAGGTACACCGTGCAGCGCTGTACATCCTTCTTGTTGAACTACATCAAGCGTGGTTTTTGCATCGAACGAATCACTAGGGTAAATGGCTGCTGCACCTTTACTAACACACAATAAGCTACCCAATACCATTGCAAAGCAATGATATAACGGGATAGGGATACATAACTTGTCATCGCTCGTAAAGTGCATAGATTCGGCGACGAATAGCGCATTATTTAAAATATTTTTATGAGTGAGCGTTGCGCCTTTTGGGTTGCCTGTTGTACCTGATGTAAATTGTATATTGATGTCTTGATCAGCATTTAAGTTTTCACCTATTGCTTTTAATTCAAGCTCATGAGCTGCTGTTGGCAAGTTAATAACATCATTAAAAGAGTGCATACCAGGAGATGCTTCATCGCCAATGCGGATTATATTTTTAAGAGTGGGTAGTGCTTTTAAATTAAGTGTGTACTTATCGCAAGTTGCAAGTTCTGGCGCTAAACCATTAAGCATTTCTAAGTAATCACTGCCTTTAAAATTTGATGCTGTGATTAGAGTTGAGCATTCAACACTATTTAAAGCATATTGTAATTCGTTAGGACGATATGCCGGGTTGATGCACACCATTATTGCGCCAATTTTTGCCGTTGCAAATTGGGTTAAGCACCACTCAATATTATTAGGAGACCAAATACCAACGCGCTCACCTGGTTTTACGCCAAGGGCAAGTAACCCCATAGCAAGCTGATTAACTTCTTTTTGAAATTCTTTATACGTTAATCTAATACCTTGGTGATGAACTACAACAGCTAACGCCTCTGGGCTTTTGTCGACAATAAAGTCAAAGTACTCGCCTATAGTTGAATTTGTTAAAGGTGTGCTTTGTATACCTTTAAAGTAGCTTTGGGATAACGGCAAGTGATTTGTTTTCTCTACTTCTTTTACCGGGGTAGTGTGTGTGCATTGCTCTCTCCATGAAAATGTGTGTGAGTTATGTAAACTACAAAGTTAAAATAAACACATATTGTCGACAAAGAGAAGTGCAGTTAGACTAATGTATTATTGGATTAATAAAAGCTAATACTACTTTTTAGACACAAAAAAACGCGTCTTACAATGTAAGTACGCGTTTTTAAACGAGTAATGAGTTTACATTTCGTCGCTGCGGTATGTTTTTTTCATGATATAAACGTAAGCGTTTACAAAAGCATTTTCTTGGTACTTTTTAAGGCCTGTTTCTTCAAAATCAATAGGGATGGGGTTGCGTTTTAACTGCTCTTTAACTTCAGTTGTAGTAAATAAACGTACATCTAAGTTGTCAATTAATTGAATTGCAGTTTCCATTTTAAAGCCTTTTGCACTGCCAGCAAATTTACCTTTAGGCTGACGCTCACGAATTGCAACAGAATCAATTTGGTAATCTTGCATTAGTTTTGCAAAATCGAATTGAAATTTACGCATTACTTCAGTGTCGTTACCGTTACCTAAGGTAAAGCGTGTTTGGCGCACATCGCGAATATCAAATACGTCATTATCTTTACTTAAAATACAAAGTAGTACATCACTACCGGTAATTTCTACACCACATGTTCTCATGTCTATTCTCTAAAATAACTTAATTACGCAGTATTATACGCAACGCACATTAAAATGCGAGTGTGGGTATAGCTGTAGGCGCGTAATTAATGCATTGATGCTTTTATATTTTAATAAAATGATTTTTTTGCTTTAAAAGCTACATTTTGTGGATAAAACGGGTCGATTTTACCCCTTTAAACTTGTAATTAAATGCGCGGCACGCGACAATATATCTTTGTAGTTGAATAGACTCCTCATCTACATATATTAGTCAATGCTTATTCGTAAAAGCGTTGTCGAGTCATTCTCATTTAATTTATTAAAAATACACGTGATACATTGTAGGTGTCACCACTGTAGCAAGGATTTATAATGCCAGTTATTACTCTTCCAGACGGAAGTCAACGTAGTTTTGAAAACCCTGTAAGCACGCTTGATGTTGCAAACGACATTGGTCCTGGTTTAGCTAAAGCGACCATTGCGGGCCGTGTAAATGGCGACCGTGTTGATGCATGTGATTTAATTAGTGATGACTCTCGTCTTGAGATCATTACCGCTAAAGACGATGACGGCCTTGAAATCATTCGTCACTCTTGTGCTCACTTAATCGGTCATGCAGTTAAGCAACTTTTCCCAGACGCAAAAATGGCAATTGGTCCTACCATTGATAACGGTTTTTACTACGATATCGATATGGAACACTCACTATCACAAGATGATCTTGAAGCAATTGAAAAGCGTATGCTGCAACTTGCAAAAACCAACTACGACGTAGTGAAAAAAACAGTAAGCTGGCAAGAAGCACGCGATACATTTGAAGCGCGTGGCGAAACATACAAAATAGAAATTTTGGACGAAAACATCGCTAAAGATGACCGTCCTGGGTTATATCATCACGAAGAATATGTAGACATGTGTCGTGGACCTCACGTTCCTAACATGAAATTTTGCCAAAACTTTAAAATAATGAAAGTGGCGGGTGCATATTGGCGTGGTGATTCAGAAAACAAAATGCTACAACGCATTTACGGCACCGCGTGGGGCGATAAAAAGCAACTTAAAGCGTATTTAAAGCGCCTTGAAGAAGCTGAAAAACGCGATCACCGTCGTATTGGTAAAGCGCTTGA
>TARA_B110000046_G_scaffold111382_1_pt1 | contig 37856 bp, 29 predicted proteins | sample TARA_B110000046 | Tara Oceans TARA_B110000046 (sample SAMEA4397157) | marine metagenome | biome: Polar Biome; feature: [DCM] deep chlorophyll maximum layer (ENVO:01000326); material: water (ENVO:00002006), including particulate matter (ENVO:01000060) such as... | depth 40 m
CTGCAGAAAAATCATCATCACTTAAAATTCCTCCTCCTTCTCCTTCGTTTTCTTGCAAATGCATAAACATCTTCAGGTTTTTAAAACGTCTTAGATCAATACTTATATTTTTATAAATGGCCCTGATTTTATTAGGCTCTAAATTGTTAACTTTTAAGGTTACAGATTGTTCATTTTGTAATTGTACACTTGTACTACCTTGTAAACGTTCTCTTTCGATTCCTGGAGGTTGGATATAACTTCCATTATTTTGCTCAATACTAACAACACCAACCTCAAAACCTTCTAATTCAGATTGTGTTAACTCTCTGTCTGGGTCAATTGCTGGGTCAATTGTTCTTGTATAACGTCTCCAATCTCCACGAACTAAATCTAGTTCACCAAATCTAATAACAACAGGCATCTTAAATTTAGTTAAAAACATTCTTATAAAACGAATGCTGTTAAAATTAGAAATTCCATTTATAGGGACTCCATTTCTAATAGGGATTCTAAATTGATACCATTTTGTTTGTTGTGTATTCCCGTTTTCTAAAGTAACAGTAGTTGTTTTTTCATCAACAATAAAATTTCTACCTTTTACTAAATCTATTTGATTCATAGAAATTTTATACTCATAATAACTCTCAACAGTATTCATCGTTTGATCTCTGTTAATGTCTTCTACATCTGGATATGTTGATGATGAAGTAGGATATGATTCTGGCGATTGATTTAACGTTGGGGAGTTTCCTTGTGTATTGTTGAAGTCTTTATACCTTTTTATAATAGATGCATCAATAGCGTCTAATTGTGTTTCTCTAAAAAACTGAAAGTTATCTGCTGCAGGATCACTTAAATTGCTATAGACACCAATACCAGCTAATGCCTTTTCATCAGTATCATTTAATCCATCAAAACCAACATCTTGATTTGTTCTAGCTCCATCGTCTTGACTAAACGCATAAATGATTGAAGGGTTTCTTGGTACATCTCCCCAACTTGTTCTGTTTACGTTAGAGCCATCAACTTTTAAACCATCTTCTGGTAAACCGTTCTCGAACATCTTACTATTATCCTTTAAAATATCTTCAGAAATATTTCCTAAATTGATATATAAATCTCCAACCTGATTTGTTAAATCATTAGGATTTAGTCCTTGTGGAAGGCCTTCTGCATTTGTAATAGAATAATTTTGATAAGGATCCATCATCCAAAACTGAATAAACTCAACATTAGCTTGATCAAAATTATTTGTATTTAAAGGACGCATAATACCACCCCAATTTGTCTCTGGGTCCGGTAATGTTACATTTCCTTCAATAACACTCGCATTTGGGTTAAAATTGTAAGAACCTCTCTCTTCTGGAAAATAGGCTAAATCTAAAGTTCTTATTAAAGAATTTTGAGTAATGTCTAATTGTATATTTGGGAATAACTCTCTATAATTAATTAGCCTTGTTTCTGCTCTCGATAATTCATCAGCGTCAATACTTGGTGGTTTTTGACCAATTCCGTAAAAAACTTGATCTACGTTATACCAAGCTAATTTCCCCCTTTTGTAATTGTAGGATAAACCATCTTGATCTCCATTAAAACCATTAAAGTATTTTGGGGTACTTGCTTCATACCAATCTAAAGGAGATAATAAACTAATTGGTATTTGTGACGCTTCAAAATCATCTATATAAGAAGTTGCCGCACCTGCGACATCTATGCCACTTGGAGTGCCTGGTAATAAATACGCCATGTCTGCCCTAACAGATAAATTCGACACAACATCTGTATCCACAAAAGGTAATTTGTTTGCTAGTTTTGTAAAATAAGGAACCTCAGTCGCATAATCGATGTTTACACCAAACATTGTATTGTCTATCGGTTCAGCACCAAAATTAACTTTAGGAGTTATGGGTCTTTCATTTACATTTAAAACAGTGGCACCAATCACAAAATCTTCAGAAAACGTATGCTCAATATCAACACCCATAAAGGTTTTTCTTTGTTGATTAAATACCGCATTATTTTCGGTAGATACGCTTATTGGAGTTCCAGAAGCTTTTAAACCTGGATCTATAATTTGTACTCTTCCTAATTGATAATCAACTACAAAATCGACCCCTTCGACCAATTGTCTTCCACCAGCACTCACTTTTACAGAACCTCTTGGAACATTGAAAGCTCCAATAGGAATTCCGCCAGAATTTTCTGATTTAAAATATCCTTTTAAAAAATATTTATCTTTATTTTGGAAATTGTTTTGAATGTTGATTTTGGTGTCTAAATACAGCTCTTTAAACAAATAGTTTTCATCCGCTGCATTTATTAATTTATTTGCTAACCCATTTCCAAAAGGTTCTGGATCTGGAAAAATAACATATCCATTTTGAGATTTTACGGTAATGCCCTCTACGTAATCGAAGAAACCATCTGCAGTTCTAAATTGACTTTGGTCTAATTGATCTAATTTTAAAACCTGAATCAAAGGCGTATTAGCAATATCTGTAGTTTGTGCGTTTTGTAATACATTTGATGGTATCCCAGTTTCATCATCTCTATACTGAATTTCAAAACGAAAACCATCTTGTGTTAATGGATAGGCTCCTAAGGCATAAATATTTTTCATCATTAAACGCCAAGTAGGAAAAGATTCATCTTCTCCATTTACACCATCTCTTTTTGTAGTTAATATTTCACTGCGTAATAATTTTACGGCTAAATTTTCAGGAGCTTGAACTCCATCATTAGAAAATTCACCCACTTTAAAAGATTTTTTGGTACTTCCATTTATAGAACCTGCAACTGTATATTCGTATGCAACTGCTAAAACTTCACCATCATTTAGTCTTCTGTTTAACGAAATATATCCTAATTGAGGATTTAAAGTGTATTCATTTAAATCTAGCTTTCTAGCATTCTCAAGGATAGAATAATCTGATCCTTGCTCCATTTGAAAGGTGCTGCTTAATGTGTTATCTACATTAGAAATATTTCTAATTCCTGCTAAAACAGTTGTTTCGTAAATATTATTAGCACCATTTTGAGGTAGATTTATTGTAGTTGGTACATTGTTTATATTAATATTTATACTTACCGGATTCGTGCTTTGTACAGTTCCATTATCGTCTACAAGATTTTTGTAGGTATTATTAATATTATTAGATTCTCCAATATCAGCAAAAGCAACAATACTTCTAAAATCTTCTGTACTTGCATTTCTGTTCGTTACCCAAACTTCTATTCTTGTAATATTAACCTGACTACTTATTAGAGGGTAGTTTTTTAAAGAATTTGCGTAATTATCTATAAAAAACTGAGACAAGAAAAAATGTCGGTCAGTATCATAATCCGTAGTTCTTAACTCAAACTCTTGTATAGAAGCACCTGCTTCAGCAACAATAGTTTTGCTTTCAGAATTTTGTTGAGAGAAAACAGCGGTAATATTTGTGTTCCCAAATTTCAATCGCGTTTTTACACCAAATAAACTTTGTGCCCCATTAATTAGAGAGTTTTTAATTGGCATTGAAAGATTACCCACTTCAATTCCTTGTATAATACCATCTTCACCATATTTAACATCGGAAAGTGAAGGTGGTATAAACTCTAACCTAATTAAGTTTTGAAAATCAAAGGTAGATTGTGTATCATAATTCGCCGTAAAATTTAGACGTTCTCCAACTTTTGCACGTATACTTGCATTAATTTGTTGGTCAAAATCGAATGTAAAACTACTTCTGTTTTCTTCTGATATTTGAGGATTTTCTGTATTCTGATAAATAAAACCAAGTTTTAAATTTAAGCTTCCTGTTGGAGTAAATTTAACGGTATTTCCTCCAAAAATAGATTCAAAAAACTTTGAGTTCACATAATAAGTAGGTAGTAAATCTTTTTGTGCAGAAACAGAACCCTTCTTTTTACTATTCGTTGCACTTACCTTAGCTTTAAAGTAGTCCAACATATCTCGTTTTAAACGATATTGTTGGTATTCTCTTTGAGTTAAGAAAATTGGCGTTTTTGTGTAATATTTGCCAATCTTTTCTATAATTACATACCTGTTTAATTCTTTGTCAAAAATAATTTCTTTTTGAGCTAAATCATCTAAAAAAAGGCCTCCTCTTTGTGTATGATTAAAATTGTATTTTAATTGTAAAGTGTCTTTTTTTATGTTCGTAGAATCTATACCGTTTTCCGCTTGGGCGTATGAAGATAAGTTTACTGCGAAAGTAAAGAGGACTAATAAAAAGATGTTTTTTAATAATCTGATCAATTGATTATAAGTTTTTTAAAGCTGATTTAATAATTTGTTCCACAGAAGCTTCATGGTTTCCTTTTAAAACAGCACTTACAACTTTTTCAGATTGTTTTCTATTAAATCCTAAAACCTCTAAAGCAGATAACGCTTCATCTTTGTTAGTATTGCTTGAGTTTATGGAAAGTTCATCAATATCAAACGTTTTTAAAATTTTATCTTTTAAATCTACAATTACTCTTTGTGCCGTTTTTATCCCAATTCCTTTTACAGATTGAATTAGCGCTACATTTTCTGTAGCAATTGCATTTTGTATTTCTTCGGATGTCATCGATGAAAGCATTGTTCTTGCAATACTTGGACCAACACCAGAAACAGAAATTAATAATTTAAAAATTTCTCTTTCTGTTTTATTTATAAAGCCAAAAAGTGTGTGTGCATCTTCTCTAATAGATAAATGCGTATATAATATTACGTTTTCACTCTCTGGTAAACTAGAAAAAGTATTTAAAGAAATATGTAATAAATAACCAACACCATTGCAGTCTACAACAACTTCTGTTGGGCTTTTTTCAACTAATCTTCCTCTAACTTGCGTAATCATGAATTCTTTTTATGGCCCCAATGTAATAAATTATTTGTTCTTTTCTCTTTGTTGAGCATCAACACATGCTAAAGCCGCCATATTTACCATTTCATCTACACTTGCACCCAATTGAAAAACATGTACCGCTTTACTTAATCCTAAAATTACGGGTCCAATAGATTCTGCGCCTTGCACTTGTTTTAATAATTTATAGGTAATGTTTGCAGATTCTAAATTCGGAAAAATTAAAACATTTACTTTTTTACCATTTAATTTAGAAAACGGAAATTCTTTTGCTAGCATTTCTGGATTCAATGCAAAATCTGCTTGTATTTCTCCGTCTACAATTGCATCAGGATAATGGCGATGAATAAAAGTAACCGCTTCTTTAATTTTTACAGAAGTTTCTGTATTAATAGTTCCAAAATTAGAGAAAGACAACATGGCTACATTTGCTTTCATACCGAACATTTTCACCAACTTTGATGTCATCTGAGTAATCTTTACCAAATCTTTAGCTGAAGGATTGATATTGATTGTTGTATCTGCTAAAAATAATGGCCCTTGTTTGGTTAACATTAAATTACAAGCTGCAATTTTAGAAATGCCTTTGTCTTTTTCAATTAACTCAAGTATTGGTTTTACAACAGTAGGGTAAGGTCTAGAGTAACCTGTAACTAAAGCATCAGCTTCGTTTTCATTTACCATCATTGCTCCAAAATAATTACGCTCTCGCATTAATTTTTTTGCTTCAGATAAAGTTCTTCCTTTGCGTTGTCTTCTTTTCCAATAAGCTTCTCCAAAACGATCTCTGCGCTCCTTTTCCTCATCTGTTTTTGGATCAAAGATTGGTACATTAGCAATAAAACCAATTTCTTCCTTTAGCTCTAAAATTAATTCTTTTCTACCTAATAAAATAGGTTTTCCAAGTTTCTCTTCATGCACTCTTTGTGCCGCCTTTAAGACATCTAAATGATCAGCTTCAGCAAAAACAATTCGTTTTAAATTGCTCTTAGCTCTGTTATGAATCATTCTAATTTCTTTGCTTCCAGAACCAGACCTTTCCATTAATTCTTCCCTGTACTTTTCCCAATCAGAAATTGGTTCTAAAGCAACTCCAGAATCCATTGCTGCTTTTGCAATTGCTGGTGGAATTTCATAAATTAACCTTGGGTCAAATGGTTTTGGAATGATGTATTCTCTACCAAAAGATAGACTTACTTCATCATATACAATATTTACTTGTTCTGGCACTGACTTCTTTGCTAGATCGGCTAAAGCATGTACAGCAGCCATTTTCATCTCTTCGTTTATTTTAGTAGCTCTAACATCTAAAGCTCCTCTGAAAATAAAAGGAAATCCAAGTACGTTATTTACTTGATTAGGATGATCTGATCTACCCGTAGCCATAATAATATCCTTTCTTGTAGCAACTGCGATATCGTATTCTATTTCTGGTTCAGGATTTGCCATTGCAAAAACAATTGGGTCTTTCGCCATCGATAATAGCATTTCTGGAGAAACTACATTTCCTGTAGAAAGGCCAATAAAAATATCTGCGTTTTGCATCGCTTCATCAAGGTTGTTTAAATCTTGATCAGTAGCAAATTCTGCTTTTTGTGACGTTAAACTTTCTCTATCTTTTCGGATTACACCTTTGCTGTCACACATAACGATGTTTTCTCTTATTGCTCCTAATTTTAGGTACAAGCGTGTGCAAGAAATTGCTGCAGCACCTGCGCCATTTACAACAATTTTGACTTTAGAAATATCTTTTTCAGTAATCTCAATAGCATTCTTTAAAGCTGCAGCAGAAATAATTGCTGTTCCGTGTTGATCATCGTGCATTACCGGAATGTCTAATTCCTCTTTTAATCTTCTTTCTATTTCAAAAGCTTCAGGAGCTTTGATATCTTCTAAATTAATTCCACCAAAAGTAGGCGCAATTGCTTTTACGGTTTGTATAAAAAGTTCTACATCAGTTGCATCAACTTCAATATCAAAAACATCAATATCAGCAAATATTTTAAAAAGTAAACCTTTTCCTTCCATAACTGGTTTTGAGGCTTCTGGGCCGATATCACCCAGGCCTAAAACGGCTGTTCCGTTTGTAATTACGGCTACTAGATTTCCTTTAGCAGTATATTTGTAAACGTTTTCTTTATTTTTGGCAATCTCTAAACAAGGTTCTGCAACTCCTGGAGAATAAGCAAGTGCTAAATCATGTTGTGTAGCATATTTTTTAGTAGGAACAACTTCAATCTTTCCGGGCTTTGGCTTTGCGTGATATAATAAAGCTTCATGTCTTTTTCTAGAATCGCTCATAAAATATTTGTTTACTTATTAAGCTTACAAATATATGCTTTTCAATCAAAGAGCAAAGGAAGTTTTTAAACTTTTAAGAATTGCAGACATCTCTTTATATCAGTAAGCTCTGTTCTCTTTTTAGTTGATTTTTTAAAAGTTTATAAATAGATTTTTTACTTATTTTATTTATTTAAAAGGTTGTTTAACAAATTTTAATCTTTTTCTTGTAACATAAACTTTATTTTTGCGTCTGTTAACTAAAATAAGCTATGAAAAAAATTACGATTCTATTCTTTCTCATTGTTTCAATAAATTTTGTTGCGCAAGTAAAAGGGAAAATAACAGATAATAAAAGCCAACCGTTATCTTTTGTAAGTATATACTTAGATAGAAGCATTACAGGCACTACTTCTAATGATAATGGAGATTATGTCCTAGATCTTACTAAAAAAGGAAAGTATGTGATTGTTTTTCAGTTTTTAGGTTTTAAAACAGTGAAAAAAGAAGTAGAAATCTTTTCATTTCCTTTTAATCTAAATGTAAAATTAGAGGAAGAAAGTGTGCAATTAAGTGAGATTTCTATTTCAACCAAAGACAACCCTGCGAATCGAATCATTAGAAATGTAATTGCAAATAAAGATAAGAACACCGATAAGTTTGCAAATTATACTGCTAAGTTTTATTCTCGAGGTTTGTATAGAATAAAAGATGCACCAAAGAAATTTTTAGGTCAAACTTTAGGGGATTTCGGTGGAGGTTTAGATTCTACAAGAAGTGGAATTATCTATCTCTCGGAGACTATTTCTGATATTAAATTTCAAAAAAAACCTAGAAATTTTAAAGAGAATATTATTGCTTCTAAAGTTAGTGGGCGAGATAATGGCATAAGTTTTAATAGAGCAGAAGATGCAAATATTAATTTTTATGAAAATAGTGTTTCGTTTGGAAATGATTTAATTTCACCACTTTCTTCAAATGCTTTTAGTTACTATGCGTTTAAATTAGAAGGAACTTTCTATGATAAAAACGGAAAGTTGATCAATAAAATAAATATAATACCAAAACGTAAAAACGATCGAGTATTTAGTGGTTCTCTATATATAGTCGAAGATGACTGGGCCTTGTACGGAGCAGATGTTTCAGTTACAGGTGCGCAAGTAAATATTCCTGTGGTGGATGTTCTAAAACTGAAACAAAACTATAATTACTCTGATAAGAATGATGCTTGGGTTTTAATCAGTCAAAGTATCGATTTTAAGGTAAATGCTTTTGGTTTTAAGTTTGATGGACGCTTTTCAGCCGCTTTCTCTGAGTACAATTTTACACCCAATTTTACTAAAAAAACATTTTCAAATGAAGTGTTAACTTTTGAGAAAGAAGCTACTGAAAAAGAGTCTTCTTATTGGACGAGTCTAAGACCGGTTCCTTTAACGATAGAAGAAGTAAAAGATTATGAAATTAAAGACAGTTTAAAAGTAGTTCGTAAATCTAAAAAATATTTAGATTCTGTAAATAAAAAGCAAAATAAGGTTAGTTTTCTTTCTCCAATTACAGGCTATACCTATAGAAATTCTCACGAAAAATGGTCTTTATCTTATAATGGTTTAATAAAAGATTTAGGATTTAATACCGTACAAGGTTTTAATACTTCTATGGGGATTCGTTATTTTAAAAACATAAACGACAAAGGAAATTGGTGGAGTGCAGGTGTAAATGTTAATTATGGTTTTTCAGAAAAAAGAGCAAGACCAATATTTTTCTTTAATAAAAAATGGAATAATATTTCTAGACCAACAATGTCTGTTTCTGGAGGTGTAACAACTGCCCAATTTAATGGGAGAAATCCAATCTCAAAAATGGATAATTTAGTACGCACCTTATTAAGAAGAGAAAATTATTTAAAGATTTTTGAAAAAGAGTTTGCAAAAATTGGTTATTCAGAAGAAATTAAAAACGGAGTATATTTTTCATCGTCTCTAGAATATGCAAATAGAAAACCACTCTTTAACACCAGCAATTATTCTTTCGCACGTCAAAGTAAGACAGATCCTTATACATCTAATAATCCTTTAGATATAGTAAATTATAGTACTGCAGCTTTCTCAGAACATAAAATTGCTTCTTTAAAGGTGGGTGCAACCTTTATCTTTAATCAAAAATATTTATCGTATCCTGATAGAAAGTTTAATATTGGAGACACGAAATTTCCATCTTTAAGTTTGGTCTATAGGAAAAATTTTGGGGCTTCAAATTCTGAATTAAATTCGGATGTATTTGTTGCTAATGTTAGACAGAATATTGATGCAGGAAACTATGGAAAATTAGCTTATAATCTTAGAGGAGGAATGTTCTTAAAAAGAAAAAATATTGCTTTTATGGACCATTTACAAGCCAACGGGAACGAATTGTTTTTTATCACAGACAACCAATTAAATAGTTTTGGTTTATTAGCGTATTACAAGTTTTATACGAATGATAAATATGCAGAAGCACATATAGAACATAATTTTAAAGGGGCGTTTCTGGGTAAAATCCCTTTAATTAATAGGCTTAATTTTTATTTAGTTGGAGGGGCAAAAAGCTTGTTTACGGCAGATTCAAAACCATATACAGAATATTCTGTAGGATTAGATAATATAGGTTTTGGTAAATGGCGTTTTTTAAGAGTTGATTATGTAAAATCTTTTCATGCAGGAATTAAAAATGATGGATTCTTACTTAGATTCAAAATATTAAACTAATACTTTTTATCTTTGTTAATCATGAAAATAAAAACACTCTTTTTCGGAATTACAACAGACCTAGTGGAAACTTCAAATATAGACTTAGAGTTTTCAGAAGCTTCAACAGTTCTTGATTTCAAAAATTTGTTGAAGAAAAATTATCCTCAGTTAGAAAATTTGGATTCTTACGCAATTGCAGTAAATGAATGTTATGCAACTGATGATTTAATTTTAAAAAAAAACGATATAGTTGCTGTAATTCCACCTGTTAGTGGAGGTTAATGTTACCCTGAAGGTGTTTTAGAATCAAATAAGATTAAAGAAACTTTCTTTCTTATGTTTCTATGTGGTCAAATTAAAACTACCTTAAATACTTTTTATCCACATAAAAAGTTCCAAAAGGTAAAACAGAGGCAACCATTACAATTGCTAAGGTTTTTGGATTCCATTTCATTTGCTTTTGAAGTACGATTGCGAACACAATATACAGCATAAATAAAATTCCGTGAGGCATTCCTAATATTTTCACATAAGAAGCATCACCTTGAAAATATTTAATTGGTGAAGCAATAAATAGTAACAATAAATAAGAAACGCCTTCTAAAAAACTAATAATTCTAAAGATATTTTTCATTGATTTTTAATATTGGTAATTGCGAGTAATATGATAAAAGTATACTTGTTAAAACGAAGATTACTTCGTCATAACTTCCATGTAATAACGTTTTATTTTATAATTACAAAAATACAATTTTGTTTTCCTATTTTTGTTCATCAATGAAAAGAACTTTAATAAAAATCACATCAGAGAAACTAGACTTACAAGAATGTTACCGTTTTGTAGAGGATGATTCATGTGGAGGAATTTCTGCATTTATTGGCACAGTAAGAAATGACACGCAAGGCAAAGAAGTAACACAATTAGATTTTTCGACCTATAAGCCAATGGCAATTAGGGAAATGCAAAAAATTGCAGATTTGGTTTTAGAAAAATTTGACATCAAAAAAATAGCCATTTATCACGCAGAAGGAATGTTGCAAATTGGCGATATTCCTGTAATTATTACCACTTCATCTAAACATAGGAAAGCAGCTTTTGAGGCCTGTGAATTTGCGATAGATACGTTAAAAGAAACAGTACCTATTTGGAAAAAAGAACATTTTTCAGATGGCGAAGTATGGGTGAATGCACATCCGTAATTTTAGATTACAATCTTTTTAAGCCTTGCGAACTAAATACTACTGCTGAATACTCTTTACTGAACGACTCTGCATCCATAAATAAAACTGTAATCCAAACAAGATTGCACCAGATAATAAGTGTATTGCCTGTGTTCCTATCGGAAATTCTGCATAATACATTAAAATTCCTGTAATGGTTTCTACGAAGATTAAGAAGACAATCCAGTTTACGAGTTTGTAGCCCAGTTTTTTAATTTGGTTCAGATAAAATAATCCAAAATTGACCAATACAATAGCAATTGTAAACGATCGATGAAAGTAGAATTTAAAACTAGGATTCATTAAACTATACTCTTTATTTTCAAAACCAAAAAGTTTTACTTGTTCATCTATAAATTGTCTTACTTGAGTTCCCATTGCAATTTGTATCAGAGAAAAAAATACAGAAAGAAGTAGTAGTTTGTTAAAGACTGAATTGTAATTATACTTCTTTTTATCATCAGAAACAATAAATTTTAATTGTAGCAAAAGAGCAATAATAATTAAACCAATAACCATATGTATGGTAATCATTCCAGGTTTTAAATTTGTGTCTACGACCATTTTCCCCAAAGCAGCTTCAACAAGCATTAAAAAGAAGGCAGTAAAAGATAGTATAGGAATTATCCTCTTTGTTTTCCAGAACTTAGCCGCTCCATAAATTAGGAATAAGAAAACGAAACCAGATAAAACAGTTGCCAATCGATTAATATATTCTGTCCAAGTATGAAATTTATTAAACTTAGCATAATCGTGTTTTGTATAGTTTACCCAATTATTGTTGTTGAACTCTAATGAGGTTTTGATGTCGTTTTCAGCAACAAATAAAACTTCGTCTTTAATAATTATAAAACCTTTTTTAAACTCACTATTTGGTTTCCAAGTAATTTGTTCTTCTGAAGTTGGTGGAATATAGTAGCCAAAACATTTTGGCCAATCAGGGCAACCCATCCCAGAACCAGTCATTCTAACAATAGAACCTGCTAAAAAAATTAAATACACAGAAATAATTGCAATTTGTACAATTTTAGGAAATCTACTTTTCATCAGAAATAAATATTTTTACAAAAATACGGCAAAAAAAAGACGCTTAAAATATTTTAAACGACTTGTTCTTATCTAAATAAAATCTAAATAAGTTTATAGTATTTTAATACATTTATTTTTAGATTACGTTCTATTGATTCACTTTCAATTAAAAGTTCTTTAGATTCGTTGAGCAGTTTTATGGTACTTATTATCTTTATAAAGAGTAATTAAATATTATTAAGTTTTAGAAGAGCATCGTTTAGTGTTCTTTTCTTGAAAAAGAAAAAAATAAAGCAAAAAAAAACCGTCTAAAATATTTTAGACGATCTTTTGTTTTGTAAAAAATTTAAATAATAGTTATTAGATAACTCTAACGTCTACCGCATTTAAACCTTTTCTACCTTCTTTTAGGTCAAACTCTACTGCGTCGCCTTCTCTAACTTCGTCAATTAATCCTGATACATGTAAAAAATACTCTGTATTTGAATCATCTTCTGTTACAAATCCAAATCCTTTAGATTCGTTGAAGAATTTTACTGTTCCTTTTTTCAAAATAATATAATGTATATGTTAATAATAGTTCAAAGATACGATTTATAATGTCTCACAATAACATTTTTAGGTATTTTGAATTAAAAATATTTTTTAAAGTGGATACATATATAAATTGTGCATTTTTTTTTAAAAAACAATTATTAAATGAGTTAAAAAAGAATTTTAAGACAAAGTCAATAGAATTAGGGTTTTAAGATTTTTTTTAGTTTTAATTAACTGTATATCAAATAATTGAGGATATCGTAAAATATGCAAAAAGTTAAAAATTTTATCATTTTGTTAAAAACTTCAAGGGTTTTGTGAATAAGTTTGACTTTCATTTTTAAGTAAAATTAACAACCTTTGTTAGGATCTAATTAACATTCATCTAATAATAATCTACCGTGGAAATTACACATATCATAAAAAGAGACTCTGAAATCAGCATTTTTGAGTTAGATAAAATTATAAAAGCCATTGAAAAAGCGATGCTTTCTGTTAACAACGGTACTCGAAGAGATGCAATTGCAATTTCTAATATTGTAAACGGTACTTTATTAGAAAGGAAACTAAATGAACCTCTTTATGTTCCTACAGTAGAACAGGTGCAAGACATTGTAGAATACAAGTTAATGGATAGTCCTTTTCATGATGTTGCTAAGGCATATATTTTATATAGAGACGAACAAACAAGGAGTAGAAAAAGAAATATTTTTGAAAAAAGATTGAATTTAAAGCCTTATGATTACCCCGCTTTAACTGAGTATGTAGATGCTATTAGACACTCTTACTGGATTCATACAGAATTTAATTATACAAGCGACATTCAAGATTTCAAGGCATATCTTTCTGAGGTAGAGAAAAGTGCTATAAAAAATACAATGTTAGCAATTTCCCAAATAGAAGTGGCTGTTAAAACTTTTTGGGGAGACATTTATAAAAAAATGCCGAAGCCAGAAATTGGTGCGGTTGGTTCTACATTTGCAGAAAGTGAGGTACGTCATCATGATGCATACTCGCACTTATTAGAGATTTTAGGGTTAAACAATGAGTTTCAAAACTTAAAGAAAAACCCGGTAATGATGAGGCGTGTTAATTACTTAGAAGGCGCTTTAAAAAACGTAAGTAGTGAAGACAATAAAGAGTTTTCTGAATCTATTATTTTATTTTCTCTATTTATAGAACACGTATCTTTATTTTCTCAGTTTTTAATTATAATGGCTTTTAACAAGCATAAAAATGTGTTAAAAGGAATTTCTAATGTTGTTGAGGCTACCTCTAAAGAAGAGCAAATTCATGGAGATTTTGGTATTGATCTTATCAAAATTATTAAGGAGGAAAATCCAGATTGGTTTGATGAGGATCATAGTTTAATGGTCCAAGAAACCTGTCGAGAAGCTTTTATTTCTGAAAGTAAAATAATCGATTGGATTTTCGAAAAAGGGGAATTAGATTTTCTTCCTAAAAATGTAATTAAGGAATTCATAAAAAATAGATTTAATAACTCCCTAGCAAGTATTGGTATTGCTAAAATATTTGATATCGATCAAGTATTATTAGCTGAAACAGATTGGTTCGATGATGAAATTATAGGGACCAAACACGGCGATTTCTTTGTTAAAAGATCTATTAATTACAGCAAACGAACTAAAAGTATAACTAGCGACGACTTATTTTAAATTATGATGACCCCAAACGAAACAAAGATTACAGAACTTACCGATCACGAAAAATTAATTCAAGCAAGAAATACTGCTAGGAAAGAAATTCTTGAAAAAAGAAAAGAACCTGAAATTAGCTGGTTAACAGAAAATAGCCGTAAATTTTTAGAGTCAGGATATTTAACAGGAAAAACAACTCCAGAGGAAAGAATACGTGAAATAGCGGATAACGCAGAAGGTATTTTAAAAATAAAAGGCTTTTCGGATAAGTTTTATAAATATATGGCAGCGGGTTATTATTCGTTAGCATCGCCAGTTTGGTCTAATTTCGGAAAGAAAAGAGGTTTGCCTATTAGTTGTTTTGGTTCACATGTAGCAGATGATATGGGAGATATTTTGTACTCACAATCAGAAGTTGGTATGATGTCTAAATTAGGTGGAGGTACTTCTGGGTACTTTGGTAAGTTACGTCAAAGAGGTGCAGATGTAAAAAATAATGGGTCTTCATCAGGTTCAGTACACATTATGCAATTATTTGAAAAAATGGTTGATGTTGTGAGTCAAGGTTCGGTAAGACGTGGACGTTTTTCCCCTTATTTACCGGTAGATCACGAAGACATTAAAGAGTTTTTAGAAATTGGTACAGAAGGAAACCCAATACAAGAATTAACGCACGGTGTTACTGTTAGTGACCAATGGATGCAAGAAATGATTGATGGGGATACAGAAAAGAGAAGTATTTGGGCGAAAATATTACAACGAAGAGGAGAAATAGGGTATCCTTACATTCTTTTTAGAGACAATGCAAATAACGGAACGGTAGATGTCTATAAAGACAAAAACCACGAAATTTACGCAAGTAATCTATGTACAGAGATTATGTTGCCTTCTAATGAAGACTGGTCTTTTGTTTGTTGTTTATCATCTGTTAATTTGGTGCATTACGATGAATGGAAAGATACAGATGCAGTAGAAACATTGGCTTACTTTTTAGATGCGGTAATGCAAGAGTTTATAAATAAATTAGAAGTGTTTAAAGATTCATCAAATAGAGACGATCAGTTTACGTTTCGTTTTATGGAAAAGGCTTATAATTTTGCAAAAGACAATAGAGCGTTAGGTTTAGGAGCTTTGGGCTGGCATTCTTTATTGCAATCTAAAATGTTAGCATTTGACAGTCAAGAAGCGTATAATTTAAATACAGAGATTTTTAAGGTTATTAAAGAGAAATCATACAAAGCCTCAGAAGAAATGGCGAAGATGTATGGAGAACCATCTGTATTGAAAGGATATGGAAGACGCAACACCACTTTAAACGCAATAGCACCCACTACATCGTCTGCTTTTATTTTAGGGCAAGTATCACAGGGTATCGAGCCAATTTGGTCTAATATTTATGTAAAAGATATTGCAAAAATTAAAACAACCATTAGAAATCCGGTTTTAGAAAAATTACTAGAAGAAAAAGGACAAAGTACTTCAGATGTTTGGAAGAGTATTCGAGACAATGATGGTTCTGTGCAGCACTTGAGCATCTTAACAGCAGCAGAGAAAGACGTATTTAAAACGTATTCAGAAATAGATCAAAAAGTAATCGTGTATCAAGCGGCAAATAGACAAACCCATATAGATCAAGGACAATCTATAAATATTATGGTACATCCAGATATGCCAATTAAAGATGTAAACGATGTATATATTACAGCATGGAAACTAGGTGTAAAATCTATGTATTACCAACACAGTATGAATGCAGCACAAAAATTTAAACAAAAGAAAGACTGTTTAAATTGTGAGGGATAATTGTTTTGATTATTTTTCATAAAAAGTTGATGAAAAAGAGAAGTCGAAAGGCTTCTCTTTTTTTTGTTAACTTCGGCAATATTTTTTTACTATGATGAACTGGGAACAACTACTTTCTTTAAAACGATTTGGAGATACAGAAAAACGAGACAGAGCCAAACAAGATGAAACACGCTTGGGCTTTGATGTGGATTTTGATAGAATTATATTTTCTTCCGCATTTAGAAGTTTACAAGACAAAACACAGGTAATTCCTTTATCAGAAACAGATTTTGTACACACCCGTTTAACGCACAGTTTAGAAGTGTCTGTTGTGGGTAGAACCTTAGGTAGAAGAGTCGGTAAGGTGTTGTTAGAACGCCACCCAAACTTAGCAGCTTTGGGGTATACTTTTAATGATTTTGGTGCTATTGTTGCAGCGGCCTCTGTAACACACGATATTGGGAATCCGCCTTTTGGGCATTCAGGAGAAAAAGCTATTGGCGAGTATTTTAAAACAGGAAACGGTGCGAAGTATAAAGATAAACTTACAGATAAAGAATACCAAGATTTAATAGATTTTGAAGGAAACGCAAACGGATTTAAAATATTAACAGAAACTAGAGAAGGGGTTTCTGGCGGATTAAGATTGTCTTATGCAACGTTAGGTGCTTTTTTAAAATATCCGAAGGAGAGCATACCAAAAAAACCAACGCCCCATATTGTAGATAAAAAGTACGGTTTCTTTCAGTCAGAAAAAATAGAATTTTTAGATGTTGTTAAAGATTTAGGTTTGATGCAAAAATCTACAACAGAAGATATTTCTTTTTACAGACATCCATTAGCCTATTTAGTAGAAGCCGCAGATGATATTTGTTACACAATTATCGATTTTGAAGACGGAATAAACTTGGGCTTAATTGAAGAAGAGTTCGCTTTAGAATACATGATTAAGTTGGTGAAGGATACAATTGATAGCAAAAAATATCATTCCCTACTTTATAAAAAAGACAGGGTGAGTTATTTAAGAGCCTTAGCAATTGGCGTATTAATTAATGAAGCTGTAGAAATTTTTCTAGCCAATGAAGAAGCAATTTTAAACGGAACCTTCGATAAATCTTTATTAGACAAATGTGCCTATGAAGCACAGATTAACGACATTATTAAAATAAGTGTTGATAAAATTTACAAAAGCAAAGAGGTTGTAGAAAAAGAAGTTGCTGGTTATCGAATTATTGCAGACCTGTTAGATGTTTTTGTGAGTTCGTTAAATAATAAGTTCGACGGAACATCATCTAATTATGACAAGCTAGTATTAAATCTATTACCAGAAGAATATCAAATAGAAAGTGCTCGTCTTTATAATAGAATTATGTTAATTTGTAGCTATGTTGCAGGTATGTCAGATAGTTATGCGATTAGAATGCATAAAAAATTAACAGGAAATATATTATAGAGAAACAAATTTTAATTAAATTTGGGAACTTTAAAGGTCAAAAAAGTCAAAAAAGTCAAAAAGGTCAAAAAGGTCAAAAAATTAAAAAAATGAAAAAAAAATTACTTCTTTCAATTGTATTATTTGCAGCGATCGCTTTTACATATAATGCGCTCACAAAACAAACAGAAATAGAAAAACTAAGAGAAAGACATGCTACTTTTCTGAAAAATCATTCGTTTAATAAAACAATGGATTTATCTAAAAAAGAAAGAAAAGCATTGTCTTTACCACCAAATGCCTATTTTGAACAAGAATATTTAAATGAAATAAATCCAGCTACTGGGCTTACTAATAAGAGAGAACTATTGCAATTACAAGAGCAATTAAACTCAGAAAGATTAGCGCAAAGAGCCCCAGGAGATGCGACTGATAATGCATGGGTAGAAAGAGGTCCAGACAATGTTGGTGGTAGAACTAGGGCAGTAATTTTTGATCCTAACGATTCCACTCAAGAAACAGTCTACGCAGGAGGTGTTAGTGGAGGATTGTGGAAAAACACAAATATCTCAGATATAAACTCTGTTTGGAGTTATGTTGGTATTTCAGAAAACTTATCTGTGTCTTCAATTGCTATAGATCCAAATAACAACAACATTTGGTATGTAGGTACAGGAGAATCGTATACTGGTGCAGATGCAGTTGGAAATGGACTTTGGAAAACAACGGATGGAGGTACAACATGGAATCACGTTTTTGGAGGTGTAACAGGAGACTCATACGTAGATACATCACCATCAGCAGTTCTTACAATAAATAGTCCAGCTAGCATTGCAACAGACTACAGCATTACTGTTACAAGTAGTTTTGGATCCGATTTAAGCACCGCAATTACTGGAGACCTGGTTCTTGCTATTGACGGAGCATCTCCATCAGAGGATGCTTGTTCTACCATTTTGAATACATCTGAAATGAATGGTAAAATTGCAGTAATTAAAAGAGGTGCATGTACTTTTGATGACAAAGTAAAACGAGCTCAAGATGCAGGAGCAATTGCGGTTATTGTTGTAAACAACGTAAGTGGAGCACCGATACTTATGGGGGGAGACGGCTTAGGTTTTGAAGAGGAAGGAAATCCATTAAATATTACAATTACCTCAGTAATGGTTTCTATGACAGATGGAGATGCAATTATTGCAGCTTTAGGAAGCGGTGTAAATGGAACCTTACAGCCAGGTTCTAGTACTTCAGGTTATAATATTTTACCAGGAATACAGCATATAAATGATTTGGTAGTAAGAGATAACAATGGAACTTCTGAGGTATTCTTTGCTGCTGCCGAAACATTTGCTTCAGGAGCTTTATTAGGAATTAATGAATTAGGAGTTTATAAATCTACTGATGGAACTAATTTCTCAAAACTGGTATTAAGTGCTGGTGAAGATTTAGAACCTAACAACATAAAAATAGCGGCTGATAATTCTATTTATGTTTCTACCCAATCGAATTCTTTTGGTCAAGGAGGAGGGCGTATATATCACTCTATTGACGGAACAACATTTACATTAAAACATACTGTACCTAGTGGTTCAAGAACAGAAATAGCTTGTTCTCCAACAGATGCGAATACAGTATATGTTTTGGCACAATTAAGCTCAGACCCAGTAGGGATATACAAAACAACCGATAATTTTACGAATATTACAACCTTAGCATTACCGAATGATGCAGATACTGGAATTGATGCAAACGATTTTACGAGAGGACAGGCTTTTTATGATTTACTTATAAGAGTAGATCCAAACGATGAAAACACACTGTATGTTGGTGGTATAGATTTGTTTAAAAGTATCGATGGAGGAACTTCATGGTCTCAAATATCACACTGGTATGGCGGATTTGGCTTCCAAGAAGTACATGCAGATCAGCACGGATTGGCATTTTCATCATCTTCTAGAATGTTGTTTAGCAACGATGGTGGTGTGTATCTTTCTAACGATGCAGGGGCTACTATTCTTCCAAGAAAAAAAGGGTATAATACCTTACAGTTTTATACAGTTGCTGTTGCGCCTACCACTGCCTTTTCTGGTGACGAATACTTCTTAGCAGGGGCACAAGACAATGGAACTCTACTCATAGAAAACGCTACTGCGGGAGTAAATAGCTTTTATGAAAGACAAGGAGGAGACGGAGCCTACAGTTTTTTCGATCAAGATGGTACAGACACTTATTGCATCGCAAATTACGTGTACAATGGCAATATTAGATTATACGATTTAGCAACTGGTGCTATCAGAACTATTAATTCTGAATCTGGATCTAATGGAGATTTTATCAACCAGGAAGCATTAGATTCTAATTTAGATATTTTATACTCTAATTATTCTAGTGGCTCAGACTTTATTGTAAAAATGTATAGAAACATTAAATCTGGTACGGTTACTAGAACAAATATTTCTGATGCTGCGATTATGAATTCGGAGCCATCAGCCTTAACGGTTTCTCCATATACAACAAGTCAATCTAATTTATTTATTGGTCTTAAAAACGGGAAAGTAATCAAGATAGCAGGAACAACAAATACGTTCCCTAACAATCCTGAATGGTCAGATATCACAGGTCCTGATTTTTTGGGTTCTGTTTCTGATATAGAATTTGGGACTAATGAAAACGAAATTTTTGTAACGATGCATAACTATGGTGTTCAAAATATTTGGTATACAAACGATGGAGGAACAACTTGGGAAGGTAAAGAAGGAAATCTACCAGACATCCCTGTAAAAGCGATTTTACAAAATCCTTTATTAATAGAAGAGGTAATTATTGGTACAGAGCTGGGTGTGTGGAGAACTTCAAACTTTTCTGATGCTAATCCAACTTGGATTCAGTCTTATAATGGTATGAGCAACGTAAAAGTAACTGATTTAGATTTAAGAGATGACAATATGGTTTTTGCATCTACTTATGGTAGAGGTGTGTTCTCCGGACAGTTTACAGATGCTGTTGCTTCTGTTGATGCTGTTTTTATTGATAAAAAAGCATTTACAGTATATCCTACCGTTTCTAATGGGGACTTCACTTTACAAGCTGAAAATTCATTAGGGTTAACTGAAATGAATATTTTTAGTATTACAGGAAAGCAAGTATATGTGAAAGAAATAGATTTCACTTCAAATGGTAAACAAGAAATTTCAGTAAATTTAAATGCGGGAGTTTATATTGTAAGTATCGTTGATGAAAACAATAAAAAATCTTCAAGTAAGATAGTAATCGAGTAATTTATTACGCAACTTAAGCATAAAAAAAGACGCTAATTTTAGCGTCTTTTTTTTATGTTATGTTTTCAAATGTGTTTTTTAAAGTAATGGCATCCAAACCAACTTTATTGTAGAGTTCTTTAGCGCTGCCATGTGCTATAAATTCATCCGGAATTCCTAAGTTTTTAATTTTATTCGTATAATTATTTTCAGCAGCAAATTCTAAAAGAGAAGAGCCAAAACCACCTTTTACGGTTCCATCCTCAATCGTGATGATGGTTTGGTGTTTTTTAAAAATTTGATGTAATAATTGTACATCCAAAGGTTTTACGAAACGCATATCAAAATGTGAAAATGTATCTTTTTTTTCTGATAAAAGAATGGCTTCCTCACTATTTTTTGCCACAGTTCCAATTGATAAAATAGCGATCTTTTTCCCTTCTTTTAAGCAAATTCCTTTTCCAATTTCGATTTTTTCAAAAGGTTTTTGCCAATCAATAATAGTTCCAGTTCCTCTTGGATATCTTATTGCAATCGGATTCTCTAATCCTAATTGAGCCGTATATAAAATATTACGCAATTCAATTTCATTTCTTGGCGCAAAAATAATGATGTTTGGAATACATCTTAGATACGCTAAATCAAAAACCCCATGATGTGTCGCGCCATCTTCACCCACTAATCCAGCTCTATCCAAACAAAAAATAACCGGTAAATTTTGCAAAGCAACATCATGGATTACTTGGTCGTAAGCACGTTGTAAAAACGTAGAATAAATATTACAAAACGGAATTAACCCTTGCGTTGCCATTCCTGCAGCCAAAGTAACGGCATGTTGTTCTGCGATACCAACATCAAAAGTTCTTTTCGGGAATTCTTGGAACATAAACTTTAAAGAACTACCTGTTAGCATTGCTGGTGTAATTCCAACAATTTTATCATTTTGTTTTGCTAATTCTAGAATCGTTTTTCCAAAAACATCTTGATATTTGGTATAAAGACTTACCTCTTTTTTAATGCGTTCACCAGAAATTTTATCAAACTTTCCAGGAGCATGATAGGTTACTTGGTCTTCTTCAGCTTGCTGTAAACCTTTTCCTTTTGTTGTAATTACGTGTAAAAATTTTGGCCCTTTTACGCTTTTTAAACGTTCTAACTCTGACAGAACTTTGGATAAATCATGACCGTCAATTGGGCCAGAATAGTCAAAGTTTAAAGCTTTTATAATATTGTTTTGTGCGGCTAATCTTTTATCTGTTTTCACCTTTGTTAGATACTCTTTTAAAGCACCAACGGAAGGATCAATACCAATAGCGTTGTCATTTAAAATGATGAGTAAATTTGCGTTAGAAACTCCTGCATGATTCAAGGCTTCAAAAGCCATTCCGCTTGCAATAGAAGCATCACCAATAACTGCAATATGTTGTTTTTCTGTTTCTCCTTTTAAGTTCGATGCAATTGCCATTCCTAGTGCAGCAGAAATAGAAGTTGATGAATGACCAACTCCAAAAGCATCATATTCACTTTCTGTTCTTGATGGAAAACCTGCAATTCCCTCAGATTGTCTGTTGGTATGAAAAGTATTTTTTCTGCCTGTTAAAATTTTATGGCCATACGCTTGATGACCAACATCCCAAACTAGCAAATCGTTTGGTGTATCAAACAAATAATGCAGTGCTATTGTTAATTCGATAACCCCTAAACTAGCTCCTAAATGGCCTTCTTTTGTGGATACGATATCAATAATAAATGCTCTCAATTCTTTTGCTAATTGAGGTAATTGTTCCGGATTTAATTTTCTTAAATCTTTTGGATTTGATATGTTGTCTAACAAATTTTTCATTCGATTACAAAAATACAACTTCAAATTTTGTGTTCGTAAAACGGACGGTTAATAAATACAAATTTATCGCAAATATTTTACTTAATTTTGTCATTAATAATCAATCACATATGATTCAACCTTTTGATGATATTTATTTTATGAAAAAAGCCTTACAAGAAGCAGAAACTGCTTTTGATAAAGGGGAAGTTCCTGTTGGGGCAGTTGTTGTATTTAAAGATCAAATTATTGCGAGAGCGCATAATTTAACAGAAACATTAAACGATGTAACGGCACATGCAGAGATGCAAGCTTTTACAGCTGCAGCCGATTTTTTAGGTGGAAAATATTTAAAAAATTGCGTGTTATATGTTACTCTAGAACCTTGTCAAATGTGTGCCGGCGCGAGTTATTGGACACAAATTGGAAAGATTGTTTATGGAGCATCTGAACCAGAAAGAGATTTTGTGAATTTAAAAACTACTTTACATCCGAAGACAAAATACGTTGCTGGAATTTTAGAAAACGAATGTTCTCAACTCTTAAAACGTTTTTTTGCTGAAAAGCGTAATTTGAATTAATTCTCTAAATTCGATAAATAATCTGAAACTTCTTTTTTCTGGTACTTTTTAGCATAATCTAAAGCCGTCCTTCCGCTATATTTTTTTTCTAACCTTGCTCCTTTTGCAATAAGTTTCTTAGCCATTTTTAGTCTTCCGTATTTTGCAGTATAGATTAGTGGCGTTTTACCACCACAATCTTTATCTAAATCAGCTTTTTTATTTACAAGTTTATTAAAACACTCTTTTGAATTTAACTTTATTGCTAAAATTAAAAGAGAGTAGTTCGCGTTTCCTGCTTCATAACATTTATTAATATTCTCTTTAGTGAGTTCCTTTTTTAATGTTTTTGCATCATCGTTTTTTAGAGCAGCCTTTATTTTTAAAGGAATTTCTTGTGATGAAATGGTGAACGTTAAAAGTAATAAGAATGTTGTAAAAATGGATTTCATAATTGGTAGTTTTTTTAATCTTGTTTGTATTCTAAAATATCAGAAGGTTGGCAATTTAAGGCTTTACAAATTGCTTCTAACGTAGAAAAACGAATTGCTTTTGCTTTTCCAGATTTTAAGATGGATAAATTTGCTGTGGTTATACCAATAATTTCAGCCAATTCTTTACTTCGCATTTTGCGTTTGGCAAGCATTACATCTAAATTTACTATGATTGCCATATTATATTGTTAAGTCGTTTTCTTGTTTTTGATTCTTGGATATTTTAAATATTTCACTTAAAATGATAAAGAACAAGCCTAAGCAAATAATTACTATGTGCTGATTTAATCCGAATTCTAAAGATATTTTTTGTTCAAAATAAATTTTACTAATCATTGAGATTGTGAGAGAAATAATTCCGGAAACAGATAATAAATTTCCTATTTTCTTGAAGGATGTTATAACCGTTTCTTCAAATATTTTCACTCTTATAAAGTGGTTTAATACTTTTTTAAAAAAATATAAAGCTGTAATAATTAGTAAATAATTTAGTACTGAAATAACAAGTAATGTTTTTGATAATAAGGTATCGCTATTGAAATTTACTGAATTTATTTTGATATTTAATTCACCTAAATCAACAAAGAAAATTGCAATAGAAAAACCAATAATCAATAATACTATTGGTATAGAGAATATCCAAAGTAAATCTACAATGGCTTTTAAAATATTAATTTTTCTCATAATTATATGGTTAAGTCATTTTCAGATTGAATTTCAATTCCGCGTTTTACAATTTGCGCAAAAATAAAAATGATTAGAGAAAGGAAAACGAAATCACTAGAGAACAAATCCATTTGAAAATCATGTTTTCCTGCAATCAATTGCATATGTGTGTTGTGCACAATTGCTAAAATCCATAAATAGAAAATACCTTTACTTATTTGTTGCATTAATTTTTGAACACCCGTATTAAATGGTTGTTTAATGTTTAATTTTCGAAGTAATTTAATAACCAAAAAGGCAATATACGCTTCAATAGCAAAGAGTATAATTTTATACCCAATAATGAATGAATACTGGATAAAACTGTAATTTCTATACTCATACAGGTTTAAACCTTCGTATAAGTTTTTTGAAACTTCGGCGTTTTCGATACTTAATAAATAGGTGACTAGAATTCCTCCGGCTTTAATCATTAATCCGATAAAAGCAAACCATGAAAAGAACTTCATGACTTTTAATAATTTCTCTGTTTTCATTTTATAGTTTTTAATACATATAAGTAGTTTCATTTATCCAGTGAAACTTTCTATTGAGAAGCCTAAATTTAGATGTAGGTACTTTTTTAAAATAAATATTTAAATGGTCTCCTTTTAGTTTTAATTCATTTGAATTCGAAATAGAATACGCGAATTTTTGAGCAACCGAATCGGTTGGACTTTTAAAAATAATTTCCTTTGTTTTAGTATTTTCTTCAAAAGAATATCTTTCTATAGTGTCGTTCATTTTCTTAACAATAGCTTTCTTTTTATAATCGATGATCAAATACCTCCATCTAAAAGAATTTGTTAAGAGTGGCGCCAACGTATCGTTCTGTTTTATAAAGATTTTTGTTTCCCAAATGCCACGTATTTCAGAATTAGATCGAAGTTGTTCTGTGGCTTTAAAATGGATAAAGCATTGTAGTATTACAAGTATAAGCACTAGAATAATTAGTGCCTTTTTAAAAAAAAGAATTACTTTTAAAAGCGATTTGTTTTTGATGTAATTTATATAGAGTAGCTTCTCTGTCGCTTCATTTTTAAGAAAGAAGTTGAGTACTCGTTTACCATTTGCAACTAGTAAAATGAAAGCCATTAGTACCAAGTGAATAGAAAATAACTTTACAGGAATGTCATAGGTAAGATTCATAATTGTCACGTTCATCATAATTCCTAAAATAAGAATACTTCCTAACGTACTTGTTTTACGATATAATAATAGCAGTCCGCCAAGTACTTCTAAAGAACCAATAAAGATACTATAGACTATCGAATATCCCATAAATGTCCATGCCAATCCCATAGGAGACATCTCGCCAACAGGTTGTAATAATAACTCTAAACTTGGATCAGCAAATTGGCCTTTAAATACTTTTGCCAAACCATAAAGAATCATTGCAATGCATAAAAATAGTCTTAAAATACTTTGAAACCAATAGAATAACGTTGTGTAAGAAGTTCTTTTTTTATCTAAAATTGACCAGATAATACAGGTGAAAAAAGCTAAAATAAGATTCAAGAAAAAGCGGACATAATCAAATGATCGATCGCCACTACCTGTACTTTCCATTTTAAAATCTGCTCCCCAATTAAGGATTGTGTCAGCAAACCAGCGTAATGGGGTTTCTATAAAAAGAGCTAAGAATAATAGAAGAATGAATACTGTGAAATAGCTAAAAGAAAATCGAAAGATTATTTTAGATGTTAAACTCCAGTTTTTTGATCGTATTTGATTATGATTCACTTTTTATAATTTTGTTTTGATGCAACAAATATATAAAAATTATTGAAAAACAATAATAAAATATTAAAAAAAGGTAATTTTAAACTTTTTTGATAACGTTTGTTACAATCCCCCAAATCACAAAATCATTATCTTCTGTGATATTTATTATCGGATAATTAGGGTTTTCTGGTTGCAACCAAACTTCGTTTTTTTCAACTCGTAAACGTTTTACAGTAAACTCGCCGTCTAAAAAACAAACCGCAATTTTGTTATTAGCAGGTTCTAAGCTTCGGTCAATTACTAACAAATCGTTGTCATCTAAACCAGCATCAATCATAGATTGCCCTTTTACTTTGGCGAAAAAAGTAGCGTCTTTATTTCTGATTAATTCGTCATCTAAAGAAATTCTAGTTTCTCTAAAATCGTCTGCAGGCGAAGGGAAACCAGCTGAAATTCCTGCATCAACTAAGATTGCTCCATTTCCAGTAGAAGCTTTTGGTGTAAAAAAAGTTAGTGTTTTTGATATTTTCATTTAACTGCAAATTATAACATTTTTGTATATTTTCAATATTTTTTTATCACTTAAAATACTGTTTTACAATCATTACAACGATGTCTAGTTTTTTCAAAAAAAGGAAATAACATATAAAAAACATTTTTTCTATGAAGTGGCGCAATTAAAATTCTGTTAGAATTGCAATTTGCACAAAAAAGATTATTCCCGTTTTTATCTTTTTGATAGGTTCTAATTTCAGTATATATTTTAGCTGCTTTTTCAAAGTCATTTTGATGAACTAACAATTTTACGCCACCAATTGCATTGCTAATTAAAGGATCTGAATCTATGGTTTTTTCATCCATTAGCATTGTTTTAAAACCATCAGCATCTAATCTTGATTTTGTAACATGCGCTTCTGTAGAATATTCAAAAACAGCTAAAATTTTATAATTAGAATTCATAAAAAGACGATTTATTTAGTAGTGTTTACAGTGATTATTTGATCGATATTGGTCGTAAATTTAGGCGATAATCTTTCTTGACGCATTTTCCAAGTGCGTTTTAAATCTTGATTCCCAAGTTTAATTTTATCCGATTTAAATTTACTGTTTAATTTATCAATTGCAGTCATTAAAGGTTTGTGTTTCGGGTTTTCACTCGAAAATAAATTGAGTTGAAAATTATCATTTGGCACTAAGCCAGTAACAATAACACCTGCTCTTTTATATTTAATTCCGCTTTTAAAAAGTGTTTTTACAGCTTCTATAGCAGCACTAGAAATGGTTAAAGTAGAATCTGTTGGATATGAAAAAACCACCGTTCTACTTCCGCGATATTGTTCTAAATTTTTTTGATGTCGGTCACTGGAAAGTTGTACAATTAGCATGTGACAGCTCGATTTTTGTACACGTAATTTTTGAGCACAACTTGCAGCAAATGTAGAAACACGTTCTTTAATATGATCAATATCTGTATATGTGTATTCAAAACTTCTTGTAGTTGAAATCATTTTTTTTGATGAAACTTCGCCTAACGGAATCTTAGAAATACCTTGTAAATCTTTTTGTAAACGCCATTCTACAATAGAGAAATTTTTTAAAACCCAATCACTAGAAAGTTGCGTAAAATCGTATGCAGTTTCACACCCTTTTTCTTGTAAGCGTTTTTTTAAGCGACTTCCAATTCCCCAAACATTTCCAATTTTAGTCCATTTTAAAGCTTTAATTCTTTTTTCATCAGAATCAATGATACAAATTCCTTTAGACTTTTTGATGTTAGAACGGGCAATTTTATTGGCAACCTTTGTCAATGCTTTTGTTGGGGCAATGCCTACACAAGTAGGTATGCCTGTCCATTTTAGAATTCGGCTTCTCATTATAGTCGCATATTCGGTAAAGTTATAATTTTCAAAACCTTTTAATTCTAAAAAAGATTCATCAATAGAATATACTTCAACATCTGGAGAAAAGTCTGACAAAATACTCATTACTCTTGCACTCATATCTCCATATAAAGGATAATTCGAAGATAAAACTGCAATATTATTTGCTTTACAAAATTGTTCCCATTTAAAAATTGGTGCACCAAAAGGTAGTTGTAATTTCTTAGCTTCATCGCTCATAGAAATAACACAACCATCGTTATTGCTTAAAATAGCAACTGGTTTCCCTTGTAAATTCGGGTTAAAAACCCGTTCACAAGACGCATAAAAATTATTACAATCGACCAATGCAAACATGCTATAAAAATACAAGAAATATGAAACGAAAGTTTGATAAAAAGAAATAGTAATGAACAATTAGCAATAGAAAACAACTGTTTAAATAAGAATCTGATTGTTAAAAAAGTATAACTACCTGTAAATCTATTTCATAGATACTTTGTTATAAGCACTTTTTAATTTTTTAATCACAGATTCCATTTCTTCTATATCTAGATGTCCAAAACCAAAACGAATAGCGCACGTGTTTTTATCTTGATAAAGAATCGTTTTTGGTATAAATAAATCGTTTTTTTCTGATTCTTCGGCTAGTTTTACTAACGATATTTTTGGTTGAAATTCTAACCAAATTGCCAATCCACCAGAAGGCATATCCCATTGTGCAGTTTCTGAAAAATACTCAGTTAGAAGTTTGCATAAACAATCGCGCCTTTCTTTATATATTACAATATTTTTTTTCATCAGGCGATAAATTTCACCTTCATTAATTAATTCCGACAGCATTTGTTCTTGTATTAAATCGCCTTGTTTGTCTAGCAATTGTAAATAGTTTTTTGCTTCCGAGATTAGGTTTTCTGGAGCAACTACAAACCCTGTTTGAAAACTTGGAAACAATGATTGTCCGAGTTTTCCTAAATAAATAACCATACCGTTTGTATCTGCACTTGCCATGGGCAAAATTGCAGAACTTTCAAACTGAAAATCGTAATCGTAATCATCTTCGATAATAGCAAATTCGTATGCTGCAGCAAGTTGTAACAATTCTAAGCGACGTTCTGCACTTAATGTTACCGCTGTTGGATAATCTCTATGAGCACATATATATACACTTCGAATACTTCCTTTTACAAAATGATTTTTTATGAATTCAATATCTAAACCATTAGCATCCACAGGAATTGTTTTGATGGTTGCACCTGCTTGTTGAAAAATCATATTAGAGGCATAATTACTTAAATGCCCTACTAATACTACATCGTTTTGTTTTATTAATAATTGAGAAACAATGTACAAACTCATTTCTGTACTACGTGTACTTATGAGATTATCTGGTTTTATATGAAAACCTCTAGTTGCATTTAAATAATTACATAGCTGAGTTTGAAATAATGAATAAGAAAACTTGTTTGGTATGTTCCATTTTTTTACCAACGTTTTTCGTTTCATGGCAGCGCTATACCATCTTGTAAATTGATGTACAGGATGCAAACGTAAATCAGGTTTCCCATCATTAATGGTGTATTTCGCATTTGTTAACTGAACAGTTGATGCTAAATGAAATGATTTTTGAAAAGGAAACCCTGTTGTTTTAGCAGGTGTATATGCTTGATTTGTTTTTTGAGAAGGGGCTTTTATTTTTGCTATTTTTAGTGATGGGTCCAAAACAAATGTCCCTTTATTTGGTCTTATTTCTACCCAACCTTGAGAGGCCAATTCTTCGTAGATCGCAACTGCTGTATTTCTATGGACTTTTAATAACTTCGCTAACACACGGGTTCCTGGCAATATTGTGCCTTTTGTTAAATTTTGACGTTGTATCGCATTTACAATTTTCTGTGAAACCTGTATGTATACAGGTTGAGACATTGACCTGTCAAAATTAACTAGTTGTTTGAATAATGTATTAACCGGACTATCTATCATTTTAAAACTGGACTAGTTTAGTCGTCCGGAAAGTTACGACTTTTGCACTGTTTTTAAATTAAAATAACAATTAAAATGATACGAAGAGAATTACTAATTATTGCAATCTTATTATTGCATTTGAATTTATTTTCCCAAGAAAAAAAGGAAATACAAGAATTAGATACAATTGTAATAAAATCAACTAGAATAGATTTACCATTCAAAGAAAACTCTAGAACTATAGATGTTATTACATCCGAAGTGATAAAAAACAGTGCGGCAACAAATGTAGCAGACCTTTTACAGCAAGTTGCAGGTGTAGATATTAGAAGAAGAGGAACTGCCGGGAGTCAAGCTGATTTATATATTAGAGGTGGTGGTTTTGACCAAACCCTACTGTTAATTGATGGTATTAAAATGGATGATTCCCAAACAGGACACCATACAATGAATGCCGCTTTACCAATTGAAGTTATTGAACGTATAGAAATAATAAAAGGTCCTGCAGCAAGAGTTTTTGGTCAGAATGCATTTACAGGAGCTATAAATATTGTGACTAAAAAGAAATTATCAAACACGCTTTCTGCTAATATTGAAACAGGTTCTTTTGGGCAACTTAATGGTTCTGTAACTGTTGGAGAAGAGTTCGAAAATTCATCAATAATTGCACATGTTGGTGTATTAACTTCGGATGGTTACCGTACAAATTCTGATTATGAAAACAAGAATTATTTATTAAAAGGAATTTTCAATAAGAAAAAGCAACCTATAGAACTGATTGCTACTTTTTTCGACAAAAAATTCGGGGCACAAAATTTTTATACACCAGATTCATGGGGGTTTAATGAGTATGAAGAAACACAAAATAGTTTATTAGGGGCTTCTACAACTTTTAGAACTGAAAAATTTAAGATTACACCAAGAGTTTATTGGAAAAGAGGGCAGGATATCTTTTTATTGAAAAGAGACGATCCAAGCTTTTATAGAAATTTACACACTACGAATAAAGTTGGTGTAGAAACGAATGCTTCTTATACTTCTAATTATGGTATTACAGGTTTTGGAATAGATGTTTCTAGCGTTTCTATAAGTAGTAATAATCTAGGCGATAGAAATAGGACGATGGCAAACTTATTTTTAGAACATCGTTTTAAATTAGGGGATAAAGTAGATGTTACTCCTGGAGTTGCAGTTACATATTTCTCTGATTTTAAATTTCATGCGTTTCCTGGTTTAGATCTTGGCATTCAATTATCAGATAATTTAAAAGCCTATGGAAATTTAGGAATTACATACAGAATACCAACCTACACCGATTTATACTACAATGATAACACTACGGATGGAAACCCTAATTTAAAACCAGAAGAAGCCTTTGCACAAGAAATTGGGTTGAAATATAATTCAGGAAGCTTCACAACTTCTGTAGCAATGTTTAACAGAGATGCAACTAATTTAATCGATTATATTCGTCAAAATACAACGGATTCTAAATATACAGCATCTAATATTACAAAAGTAAATACGAAAGGTTTTGAGTTAAATGCAGATTATCGTTTTAAAATAAACGAGTTTAATCAGACGTTGTCATTTGGATATAATTTTTTAAATGATGATATTTTAGATCAAAATAAAGAGTTGTCTCGTTATTCTTTAAATACATTAAAGCATCAATTTATAACTCGTTTTACAAGTAAGTTGTTTAAAAAGGTAAGACAAAATATTATTTACAAACATGCAGAACGTGCTATTGGAACAAGCTATAATGTTTGGGATGCTTCTATAATTGTAGACTTTAATAAGTTTATTTTTACAGTTACTGCTAATAATATTTTTGACGCAGCATACATAGAATCTGGTTTTGTACCAATGCCATCTAGAAGTGTGTTATTCGGTTTACGTTACAGCTTTTAAGAAAAAAAACCAACATCATTTAACGAAAGCCTTGATCTATTTTTATCAAGGCTTTTTTTTACAAGATTACTGAGAATTTAATGCAATAAAATTGATTTTAAGCTATCAATAATGTAAGTTCAAGAATACTTTAGTGTTCTTAATACTATTATTTCTAGAATAAGAATGATGCTAATTGCCCTTTTAAATCAGCTAAAAATACCGCATTCAAAAGTTGATTTCAGTAAAAATGAGTTTCTCTTTATATTGACAAAATAAATCGCTTTATTCTTTAACAAAAGTTATTGGTGTTCTATAATTTCTAGCTCTTTATGAGTTTAAGTGCTATGGCGTTAAGGTTCTGGTTTTTTTCAAGAAAAAACTTTATAATATGAGAAGTTTGAAATTAAAAACGTATTGCTTAGAAAGTAACAAATAATCGTTAAAACAGGGCTAAAACACCTTATTTATGATACGTGTTAATAATTCTAATCAATTAGATTTGATGCATAAATCAACCAAAATGAAAGCTTGTCCTAAATGCAAATCTGCCTCTAGGCGCAGACTAAAAAGAATGTCATTTTCATTTGTAAAATTTTTTCCAGGTACTAAATCTTATGGTTGCGACAAATGCAATACAAGATACACTTGGTTTCCTTTGATCAATCGTTCTTTTAGAGTTTAATAAAAAAGCCTCACTTATGTGAGGCTTTTTTTATTCGTTTATTTGTTCCTTCAGTTTATTGAAATAATCTAAAAATATCATTTCCGTTTGCAAAAAGTAGCAGCGCAATTAATAGAATAAAACCAACTACTTGTGCATGTTCTAAAAATTTATCTCCAGGTTTCTTACCTGTAATCATTTCCCATAAAGTAAATACTACATGGCCACCATCTAAGGCAGGAATTGGTAATAAATTCATGAACCCTAACATAATAGATAAGAAAGCGGTGATGTTCCAAAAAGATTCAGCGCTCCATTCATCAGGGAAAATACTTCCAATAGAAATAAAACCACCTAAACCTTTATAAGCTCCTGTGCTTGGATTAAATATCTTTTTTAATTGTTTTACATAGTCTGTTAGCGTTTTCCAAGATTTATGCCATCCAGCAGGAATTGCTTCAGTAAATGAATACTCAATATCTGCTAAATTATAATATCCTAACCTTTCTAAATCTTTAGCTGGGATTGCTGAAAAAAGAACACCTAACTTACCTTCTTCTGTAATTTTTAGAGTAATTTCTTTTGTTTCAGTTCCTCGTAAAATAGTTGCTGTAACTTCTTGATTTTTATATTTTAATAAAGCCTCTTCAGCTTCATCATAATATTTTAAAGCACTTCCATTAATACCAGTAATAATATCTTTTGCTTTTAATGCTGAATCTTTGTTAGGTGAATCATCAGAGATTCTGCCAATCGCAAAAGGATAACGTGGGTATAGAATTGGACCCGCATTTTTACCTCTATCCATTAATTGAGAAATAAAATTAGTTGGAATTTCTTTATCAATAACAACTCCATTTCGTTCAATTTGGAAATTATTTCCGTTGATAAATTCTAACGTTAGTCCAGAGAATTTTTTAATTTGTTCTCCATCAACGGTTAAAATTTTATCACCTGTTTTTAAACCCAAATTCATGGCTAATGAATCTTGTACCCAAACACCATCTGTTACGTTTTCATTTGGTAAATACTTTTCACCATAAGCCCACATTAAACAGATGTAAATAAAAATTCCTAAAATAAAATTCACAAAAACTCCACCTAACATGATGATTAGGCGTTGCCAAGCAGGTTTAGAGCGAAACTCCCATGGTTGTGCAGGTAAAGCCATTTGCTCGGTATCCATGCTTTCATCGATCATTCCAGAGATTTTTACATAACCACCTAAAGGAATCCAACCAATACCATAAACCGTATCACCAATTTTTTTCTTAAAAATCGAGAATTTATAATCGAAGAATAAGTAGAACTTTTCTACTCTAATTTTAAATAATTTTGCAGGGATAAAGTGCCCTAATTCGTGCAAGACAATTAGTAAAGATAAACTTAAAATAAATTGCGAAGCTTTTATTAATATTTCCATTCAGCGTTAAATCATGATTTAAAAACGGACAAATGTACGTTTTTAAAGAGAGTTTGAAAAGAACTAATCTACCTTGATTTTTATTTTAACAAAATTTTTACATTAAATATCTTTTAGTTGTCTTCTTTATAGGTTTTTTAAGCTGTAAATTTGCATAAAACACCTTTTAATGGACTTAGATTTTTTTAAAAAGAGCAAATTAACAATTATTTTTTTAATCGTATTTTCTGTTATTTCAATTCCTGTTTTTTATCATTTATTAAAGGTTGATAAAAAACTAAAAGTGTACAATCCTGCAGATGTAAATCCAAGTTTGGTTGACGTTTCTCTAAAGCATATTACAAAAGATCATACCATTTCAAATTTCGAGTTGATCAATCAGAATGGAAAAATTATTACGAATAACAACTATAAAAATAAAATCTATGTAGCTGATTTCTTTTTTACACGTTGTACAAACATTTGTATTGCCATGGCTTATAACATGAGTGAGCTGCAAGAATATTATAAGAATGATACTGATATTATGTTTTTATCACATTCTGTAACTCCTGTTATAGACAGCGTTTCTGTGTTAAAAGAATATGCCGTTAATAAAGGAGTGATTGATGCAAAATGGAATGTAACTACAGGTTCAAAAAAACACATTTATGAACTAGCTAGAAAAAGTTATTTTGCTGTTTTAGAAGATGGTGATGGAGGTGAAAATGATTTTATTCATACAGAACAATTTGTGTTGGTTGATAAAGAAAGACGCATTCGTGGATATTATGATGGTACTGAAAAGAAAGACATGGAAAAATTGAAGAAAGATATGGTTCTTTTAAAGATAGAATATACTAACAAATAACTTGTTTAGAATCATTCTAAATTCCTATCTTTGCCTTCCAAAATAAAATATTTGAGCACAATTGCATCTTTACGTGTTGGTGAAATAGGGTATATATCTGAAGAATCTTTAGATTTTATTCCTTTAAAATTGCTTGAAATGGGCTGTTTGCCAGGTGCGGAGGTTCAGTTAATTCAATTGGCACCTTTAAAAGATCCTTTATATATCTGTGTTAACGGAAGTCATTTAGCAATTAGAAAAGAAACTGCTGACAAAATTAAAATCCTAAAAAGCGAATAAATAGCATGTCTAGAAACGATATAAAAGTTGCTCTAATAGGGAATCCAAATACAGGTAAAACTTCGCTTTTTAATCAGCTTACGGGTTTAAATCAAAAAGTCGGAAATTATCCTGGAGTTACAGTAGATAAAAAAGAAGGAACCAGTAGGTTGTCTGCGAATCAAAAAGCAATAATTACAGATTTACCAGGAACTTATAGTATAAACCCTACATCCTTAGATGAAAGTATTGTTTTAAAAACACTTCTTAAGAAAGATATTAAAGAGTCTCCAGATGTAATTTTAGTAGTTGCAGATGTAGAAAATTTAAAGAGAAATTTATTGTTATTTTCTCAAATTAAAGACCTGGAAATCCCTACAGTCTTGGCAATTAATATGGTTGACCAAATGCACCGTAAAGGAATTACTATTGATTTATCACTACTTAAAAAAGAACTAAATACAGAGGTAATTTTAATAAGTGCTAGAAAAAACGAAGGAATAAGAGAAGTCAAGGAGGCAATTATACGTTGTCACTTGGCAGCGAAGGCGTCACCTTTATGTGGTATAAATTCTAAAATAGATACAGATTATTTTGATAGACTAAAAGAAATAAGTCCTAATTATTCTTTATATGAATTATGGTTGATGGTTACTCAAAATAACTTTCCAGAAACTATAACGAAAGAAGAAAAAGAGAAACTTTTATCCTTTAAAAAAGACGTCTCTAAGTTGAAGAAATATCAGCATAAAGAAACCATTTACCGCTATCAAGAAATCAATAAGATTTTAAAGAAAACATACATTATTGATAAAACAAAAGCGACAGATTTACGCGGTAAATTAGATAAAATTTTTACACATAGAATCTTTGGATATGTGTTATTTAGCTTGATTTTGCTTATAATTTTTCAATCCATTTTCGATTTGGCTTCTGTGCCTATGGATTTTATTGATATTACTTTTGCCCAATTATCAGACTTTGCAAAAAGTAATTTACCAAATGGCGTTCTTACAGATTTATTAACAGAAGGAATAATTCCTGGTGTAGGAGGCGTCATTATTTTTATACCACAAATCGCTATTTTATTTTTATTTATTGCCATTTTAGAAGAAACTGGTTATATGAGCAGAGTTGTTTTTCTGATGGATAAAATTATGAGGCGTTATGGAATGAATGGGAAAAGTATAATTCCCTTAATATCAGGAACAGCTTGTGCAATTCCAGCAATCATGGCAACAAGAACTATTTCTAGTTGGAAAGAACGTTTAATAACCATTTTAGTAACACCATTCACAACTTGTTCTGCAAGGTTACCAGTTTATGCAATTTTAATTGCTCTGATTATTCCAGATAAAAAAATATTTGGTTTTTTAAATTTACAAGGATTAGTATTACTTTCTTTATATGCCTTAGGTTTTGCATCAGCAATAATAGCAGCTTATATTTTGCATAAAACTTTAAAAGTAGAATCAAAATCGTTTTTTGTTGTAGAAATGCCAAACTATAAATTACCATCCTTAAAAAATGTATTTTTTGATGTTGTAGAAAAAACGAAAGCTTTTGTTTTTGGAGCAGGTAAAATTATTTTAGCATTATCAATTGTTTTATGGTTTTTGGCCTCGAATGGAGGTTCTGGTTATAAAAATGCAGAAAAAGTGATCATAGAGAATGTTGATAATCAAAATTTAAGTGAAGATGAAATTCAACAAAAAATAGCATCTGTAAAACTAGAAAATTCCTATATAGGTATTCTTGGAAAAACCATTGAGCCAGTGATAAGACCTCTAGGATATGATTGGAAAATAGGAATTGCCCTTATAACATCATTTGCAGCAAGAGAAGTGTTTATAGGTACTTTGGCGACTATTTATAGTGTCGAAGCAGAAGATGAAAATACAACGACTATTAAACAAAAAATGGCATCTGAAATAAATCCTGACACAGGAAAGAAGCGTTTTAGTTTTCCTGTCGGTATGTCGTTAATGGTTTTTTATGCTTTTGCAATGCAGTGTATGGCAACATTTGCGATTGTAAAACGTGAAACTAAAACATGGAAATGGCCACTAATTCAGTTATTTGGAATGGCTTTATTGGCGTATGTTTCATCTTTCTTAACCTATCAAATTTTAAGCTAATGCAAGATGGTATTGTCTATTTTTTAGTTGCTTTGGCTGTTGCTTTTTTAATAAAGAAATATGTCTTTCCTTCGAAGAGGAATAAAGGTTGTAATACAGATTGTGATTGTCATTAAATCCATAACAAAATATTAAAAATCTTTTAAAGTAAGGTTTTTTAACTTTGATGACTTATTAATTATAGAATCAAAAAATTAAATATTTAAACTTATGAAAAAAGCTATTTTATCAATTGTAATTTTTACAATTTCTTTGATTTCATCAACAGAAATAACCGCACAAGAATTTCCAAAGATAGATGTAAGTCCTATGGATGCTGTATCTCATCCAAATAACTGGAGGGAATCAAAGAAACTTGTTAAAGTCGTTTATAGTAGGCCACAATTAAAAGGCAGATCTTTAGAGAAGTTAGCTCCGAAAGACAAAGTTTGGAGAACTGGTGCAAATGAAGCAGCAGAAATTACATTTTATAAAGATGTAACTTTTGGAGGTAAAGAAGTAAAAGCAGGAACTTACACGATGTTTACAATTCCTTCTGATGAAAATTGGACAGTAATTTTAAGTAATCATAAAAATATTTGGGGATCATATTTTTATGAAAAAAAACAAGATGTTTTAAGAGTTACAGCGACCGTTTCAAAGTCAGATAGATTATTAGAAACTTTTTCTATTGTATTTAAGACCGTTGCAAGGAAGTACCTAATAAAAAGCACAAAAAC
>TARA_B110000046_G_scaffold25083_1_pt1 | contig 37751 bp, 36 predicted proteins | sample TARA_B110000046 | Tara Oceans TARA_B110000046 (sample SAMEA4397157) | marine metagenome | biome: Polar Biome; feature: [DCM] deep chlorophyll maximum layer (ENVO:01000326); material: water (ENVO:00002006), including particulate matter (ENVO:01000060) such as... | depth 40 m
AGAAGATACAAAACTTGGATTACTGGTTCTGCTGGTGGTGCAAGAACTTCTGACTTAGATGCGATGGAAGTCAATTTCTTAAGTGAAAGAGCTGTATGTACTTTAGGTGCAAACAACTTCTTTATCTTTAAGGACTAATATTATTGTAAATTTTACCCCTACTTAGGTGGGGGTAATATTTATTTTTTACTGAAATTAAATTAAATTAAATTAAATAAAATGAAAAAAAAAGCAAATTACGTTACTAAAATATATAAGCTTACTGGTAACAAAGCACCTCTCTCATACATGTTATCATCAAGGCATTCTCAAAGATCTCCTTTGTTATATTTTGATGAAGAACAAGGAATTAATAGACCATTAAGATACGCAAGAAATCAAAAAAGTCCATTTGAAGACAAACAAGACGGTAATGCAATTCTAGAACCTATAGTGTTCGATGATGGTATGCTAGTAGCTCAAAAAGAAGACCAAGTACTACAAGAGTTTTTACATTATCACCCTGGTAATGGAAAAGTGTTTGTAGAGGTTAATAAAGAGCAAGATGCATTAGATGAGCTTTCAGATGCAGAAAGTGTTTTAGAAGCCCAAATAATAGCAAAAGAATTGTCTAGTAATACTCAGAAATTATTACAAGTATCTAGAGTTTTATTAGGTAATGTGGTTGACAACATGACTATTCCAGAGTTAAAAAGGGATTTGTTAATATACTCAAAGAATAATCCAGAAGACTTTATTAATACGATAAACGATCCAATGTTACAATTACAAGATGATGTTTATCAAATATTTAAAGCTGGGTTCTTACAAACACGAAACAATGGTAAAGAGGTTTATTATAACCTTCCTAACAATAAAAAAAGATTAATATCTGTTCCTTTTGGAGAAGATGCTAATTGGATTGTTGGTTCGTTTTTTCAATCAGATGAAGGTGTTGAGATATATAAGCTACTTAAAAATCGCTTGAAAAAGAGTTAATTAAATAGTTATCTTTGTATAATTGTTTAACCCCATAAATTTATAAGATATGGAAAAATTTTTAAAAGTAACCTTAAGTAGTCAAGATTATCTGATTAACATTAATCACATTCTTACTGTAGAGGCAGGAGCAGGAGCAGGACAAGTAGATATTTTGTATGACATAGTAGCACATACAGCCGATGGAGCTGGTGATACTATTGGAGTACAATTAACTGCGTCTACTGCTGATGATGCGGCTAAAGTAAAAGAGCAAATAAATAGCATCGTAGAAGCTATTGAAAATGCATTGTCTACTAGTTGGAATAGACCATCATTTGTACTTGAACCAAAATACCCTGTAACAGGTATTGCACAAGTTCAAATACAGTGGGCTTAATCTAGTTATTTACACGAAAAAGAAGAAGAGGCTTAAACAATTGAGCCTCTTTTTTTTTGTTTATATTTGTAAAAAGAACTAGAATGATTAATTCAGTTAGAAATACAGTACAGGCAATTGCAAACAAGAATAATTACGGATATATATCTCCACAAGATTTTAATTTGTACTCGCAACAAGCTCAAATGGATTTGTTTGAAGATTATTTTTATCAATACAATAGTTGGATAAATAAACAAAACCAAAGAGTATCTGGTACTGGTTATGCAGATATTGTAAAAAGTTTAGTAGAAGTAATTGATAGTTTTTCAGTGACCAAAGGATTAATTAATCAAGGAAACAACATGTTTAATCTTCCAACTGATTATTATTATATTAATAAAGTTAATTATTATCCTAATTTTGTAGATAGTGGTTTTACAACTGCCGCTGGTGTAGCAAATAGATTAACAGATTCTGCAGCACAATTTTCTACTAGTGGTGTAGTCAAAGTTGGACAAATTATTACAAACACCACTGCAAATAGTGACTATGCGGGATTCAGTGCATTTATTGTAAGTATAGACAGTAATACACAATTAACATTAAGTACAAACATATTTCCTATTGGAGGCGCTGGGGGTGATACATATTCTACATATAATACGACTGGTATAGTGGAAGTAGAAAGAGTAAATCAAAATAAAATATTTTATTTAAACAACTCTTTATTAACTGCACCAACCACAGGTTTTCCTGCTTATGTATTAGGCGGAGCTACAAGTGGTATTGTAGGCGCAGCAACAGATTCTACACAAGGTCAATTAGGAAATACTATAATGGTTTATCCAGCTACTATAACTACAGCGGGATCGGTTATAACAGATTATGTAAGGTATCCATTGCCACCAAAATGGACATATCAAACAGTAGGAGGAACATCAGGGAGTCCAGAGTTTGATTCAAATCAAGCAGATTATCAAGACTTTGAATTACCTTTATCAGATGAGCCAGGCATTGTTGCGAAGATTTGTCAATATGTAGGGATAGAAATTAGAGAAGGTGATGTATACCAGTTTGGAAAACAAGAAATAGTTGAAGACAATCAAATACAAATATAGATTATGGCATATTTAAACGATTATCAATATTATGCAAATGAAGGAGGAACTCCTAGGGATAAAAACTGGGGATCATATCAATATGTTAGTTTAAATGACATTGTTAACAATTTTATGTTAATGTATCAAGGTAACAACGAATTGGTTAATAATGATTCACGATATAAAATATTATTTCATGCAAAAAGAGGAATTCAAGAATTGAATTATGATGCTATGAAAGAAATAAAAATATTACAATTAGCTTTAGATGATTCATTATTATTTGTCTTGCCACATGATTATGTAAATTGGGTTAGAGTATCTATGTTTCAAAACGGAGTGTTATTTCCATTGACTGAAAACATACAAACTCAATGGGCTTCTACCTATCTACAAGATAATAACAATAATATATTATTTGATCAGAATGGGAATGTGTTAAAACCACAAGATTCACCTTTAGATTTATCAAAAAGAAGTATTTATTTAAACAATCAAAGCATTTATGATGGTTGTGAAGGTTATTGTGTAGATGGCATGTGGTATTTTGATTTTGCTGTTGGTGGACATTTTGGTTTAAATACTGAAACCGCAAATAATAATCCTACTTTTTCTATTGATAAACAAAGAGGTGTTATTAATTTTAGTTCAATTGCATCTGGACAATCTATTGTATTAGAATATGTTTCTGATGGAATGGAAAAAGGTAATGATGCTGACATCAGTGTAAATAAGTTATTTGAAGAATTTATTTATGCATATATTAAGTTTTCTATATTAAATGGTAAATTAGGTGTTCAAGAATATATTGTAAACAGAGCTAGAAAAGATAAGTCTTCTTTATTAAGAAACGCAAAAATTAGATTAAGTAATATACACCCTGGTCGACTATTAATGAACATGAGAGGTCAGGCAAAATGGATTAAGTAATATGCCTATAGTAACTACAAATTTTGTACGTGGAAGAATGAATAAAAGTGTGGATGAGAGACTTCTCCCTCCAGGCGAATATGTCAATGCAATAAATGTTAGGTTAGGATCAACAGAGAGTACTGAAATTGGTGCAGTTGAAAACTCTAAAGGAAACACAAAGCTTACTACATTACAATATGAGAATGCAGATTTAACTGATGCAACATGTATTGGTGCTTATGATGATGGTGCAAATGAAACTATATATTGGTTTATAACTTCAACAACTGTAGATATGATTGTGTCTTTTGACACTAAAAGTGAATTAATTACTTATCATGTTGTATCTGTAAGTGTATTAAATTTTGACACAAAACACCTTATAAATAGTGTTAACAAAATAGGTGATTTATTGTTTTTTACAGATGACATAAATCCTCCAAGAAAAATTAATGTAAATAGAAATTACCCTAGTCCAGCATCTGGTGCAGATGTTTTAACCGACAAAGAATTAAACGTCATTGTACAACCACCATTAGCTGCACCAACCTTTAATTTAATATCACAGGCCACTGAAGCAAATTATATGGAAACCCGTATGATATCTTTTGCCTATAGATATAAATATCAAGATGATGAATATAGTGCATTATCTCAATTTACCGACATAGCCTTTGTTCCAGGTGTATTTAAGCTCGATATAGCCACAAACTTAAATAGTGGTATGAAAAACATATATAATGCAGTAGAGCTTAGTTTTAACACTGGAGATTCTAATGTTGTTGGTGTAGACCTAATATTTAAATTTGCAGACTCAAATGTTTTAAATGTAATTGAAAGATTTAACAAGTCTAACTATGGATGGCCAGATAACACTATTCAAACACAAACATTTAGTAATAGCAAAATATATACTATACTTCCAGATAGTGAGTTATTGAGGCTTTATGACAATGTGCCAAGAACTGCGAAAGCTCAAACTTTAATGGGTAATAGACTTGTTTATGGTAACTATGTAGATGGTTACAATATGGTAGATAGTGATGGCAATAGTTGTCAAATGACTTTTGAAGCAGAAAGAGTAAGTGCTAATATAGAAACAAACGATTTTACTCCTACATTAGTAGGTGGTGTTCAATACACTATAGACACACCAGAGAATATTGCAAACAGTACTATTTCTGTAGATTTATCAGATATAGCTACAAAATTAAAAAGTGGTGCAGTATTGGATTTTGATTTTACATTTATAAGTTCAAAATTTACAGGTAATAGTGGAACTATAACAACATCACAACCTTCAACAGATATTTCTACAATATTTACATTAGCACAAGACTTTACTAGTGTTTTTGAAATGGTAACTAGTGTTGATTTTAAAACAAGAATTGGTAGTGAACCTGCGTATTTTACAACTGTTGCAAATGCATGTACTAACGGAACAAGTTTAACTGATATATTTAATTGTGCAGTAACTAATCCTGGTGACAGTAATTCTGCTATAACATGGCTAAAAAGTGAAAGTGGTATTTCAGGACTAAATCAAGGAATTAGAATAACCGCACAACCAGGCTCTAATATAGTTACATTTCAAATTCCTGCGATGAAGTTTGTTGATTCAAATGCTTCAATAGGTATTTCAGCACCTTTGTATGAATATTATAAATTTACATCTGGGGAAGTGTTGTTTTTAGGAAATGGCAACACAAAAAGTTTGCACAGTAATAGAAACTATGAAGTAGGTGTGGTTTATATGGATGAATATTTAAGAAGCTCAACTGCTTTAGTCTCACCAGATAACACAATATTTACACCAGCATCTACATCAAATCAAAAAAATCAAATTAAAGTTACTATACCTGTAACACAAAAACCTCCATATTGGGCATCTAAATATAAGTTTGTTGTAAAAAGAGCAGAAGGTCCATATGAAACTATATATAGTAATTTTTACTATCGAGACACCACAACCAATACAGTATACTTTAAATTAGAAGGACAAAATCAAACTAAGGTTAAAACTGGTGAAATACTTAGGGTTAAAGCTGATACATTTGGACCTTTATCCAACTACCAAACACAAGAAGTGTTAAGTGTAGATGCAAAAGAACAAAACTTTTTAACTCCTGCGGCAAATATTGAATCAGGTGGTGTAGAGCCTTATATATCTGAGTTATCTGGTTTATATATGGAGTTAAAACCTACAAACTTTAATGTTGATACATCTGAAGATTCATCTGCATGGAGCTCTGGAACAGAATCAGATCAATCAAGAAGAAATTATCCAAGTATACAAATACCATGTTTTAGAGATAGAACGAGTAGTGATATAAATGTTGAAGTGCCAGAAGGTAGTTTAGTTACATTTGATTTTGAGTTTTTTAGAAGTGAAAGAAACAACAATGCAGGTTCAGAAATTTACAATTATAACAAAACATTTCAAGCATCTAATGATTATGACAATTTATATGATTTTGTAGTTGGTGAGGCGATTGATTTTACAGGTGGTACCGACACAAGCACAGATGATTCAGGTGCAAATCAAAATGTATTTATTAACGAAAATCCATTGCCTTCTAAAAGTATACCTGGAAGAATACAAGGTAAGAATCAATATAGGTTTTCTACAACTAATGGTGGTGCACCATCTACAGGAACAGGACAAACTAATTTTTTATACTTAGCGTTAAAAAGTGGTACAAGAGGAGTTGGAGGGCATCCTTCAAGAGTAAAAGGAAGAATAGCTGTACAAGTAGCAAATTCAATAATAACATTTGAATCAATACCAGTAGATGTAGATAATGATATATATTATGAGGATGATGCATGTTATGATATAACAGGAGGTTTTCATACTGGTACTACACAAACTCAAACATCTACTTTGCCAGCGATAAGTACACTGGGATTTTTTGATTGTTTTTCTTTTGGTAATGGTGTAGAAAGTTTTAAAGTAGAAGATTCTCTTATAGGGCAATCGTTTACTTTGGGACAAAGAGTAACATCAGTATCCGATCAAGATTATAAAGAAGCAGACAGATTTGCTGGAATGACTTACAGTGGTCTATACAGTGAAGAATCTAATATAAATAGATTAAATGAATTTAATTTAGGTTTAGCAAACTTTAAAGATTGTGAAGTTATATATGGACCTATAGAGGTTTTACATAGTAGAGAAACAGATATAATGTGTTTACAAGAAGATAAAATATCTTATGTATTAGCACAAAAAGATGTATTAACAACTGCAGCTGGAGGTGGTGCGCTATCAGCATCACCATTAATTTTAGGTCAACAAGTTGCTAGAATAGAAGAATATGGCATAAGTAGTAATCCTGAAAGTTTTGCATCTCATGGTGATTCTATGTATTTTACTGATGCAAAAAGAAATGCAGTAATTCAATTAAAAGGTGCAGGAAGACAACAGGCTTTAGTTGTTATTTCTGAACTAGGAATGAGGTCATATTTTAGAGATTTATTCACACAAAATTTTAATAAACAAAAATTAGGTGGTTTTGATCCATATATGAATGAATATGTATTGTCTTCATCGGTCACAAATATACCAAGTTCTATTGTGCCTTTATCATGTGGCACATTAATATCAAGACAATCAGTTACGAATGCCTCTTCATATTCTATAGATTTTGGAAATGCACAAGGAGTTGTAAGTTTCGATTATAATGTGACTGGCACAGTTACTTTATTAGTGGTTTGGGACAATGGAACTGTTATAAATCAGTCAATTACTGGAAGTGGTTCACAAACATTTAATAAAACAAAAGCGAACCCTTCTACAGCAACAGTTACAATAACTCCATCTGCTAGTGTTACTTATGAAATTACACCACAATGTCCAGTAACAAATGAGATTGTTGTTGTTCAAATAACTTTAGGTTCTCCAGTAGAAGACGGTAAATTTATTCATAATCAATACTACTGGAATAAAGGAACATTAACAAGTCCAGTTTCGAGTGAACTTGTAAGATTTAACTCTGCTGATCCTGTAGAAAGTTTTATATCTACTACTGGACAAACTTCAGTAGGGATTATGCCAGTATCAGGTGCAAGTATAACAATGCAGTCTAATAAAAAAGATTTTGATGATTTTGTGTTCGATGCAACAGTAGATAAATTTAAATATTTAGTGAGTCCAATAGAATATATTGCCAATGATTGGGCAATAATAGATGCTGCATCTACTAATGTTACTCCAATTACAAATCCTTCAACTGGATTATATCAAGCATCATTTACATATACTAATGGTAGCCCTATAACCGACAAGTATTTATATATGATTTGGGATTATAGAAATGTTACAAACTTAGTTTTGAGAGATGGTTCAACAGAACTTATTTCATGTTGTTCTGGCTCTTCAGCTACATATTATATAGATACTGATAGTTTTGCTACAGCTACTGCTGTATGGACAGATTCAAATTTATATACTAAAGCTGCTAATCAGTTTTATCAAGCAACAAGTATTGTTAGAGAGCAATCAGCTGGATTGCTTTTACCAAGTGTAACATGTGCACCTTGTGGTACAGCTATACCATTATGCTCAAGCACTACAGGTGCTTCAGATATATGTTGTACTGGTTGCACATACTCTTCTTATTCTTCTTCTATAATGAAGTCTTTAAGGTCAGAAGCTTGTGGATTAGCTCAAGATCAAACATATTATCACAATGGAACTGGAACGACACCAGTTGTAAATAATTTTGTATATTCTAATAACACTGGAACTACTCTACTTGCAGCGGGATATTATTCTCTGAGTGCGACATCAGTAATATATGTCAACAGCTCTGGTATGGTAGAAAATTTATTAACTTGCTAAATAATGGCTACAGATAACACATATTATATAGACACGAGTTTGTTCTCAACAGCTACAGCGGTGTGGTCTGATAGTGCATTAACAACTAAAGCACCAGATGGGTGGTATCAAGCACCTACAGAAACTACAGTTACATACCGACAACAAACAGGTGGAACTTTAGGAACTGCTGCAAATTGCGAGTGTCCAGTGGCATGTGGAAGTAATATTAGTGGAAGTGGTAATGTTGGTAGTTATGTTATTGATATTGATATGGGTAACACCACAGCAGATGTGGGTGCAATAATTGTGTATTTTCAACCTTATAATATTCCAGATGGAATTTTAGCAACTTTTGATTCAACAACCTACAACACTTTAACTACTAATGCTCATGGTATTGAATTAGCTACTGCAGGAGAAATAAATTTTGTAGGTACACCTACTGGAGGTTGTACAGCTAGTGATTTAGAAGGAAGTTCTACCACAGTTTCTAACTACACATATAATGGGACTGCTTTTGTAGATACTGGTACAGACACTACTATAGTTATACCATCTTCAGGTACAGTAAACTTAAATGCTACTGGTAATATTTTTTATACTATGGTGATACCTAAACCAAATGCAACACCTTCTAATTTAAGGTTACAGTTGGTTGGGGTTTGTGGTAGTACAGCATTTCAGTTCGATGCTATATGTCCAGCACCTTTACCTTCGTTTACTACCAATACAGTTCAAACAAATTCAGGGTTAGCTTGTAGCGCAACTCAAGATCAAACATATTATTTTGCACGAAATTCATCTTCCATAGGTCAAACTACTCCTGTGCCAGACAGCAATACAGTTCCTCAAGTAGGAAACTTTGTGTTTTCTAACAATACCGGTGCTACAGCTTTAGCTGATGGGTTTTATAAATTAGATGCTGCATCAAATACTGTTGCTCAAGTTGTTTCAGGTGTTGTTTCTGCAATTTCAACATGTCCTACTAACACCGCATTTGCATCATCATCAACTGCAGCTTCAATTAGTGCGGCATGTACAGATACAATAGACCAAACATTTTATCATAATGGTTCTGGAACATTACCTTCAGTTGGAGATAATGCATACTCTGATGCTGGTGGAACAACTCCATTATCAGCTGGGTTCTATAAAATAAACGCAACTTCTTATATTGAAATAACTGGTTCAGCTGGACTGGTTAGTGGACCATCGAGTTTTGCACTAGGTGTTTCATTTAGTTCAAGTACTAGTCAAGCTAGTGGAACCGATGCATGTGCAGCATCATTAACAACAACATTCTATCATAATGGTTCTGGTACACTGCCTGTGGCTAGTGATACTTGTTATACAGATGCATGTAAGACCATTACATTACCTAATGGTTTATATAAAATAACAACTGCAAATGGAGGTAGTTATATTACAATAACTGGAGGAAGTGGTGTAGTTGCATCTGTAACTAATTGTAGTACTTGTACAGCTTACCCAAGTAGTAATCCTTTAAGCTTCGGAGCTATATGTAATCCTGGTGCAACTCCATCTATAGACAATATGTACTATCATAATGGATCGGGTACATATCCAGTAAATGGAGATACAGTGTATACTACTATAGGATGTAGTAATCCTTTAAATGGTGGTAATTCATACTTTTATATTTATTCAGTAGGATCTAATAATTTTTATATACGTGTTGATTCAAATGGTTTAGTAATTTTAGATTCAAGTTGTACACCACCTTAATAATTAACTATGGCAGCAGAAACATTAACATTTAGCGATGACAAAGGAAGTCCAGGATGGCCATCTTTTTATACATTTTTCCCAGAATATATTAAGGGAATGAATGGGTATTTATATACATTTTACCAAGGCAACTTGTGGAGGCATAATACAAATTCTCTTAGAAATAATTATTATGGCACTCAAGGTATATCTACTGTTACTAGTGTGTTTAATCCAGAGCCTACACTAACTATTAAGTTATTTAAAACCATGTCTTACGAAAGCTCACATAGTTGGGCGGTTACAGATTTAAACACTGATTTAAGTAGTGGTTCAATGCTAGAAACATTTTTTGAACAAAAGGAAGGGGAGTGGTACTCTTACATAAGAAGTAATGCAGGTACAGTAGACTGGAAATTAAGATCTGGAAATGGTTTAGGCGGTTGTGCAACAGTTTCTGGTGCAGCAGCAACAACATTAATTACTTTTAATAATCCCATAGGAAATATAGTAAGCATAGGAGATTTAGTTTACACTGGCACAACTACTCCATTAATTGTAGGTCCTATATTATCTTTTACTAGTAATTCTATTACTGTAGATGCATCAGCTGTTGGAGCTACTATACCTAATGCGGGTGCTATGATATTATATTATAAAAACAGTATTGCAGAGTCTCATGGAGCTCGAGGATACTATATGGAGTTTACAATGACTAATGATGACACTAGTGCAGTAGAGTTATTTTCTGTAGGTAGTAATGTAATGAAAAGTTATCCTTAGAATTTATTATCTTTGTGTGAATGGAATTACAAATAGCTCATGATGTATTAAACTCTGTAGTAGCTAGAAGAGGATTAATGTGGGAAAAAATTGAAGATTTTCATAAAAAAGCACAAGCTTTAGAAATTTCTTTAGATCATACCGCTGGCGAACCTTATAGTCAAGAGTTTTCTGAGTTATGTCCATTAAAACAACACATCGAAGGTGGTCTCTATACAAGGGAACTTTTTATGCCTAAAGATGGGATTATAATAAGTATGATTCATAAACAACAACACCCTTCGTTTTTATTAACGGGTAAAGTTTCATACATTACAGATGCTGGAGAAATTAAAACAATTGTTGCTCCACATACTATTTTTACACAAATAGGAACACAAAGAGTGTTTTATGTGCATGAAGACAGTAGTTTTTGTTGTGTTTACAAAGTAAAGGCTAAAACTTTTGAAGAAGCAGAAGCTGAGGTATATACTAATAATTATAGGGATTTACCTAAAAAAATAATAAATAAAATAAATAAAAAATTATGGCAGGTCCAGCAGCAATAATATTAGGAAGTATAGCAGCCGCAACAGGGTTAGCAGGTATGGGTATTGGTTTAGGTCAAGCAGGCAAACAACGAAGAGCAGCGAGTCAAGCAAAAGCTGATTCAGAAAGGTTGATGCAACAAGCAAGAAATAGAGTGATGGCAGATAATTTTGAAAACATTAAGTTGCCTACAGAATCATACGACAGAGCTTTTAGAGAAAATACTGCACAACAAAGACAAGCAATAGATTCATTACAATCAGCGGATGCACGAACTTTAGCAGCAGGTATAGGTAAAGTAAGTGCAGCAGGAACTGCAGCAAATGAAGAGCAAAGACTTGTAATGGGTAAAGATTTATATGACTTAGAGCTAAAAAAAGCACAAAACGCTGAAGCAATTAAAAATGAATTAGTAGGTATGGATGTAGGACAAGCTAGAGACTTAACAACAATGTCGGCTGACTCAAGAGAAGCTGCAGCTGCATCAACAATGGGTGCGATACAATCTGGAGTAGCTGGTGTTTCTGCACTTGCAAGTTCATTACCAGATTATTTTAAAGGTGCGGGAGATAGGAAAGCTGGAGTCTTTGCCGAAAGTGATGCATTTAAAAATATGGATAAAGGCGGTAATGTTGTAATTGATAAAAATACTGGCAAAGCAGTTCAAACTGATAATCCAGATTATTTGAATAGAGCAGATGATTATAATATGGACTTAAAACCAGGGGAACAAGGATATATAGCACCCACAATAGATTATTACCAATCATATACAGATGATGAGGCTAAAAATTTAATTGGACAAAACTACGAAAGTATATTTGGTGACAATAAAACATTTAGAGAGTTAAAAAAGAATGACTTTAAAGACTTAACTCCAGCGCAATTAGCAAAAATAAAAGAAATATTAGGTCAACGATAATTATAAACTATGGCAGTAGATCCAAAAAAATATTCTCTATATGCTCAACGAGACTTAGAAAAGCAGTATGTTAACTGGGGGAAAGTAGCACAAGACATTACTACAGGAATAACAACAATAGCAGGTGAAAGACAGGCTAGGAAGGATGAGTTAGATAAATTAACTAATGAAGCCATAGAAAACTTAAGTGCTGTTCCTGATGTAGAAAGCCAAGATGCTGGCACAATGATTATTAATGCCAGTGACATGTCTAAAAAAAATCTACAGATTCAATCTGATTTGTTAAAAAGAGGGTTAATTACTCCTAAAGATTTTAAACTTTTTATGGAGAAACAAAAAACAGGATACTCTTCATATAGTACTGCAATAAAACAATGGGACGGTTGGTATCAAAAATCCTTAGAAAGAATTGATAAAGATGATGCTAGTGCAGGTGAAATGTATAATAACACTTCTTTAGAGGCTTTTGGTAATTTACAGAACAAAGTACTCATGACTAATCCAGCTAATGGACAATTACAGTTGGTAGAGATGGGTAAAGCACCAGATGGTACTTATACTAAAATGCCAGATTTAAAAAAGAACCCTAGCAAAGTAGTTAGCCCACATAGTATCAACCTTCGTATGAACATGAAGTCAAACAAAAAAGTTTTGACAGATGAGGCTAAAAAGCTAGTAGATCCAATGGGTAGAATTATAAAATCTTATACTGGTGAAGATGGTAAAATGTTTTCTAAAGAAGGTTTTAGGTATAGAGACAGCCAAGATGTAGAAAGAACATATAAGGATTGGTTGAATTCTTCAGCCGATGCACTCACAGCAACTAATGATGACCAAATGCAAATATTAGCAGGTCAAGGATACCATATAGCACAGAGTGTAGATGAGTTTAAAGAAAAGCATGGAGATGACACTTCTAAAATGATTTTAGTTAGCTATGCCTCTGGCACACCAGTGTACAGTTTAGTGGATGCTGACGGAGAAGAAATAGAAGGTGGCTTAGAGAAAGAAGCACAAAAACAAGCAAGATTCGCGTTAGATGACCAGATAGATGACATGGTTAAGGTAGATCAAGAAGATAAGAGACCACCATCTGAAGTAGATGAGGAAGATACTCTTATTGGATTTATGGATGATGTAAATGCATTAATATCTGATGACAAAGAAACATTTGATGCCACTGCTCAAGATAGGATTATTTCCGTAAACAATAGGGCTAGAGAAAAAGGGGGTAGAATGATTGATAATATTGATAGAAATGATGATCAAATTGTGGTTACTTACCAAGATGGATCAAAAGAATATGTTGAAAGAAAAGATGAGGATGGTAAACCACTCGATGCACAAACACAATCAAGAAAATTATGGAGACTAATTACTAATTTAGAAGACAGTTCGTATAGAAAAGCTATTAATTTATATGAAGATGAAGGTGGATTTAGATCTTCAGATAGAGAGGCAACAACAGGAGAGAATAGACTATTCCTTACAACACAAAAAGCTGAAGAAGTTTTAGCTAACAAGGGTATGAACCCAGGGGATGATGGTTATGAAGATGCATTAAAAATTGAGATTGCTACTCAAGATAAAAATGTAACTGAAAAAGAGGTTGCAGCAATAAAAAGAAGAGTGCTTAAAGGTAAAAACATTGTATCATACTCTTCATTACCTTCTATAGGAATGAAAGATGGTAAATTAGAGAAAAACAATAAGAGTGTAATAGGGTTAGATAGTGATGGTGAACCTGCAACAGGAACTAAAATTTTAGAAGATGAATTAGGTAATAGTATACGTTGGAATAGAGATTCTGAAATTACTAAAGTATTAGATGATGTTTTAAAATTATACTTACCAAAATCTTTACGAGCAGGAGCAAAAGTAACTTATGAAACTAATGATGCAGGAGATGATTTAATTATACAGTACTATGATGCAAAAGGTGATTTACAAGAAATAAGTAAAGAGGTTGCTCCAGCTGGCTTTTTTGTAAATGGCAATTTAAGATCATCAGATTTAAATGATATAATTTATGATGCATCTAAAGAAATATTAGATCAAGAAAACAATAGAAGAGGCACAAGAAACAAAAGAGGGGTATCTAAAGAAGTAATAAAGTTTAACTAGAATGGATAAGTTTAAAGAACTATATCAATACCTCGTTGATAACGAGATGACTGACTTATCTGAAGAAGAGTTCAAGGTTGAATATGCTCAAGGAACAGATAAAAACTCTACATTATTTACCTACCTTCAAGACAATGAATTAACTGATTTAGACCAACAGGCATTTAATTCTAAATACTTTCCACAACAAACACAAGTAGATGTTGATGTTGTCGCTGATGAAGTGACAGATGTTAAAAGTGGTCAAGAGGTTGATTCATCTACAATGGTAGAAGAAACTGTTGCTTATGATCCCAGAGAGCAAGGCATGGATGATAAAATATCCTATAACAACAATGCTACTGTCTTTGAAAAATCACTAGCATATGTAACTCCAGATTTAATTGACAGAGAAGAAGAAGAGGTGGTTAACAGAATGAATTATCATTTTGGAGACTATGGTTTTACCTTTGAAGAAGGGGGAGGTATAATGTCTGGGATGGATGGAATGAGTGTTCGTGCAGAAAATGGCCAAACCATAAATGTGAATCTCGATCCAGTATTTGGTGATTTATTAGGTGGTGAAACTCAAGAATCTAACAAGTTACAAGATTTTTTAAAAAAGAATAAAAAAACTAATCCAGAGTTAGAGGCTTTTAATGCTGAGAATAATCGTAAAAGAAAAAAATACTTTAGCAAGAAAGCAGTTGATGAGGATTTAGATGATTTGAAGACCAAAGCTACTTCTATAAATAAACGAGCACAAGTTTATCAAACCGAAAAGACTAAGCATGAAGAGGCTATGGATGGCTTACTTATGGTGCCTCCACAAGAAAGAGGTGCTGATTGGCAGTTAAAATACCAACAACAATTAGGAGTGGGTAAAAGACTAAACGAACTGAAACAAACAGTATCTAACGAACTTAAGTCATATAGAACTATAGAAAAACAAGTTCATTCTGCTGTAGGAAACTACATGGAAATGAAATTAAATGATGGAAGTGGTCCTGGAACATTTTTAAAAGGCTTCTATAATAGTGTGGTTGGTAGAGGTGTTTCACAAATTTTTGCATATGTGGCTGATTTAGGAATTGATGGATTGTATAAAGTTGGTCAAGCAATAGATGAAGATTTTTCTTTACGAAGCCTGTCTGGGGTAACAGATGAAGAGAAAAAAGAAAGGTATATAACTATTGCAAAAGATTTAGGTTATGATGTGCCTAGTGATGTAATGGATAGTGATGAGTCTTATCAAAACTGGTTGAACAGTCTTAGTGAAGACGATGAGATGGCACTAGATGGTGATACTGATTTATTTACTTCACAACTAAATAAAGAAGGAAGAAAGGCGTTAAAAGATTCTGGAAAAGAATTAAAAAATATTAATGGTAAGTTACAATTATATGATCCTAAAGGTGGAATTTTAGGTAAAGGTGGGTATGAGGATGTTCCTGCAGATTATTTAGACAAAACCAAAAGAGACAAACTAGACAGATTAGTTTTAGATGCAGAAGTAAAATCGGCAAAAAAACCTACTAAAGAGTTTATTAAAAAGAACTGGAATCAATTATTGTCTTTTGATGATGTATCGGATGAAAAAATTGCTGAAATGCGTGATGACAGTATTATAGCCGAGGGGTTGTTAGGTCTAGGTGAGTCATTACCAGCTATAGGGTTGTCACTTGCTTCAAGAGGTAAAATAAAAGCTACTGGACAATTTGCCACACTAAGAAATTTAGGGGGGAGAATACTGGGGTTAGACTCAAAAGGTGGTGTTGCACAAGTGTTAGCCTTTTCAGCTTTACAAGCTGAGGCAATGCAAGAGGAAATGGATGCTGATGAAGATTTTAAATATGTGACTGAAGGAGAAAGAAAAGCAATTTTAGGTCCTACTGCATTAACTGTAGCGGTTCTAGAAAGGTATGGTTTAAGAAATATAGTGGGTAATAAAACTATAATGACTGGATTAATGAGTCAAGTTACTAAAGTATTGCCTCAAGGAGCATCTGCCGCACTATATAAATCCACATTAGAAAAAATAGTTAAAAGTAATATTGCTAAAGGTTTATACACTAATAAAGCAGTTAAGTTTTCTACATCTGTAGCAAAAGCAGCATTAGCTGAAGCAGAAACAGGAGGCTTACAACAGATAGCAGAAATGGGCTATAAGGACATATGGAATGACATGAACGAGAAAGAGATGTTCGATCAACCAAAAATGTGGTCCAAAGAGTTTTGGCAAGAAGCTAAACATGCTGCAATGGCAGAGGCAGTAGGTGGATTTGTTATGGGTATACCTGGAGGTATAGTTAATGCATATAAGACTGGCGAAACTGATAATATATCTGATGCAACATTAGAATTGTTTGATGCTATAAGAGGAGATAATATTACAATGAAAGCTTACAAAGAACAGTTATCTGTTCAAGTATCTGAAGGTAAAAAAACTCAGAAAGAAGCAGATGAAGAATTATTGCAATTTGAAACTTTATCTGGTGCAGCAAACACTATACCAGTGGATTTAGATATAACTGCTAGAAAAAAAGCATTAGGATTAATTTTTGAAAGACAAGGTCTTGAAGCAGAAATGGAAGGGATGGATAAGGACTTAGGTTCTTACAAGAAAAAAGAAGCTAGAGTTCAAGAAATAAAAAATGAATTATCACAAATTGGAAGTGAACAAGCTGATGATTCTGCATCGCTAGAAAAGGAAAGTGAAAATATTCCTATATTTGTTTCTGAAGAGAAGGCAAAAGAAGAGCTTGTCAAAGAAGGCATAGCTAATCCTACTCAAGAACAAATTAAAGAAAAACAAGATGCCCTTCAAAAGTCAGAAGCAGAGAGCTTGGATGTACCAAAATCTACCGAAAGTGGCCCAACAGTGGGAAAAGGAAACAAAGGGACCACTACCAACCAGGGCACCCAAGAAAACAAAGATGCGTCTCAAACGAAATCCGAAGAGAAAGTAACTAAAGAAGAGCAAGAAGATATTGATGCCTTTTTTGGTGAAGAGGTTGGGTTAGAGGTTGAGTCTAGTTCGGACAACTTATCTATAAACCGTCAACAAAAAGATGGCAGTAAGGTTAAAGACACTAAACTAAGCACACAAATTATAAAAAGAGCTAAGTTAGCTGCAAAAGCTATAAAAAAAATTGCTCCGAATGTAAAAATGGTGCTACACCAAACAACAGAAGAGTTTGAAAAGTTTGCACCTAAAGGAAATGGATATTATAATCCAAACACTAAAGTAATTCATATAAACTTAGCAACTGCAAAAAATAAAACTGTAGCTCATGAGGTATTTCATGCAGTGTTTTTAGAAAAAATTGCCGGCGGTGACAAAGGTGCAATAGCAGCAGCCGACAGATTAATTAAATCTGTAAGAAAAAGTTTGCCTAATGATTCTATGTTAGCAAAACGAATGGATGCATTTGCTAATAAATATAAAGACAGTGCGTTCCAAAATGAGGAAAGAGTAGCTGAGTTGTTTTCTTTAATGGCTACAGAGTACAAATCTTTAACTAAACCTGCTAAAAACAGAGTAGTTGAGTTTATTAAAAGTGTAGCAAAAAAATTAGGTATAAAAATTTCTAATGATTTTACAAGTTCTGATGAAGCTGTTATTGATTTTTTAAATACATTTTCTAAAAAAGTACAGTCTGGTGAAGAAGTAGTTGAGTCTGACTTAACTGCATTAGATGAAATAAATGAGCAACTAGCTCAAGATGGTACTGCACCAATTGGTAATCCAACTGAAATAAATAAACCTCAAGAGGGGAGGCAGTCTAAAATAAAGTTTGATGATAGTTATCCTTTATCCTTAGTTACTCCAGAAAATAAAATAGATATAAATAGTCTTATTGATAATATTTCTAACAAAAAACAAAAAGTTTGGTTTTGGGTTGCAGATCAGTTAGGGCTAGGTAATGTAGATGGAATTGAAATGGATGCTGGACCAAGTTTTTCTTTACAACCAGAAAACTTGAAGAAAAAAACTATATGGGCAAGTGGTTTAGATAATTCAAAATTAAGCAAAAACATAGATGCAGCCGATTATATTTTTATTATAAGTGGATCACCTGAAACTAGTAAATTGTTTAATAAAAAAGTATTTGATAGATATATTAAAGATTTAGGTGATTATGCAAAATTTAAAAAAGATGCATTAGCAACTAATCCAACAAAAGCAATAAGAGATAGTCTTGAAGAATTTGATAGTTGGTCGGCAATGAGAAAAAGTCCAAAAAGAAAAAACTTCTTAATAGCTCTAAACGAACAAAGCAGAAAGCCTAACACTAAATTTCATGCATTAATTAATAATTTAGGAGGATTTGTAAGTGCTCAATCTTTAAGAGATGGGTTTTACAGAGATAATAATTTTGCTCAAAATGATATAATGATGGTGTTAAAGCCAACAGGATTAGGAGGTAAATCAAATCATTCTACTTATTCTACAGACATCTTAGGGGATGTTGTGGGAGTTCCAGATGCAAAAATAAATGCTAGAGAAATAGTTCCAGAAAATATAAAAAAGAAAATAGAGGGAACAAATATTTCAGTGCAAACTTCTAGTATAGCTCCTTATGGCGGTTCTACTCAAACAGCAGTAAAAACCATCACTAAACCTCAAGAGGGAAGGCAACAAAGAGATACACTCGCTGAGATAAATGTGTTTTATAATATGAATAACAGTGGCTTTTTTAGTCCACAAGTCGATACATATAGATTACAAAAAGAATTAGATGCTTTAAACCAAGGTTATAAACTAAGACAGGCACCATTCAATCAGTATGGTCAAGGTGGTGGATACTCTATATATGACTCTAGAGGTAAAAGAGTAAGACCGCCGAAAGACAGTGAGTATAGACAGGGTAGGCAACAGAAGATGGATAACGAAAACGATCTTCTAAAAATTATTATTATAGGTAGAGAACAAGCTGGATTTAGAGATGCAGCTATTAAAGATTATTTAAAAAGAAGAAAAAAAGAAGTAAATGGCAAGTTAGTACCAGCCTATTCAGCATCAGAAATAAACAATGCTATGGATGTGGTGCAAGGATTTGAAGGTGAGTCATACTTATTTACTGCATTTCCAAAAAGCTTTAACAACATGGAAGGTGGCTTTTTAGCTGGTCTTAAATTGTTGAAAAAGGTAAATACATATTATAAAAGACTTATAAAAGCTAACAACAAAAAGAAATCTGTAGCGGTTGATGGAACTCCATTAACTGAAGAACAAATTAGACAAAAAGTTATAGACTACTTTACTGGCTTACAAGAGTATCAAAATGAAGGTGCTCAAGGTAATAGATTAACTGCTCAGCAAATGGCTATGGAAAAAGACCTGTTAGAGTTGTTACTTCCTGATCCATTAAAAGCTAACCCACAAAGAATAAGAGCTATAAACAAAAGAATTAAAGAAATAAAGTTTGATGAAAAAAATATTAAAGCTGTACAAAGAGCATTAAGAAACTACATTAGATCAGTTCTTCCAAGAGATTTGTATACTAAAAGTGAAATAGTTTCATTAATAGATAAAGTAAACAGAATAAATAAAACTAATTTTGAGTCAGTTAAAGATGAAGTATTTAAAGTCGTTACATCTAAAACTAATAAATCTTTACAAGAATCTATTTTTAATATTCTGAATAGAAAATTTACCACTATACAGTCAGGAAGACTTAAAGGTGTTAGTATTGATAATGAAACTAGAAAGAAAATAGAAAGAATTAATTCTATGATTGTCAATCCAAAATCCACTGCCGATGAGATAATGGAAGCTAATGAACAACTTTTAAAAGAATATAATTCTATTGCTAAAGAAGAAGTTTCGGTAAACAAAGAAACTAGAACTCAAGCAAAAAGTAGTCTGGATGAAGATGCTTTAAGTAGGTTAGCAGAAATTACTATTGCTATGCAAATAAACAATTCATTTTTAGCAGAAATGAATGATCCTAATAAAACTACTTTACTATCTGAGGTCTTGAATTCTTTAAATCAAATGCAAGAGACTGGTAGAGCAAACTTAGAGTATGTTCTTCTTAATGACGCAATTACCTACAGAGAAAACGAAAGGAAAGTTTTTAAAGAAATGACTGGTATAGATTTAGATGCAAAACAATCTTTAATAGATCAAGGGATACCTGAAAATGAAATAACAGAGGGTATGATTAATGTAGAGTTTAACAAACTTAAGCAAGATGTTTCTGTTGATGCTAAAAGAAAGGGTGGATTAAAACCTCCTACAGTTAGAAAAAGATTTCAAAACCTTATTAATAAAATGCTTAACAGTATTGATCGTAATGTATTTGCATCAGCTGAAGATTTAACAGGTTTAATAGATAGAATTGTGACTCAACCAGGAGAATTATTTGAAGGTGATACACAGACTATTGTACAAAAAGCAGTAAGAGAAGCTACTAGAATGTACAAGGCTAGAATGATGGGACAGAAAGATATTTTTGAAAATAAAATGACTGAGTTGTTTGGCAAAAAATGGTTAAAAAACAATGCTAAAAACTCTCAACAGACTGAGACTATAATAATTAGTCAAGCTAAAAATGACCAACTAGTAAAAGAAAAGGAAAAGGTCATGGCTGATAAATCTTTAACCAGTGGAGAACGAACTGCAAAGGTTAAAAAATTAGATGAAGCTATAGATACTAATACTATTTATATAAGTCAAAATCAGCTGATGTATTACTACTCACAAATGCAAGATCCTTCGCTTCAAGAAAGTTTTATAAATACTTTTGCGCCTACTGGTAATTATAAAAATGAATTTGAGTCTAGAATAAGAAAAGAATTAGAGGATAAGCTAGATCCTAGATTGAAAGAATTTTCTAGTTGGATGATAAATGATTACTACCCGTCTTTATATAATCATTATAATGAAACATATAAACAGATTTACAGAACAGACATGCCTTGGAATCAGTTTTATGCAGGTAGGGTTTATAGAAAAAATGCCAATGACTCCGAAGGTTTAGATTTATTAGCAGACAGCAATAATTCTTGGATGACAAATGTGGGTGCTGCAAGTTCTAAAGTTAGATTACAAAACTCTAATCCAATATCAATGGTAGACGGTATGGATGCTCTTATTAACTACACAAAAGACATGGAGTACTTTGCTGCTTATGCAGTTCCAGTAAGAAATATTAATAAAATATTTACATCTCCTGCTATTAAAGAAACTATTCAAGAAAAGTATGGCAAAGATGTTTGGACATATATTAATGATGCTATAGAAAAAATCGCAAACAAAGGTGTGCAGAATCAAGGGGAAACCAAAGTTATAAATTTATTTAATAATACATTTTTATTATCACGCCTTGGATTAAACCCTACACTAACTTTAAAACAGTTGACATCATTTGTTACTTATGGAAATGAAATTGGTTATGGAAACTGGTTAAAAAATAGTGCAATAAGTTTAGCAAACATAAAAACTAACTTTAGAGAAGTCATGGACAACTCTGTTATTTTACAAGACAGATATGGTAAACCAATAACTAGAGCTGTAGAAAATTATTCTGACAGTAAGTTTGAGGAAATGAATGCAAGAGATTTTTCTAATTTTGGATTAGGTAAACAGAACTTAGATAAAATTACAAAAGTTTTAATGTTTACAACTATGACTGGAGATAAGGGCGCCATCTTAATCGGTGGAATACCTAACTATGTGTATTATAAAAACCAGTATAAAAAGAAAAACCCTAATGCATCTAAACAAGAAGTAATTGAATATGCAATAAGAAAGTTTGAACAAGATACATTAAGGACTCAACAGTCATATGATTTACAGGATAAAGATTATTATCAAGGTAAAGGTGCTATGACTCGAGCATTTAACATGTTCTTGACAACACCAAAACAATATTTTAGAAAAGAAATTATTGCAATGAGAAATATATATAGACTCGCTAAAAGTGGTGGTGCATCTGGTAGAGGAACAATATTTCAAAACTTACGAACATTAGGTGTGTATCATGTGGTTATGCCAGTATTTTTTCAATGGGTATCCTCAGGGTTTCCTGGATTAGCAAGAGGTTGGGATGATGAAGACACTGATGATATTGCTTTTGCCGCTATGCTAGGTAATTTAAATGCATTGTTTATTTATGGTAAAATAGCTGAAACAATAGTAGATGCTGCTGCGGGTAAACCTTGGGTTGATAAACCTTCTACAATACCAGTGTTAGGGCAAACTGCATTGCTAGGCGATTTATATGTAAGAATGAAAAATGCTAAATCTGCTGCAAAACAACAAGAGGCTTTCAATAAACTAATGTCTGAACTAGTAGCAACAACTGGTATACCAGCTCCACAGATAAAAAGGTTTTATGAAAATTGGAGTCAATTAGATAAAAGTAAAAGTTTTGGTGACTTTGTTTTAAAACTATTTAACTTCTCTCAATATGCTCAAAAGAAAAAGAAAAAAGGTGGAGGATTAACCAAAGCAGAAAAGAAAAAATATTTCCCTGATTTATTTGACACAGATGATTTTGAAGGAACAAGTGAGGCAAATGAACTTAAAAAAGAACAGAAAAGAATGAGACAAGAACTTTTAAATGATATGTTTTAATTAAACCTCATCTGATAATGACTGAATTAAATCAGCCATAACCTTACAAACTCTTTGTGCTTTGATTTTAGCTTCATTGTGATCTCTCTCCATTAAATCTTCATATAACTCGGTGATGAGGTTGTGCGAATTGTTTGTCACAAAGTTAATATGCTTAATAGCATTTACATCATCTTGAGATATTTCGTTCATTTATTTTTTGCCATCTATACCAAATATAAAAAAATTTAAGTAAGATTCAAATCTTAACTCCTAATTCATTTTGTATTTTGGCAATATGATTTTCTATTCTGCTAATTTCTTTAAGCAAACCTAACATCTCATGTGCAGATATAGGAATGCGTCCACCCTTAGCATTATATGTCCCAGGATAACAACAATTTAAAATAATAAATTGATGTAAATTTCTTTTATATGATTTAAAATATTCTAAATCTTCTACTATAAACATTATTTTTTAATTTTTATATATGAATTAAGACAGATTAAATCTAAATATTCATTCATACTTATTAATGCTAAGTCTGTAAGTGTTATATATGATCCATGTGTTTTCATAACTTCTACTGCAAAAGTTATAGGTTTATCATAATAATGCACTAAGCCACCTAAAACATATGTAGTAAATTCATTAGGTGAAATATCTCTTAAATTGTCTTGTATAAATAAAGCAATTTTTATAGCTATATGTTCATCTATTTCTTCTAAAGATGTAACAAAATTATCTTCAACTTCATATAATTTATCCTTTGTATATCTCGGTTTTAAATCCATATTTTTCTAATTCTTTTAATCTATACTTCTGTAAAACTGACACCCTTCCTTTCGGAGTTTTTACTTCCGAGAACAACACTTCACAGTTAGGAGGTATTGCCAGTAAATCAGGTATTCCGTTTTTATTAGTTTTAATTAATTTAAGCACATAATATCCTTCAGCCTCTAATTCTTTTATTCTTTTGCTTTGTATTTGTTGCTCTGTCATTTTTATAATCTAAATAAAATCCTATAGCTACAATCACATTCATTCCTAGTGAGGATCCTATTTCTATAAGATCATGAAAACTATGAATTGATAAATGTATGTGACCAACTACCCAAAAAGGTACTGCTAAATTTTGACTTATCCATATCAATGTAAACTTTATAAAACTCATATTACAAATTTAATAAATCCTTTTTGAAGTGATTAAGGGTATAATCTTTCTTCTTTATAACACTTTTATAGATATCATCCTCAATACCACCTTCAGAAAATATCCAATAGATTTTATTATATAACCTATCTTTAGTAGTCATCCTGTCTCTTGATTGCCAGTAGCTAGTAGCACTGAAATCTATATTATAATATATTAATGCTTGTGCATTTTTTAAACTTATACCTTCTCTCCCTGAAACTATTTGTAATGCAATACTTTTATTAGTAGTGTTAAACTCTTCTAGTTCTGTACACAAACCTTTACGATATACTTTTTTTAAAGCATTTAACTCTTCTTTAAATTTATAAAATATTGCAATCTTTTTACTTCTGAATTGTTTTCTGATAAATTCTGCCTTAGATAAATCTATAACCATAGACTCACCACTCTCAAATTTAACTGTACCAGAATATAGTTGATGTAATTTTGACATAAGTTTTACTGCTGTATCTGCCAATATTACATTTTCCACACCTTCTACAACTCTATCTTTCGTAAGTTTTCTGACTAATGATTTTATAACACTGGTAAGTGGAACATGAAGCACCTCTTCATCTGTATGAACTTTGAACCCAGCTTCTTTCTGAGTGTATGCAATTGTATATGGTTTCATATCATCTAATATTGATTGTAATCCATGACTCCAGTCATTTATAGTCATGGCTCCTATTTTTTTTTGCTTTACCTGTACATATTGTTTAGCAAATTTGTAAAAACTTTTATATTGATTAAAAGGATTATTTCTAATAGCATAAACTTGGTGGTACATTTGTGAGTAGGATTCAGGTGTTGGTGTACCAGATAAAAGAATCACATATGGATTATGTTTTAATATAAATTCTTTAACAGTCTTTGCTCTAAGACTTGGTTTAGGAAATGCACCCATTGAATGTGCTTCATCACAAACTATCATGTCCCACTTTATCTGATGAGATACTTTATGAAGACTTTCGTAATTTATTATAGTAATGTTATAAGAAGGATTTAGCATATCATAATCACCCTGGATACTTGATATAGCTTTTTTCTTTGTGATAAATAAAAGGTTATGAACTGGAAGTGCAAGACTCATAGCCAAACTTGTCAAGGTTTTTCCAGTCCTAACCTCCATAGCAAGATACAAAAAACCTTGTTTTTTTAAAACCTCTGTACCTTTTTCTACTATGTCAGCTTGGTATTGTCTTAATTTCATATTATGTCTTTACATTTATTTACGACTGCCTCAACTACATTAACCGTAACAGCATTCCCACACATTTTGTATCTTTGTGTGTTACTCACTTTTTTAGTTACCCCATTATATATACCATACTCAGTCCAGTTATCAGGAAATCCTTGTAGTCTCTCACACTCTATAGGTGTTAGTCTTCTTATAGACTCGTTTTCTATAATACCATTAGGTTCCGAGGACCTTAAGGTGAATGCATCTTCACCATCAGATTTGACTGCATTACCGAATTTATCTGAATTACCTAGTTGTGTCGGCACAATTATACTATCTAGTGGACTTGTTGTTACTGCATTAGCCACATCATCTTTTCTTGTTTCCAAATCTTTACCATTATCTCGTGTTCTTAATGCACCAGATAAAACTAATGGTGGCATAGTGCTTATATCTTTTTCACTGTGTCTTCTTGCAGACAAACATGGACTATCACCTTCAGCTCTTATTCTTAACCCTTCATCATTTCTGTAGTCTGCAGCTCTTACTATCTTAGGATCTTTATAATCTCTAGACAACAAAGCTGGTGCAGTATTTTTAAAACCAAACTCTCTTTCAGAAAAGTTACTTACTTGGGCTATTCCTTTTTGTACTCCTTGAGTCTTGCTTGAGCTGATTTCGATAGGAAAAACTCCTTTCCAATCTCTTGGGGTGTTTGCAGAATATCCGACAAGGTAGATTCTCTCTCTGTTTTGGGGTAGAAACCACGATGTATTACACAATTGCCATTCAAGTCTATAACCCCCAATGTTGGTAAAGGCTTGGAGGATTGCCGCAAAATCTCTGCCATCGTTTGAGCTGAATGTTCCTTTAACATTTTCCCAGATAAAAATTCCTGGTCGGCATTCATCAATGAGTCTAATCGCTTCAAGGATAAGGCTCGATCTATCTCCTCCCATCCCTTTACGATTTCCAGCGACACTAAAGTCTTGGCAAGGGCTTCCAAAGGTGATAGCGTCAATTTTTGGTAACTGTGTTCCTCGAACATCTGTAACTGATCCGACATACTTACTATTTTTAAAATTATATTTATATACTGCAATGGCATGAGCATCAACTTCTGAAAAGAAAGTTTTAACTTTATAACCCGCTTTTTCAAAACCTTTGTGAAATCCACCAATTCCTGAAAAAAGGTCTAAAACAGTGATTTTCTTCATATTTGCTAAAATTCGGCTTTCATAGATTCGCTCTAAGAGACTTTCTCGTAGTTAGTGATACTTACATATACCTAAAAATCTATCTTACCATTTTCTTCTATTGTCTGTGCATTTCTGAACACTATCCATCTACCCCCTGCCTCTCTACCTTCTTCAGGATCGCACTTGTACTTGTATTGATTATAAGCAGTCAACCATTTATAGAACCTAGTCCTTGACACTGTCATTTTAGACTTAGGTGCAAAATCTGGATTGTCCTCAATAAAATCGAAGTACAAGTCTTGTTTAAATATTTTTGTATTGGTTGTTAGCATTTTATTTAAAGGCATTCCATCTAGTATACCACACCATTCAATAAACTCATGACATGTTTCGGCAGAGAGCCTTCTAATCTTCAAGTTAACAAATTCACTTTTAACTAAACCATCTCTTAGGTAAAGCTGAAGACACTCTATCATAAAATTATCAAAAGAACACCACTCATCATCATTCCACTCACCAAACATTAACTTGCCAAATTCTTTCAGTGGTGTATGCTCTCTAGTATAATGTTGTGCTAGTTCCAACTCCCATTTTCTTCGTTCAAATGATGAACCTTTACCTCTAATTGCATAGTTTGTAGTAATTGCAACCTTTGGAGATCGAGAAAAAGGAATCTTTATTGCATCTTTGTTTTTCTTTTCTAGTGTTAAACCTTCAGTTACAACTGAGAATAATCTTTCAAAATTAAAATGTTTACTTACATCATCAAAACAAAGTATTTGAGTGTCTGCACTCACTAACTGGTAAGCAAATGATTTTTCAAAATTAAAAGACTTGCCATCTATTACAACAACTTTTTTCATGTGTGACAAAGCATTAATAAACAAGCCCTTACCAGTACCTCCTTCAGGAGAATCAGATATTTGCTCATCATTAAGTATCGTAGCTGGGCTGTATGATAGATTTTTCCAGGCATGGAGTAAATATCCTATTGTAGACCTCATAGATTTAACCCTACTCTCATCTTTACCACAAATGTTTGTAATAAATGATTTAAAATCACAATCATTAGATTCACAAGACACATAGGTTCTGTCTATAACATGGTCCTTCCAAACATAACCTCCTAAATCTAAGTAGTCAATTGGTGTTACACTATCATAATTAACTTTAACTGCACCAGATTTATAATATAAGTATGCAGTACTTTTGTTGTCTTCAATAAAATAAACATCAATTGAAGATAGTAAAGTTAAAAACTCTTCTCTAAAATATCTTGTATGCTCTGCAAAGTAATTATAGACGGTTAAATCATCTATTTCTAACAAGTAGTTAAGAATAAAATCTTTAATTTCTTTTTCAGATGTGTGGTCTATAAGGTTGTTAGTCACCCTTACAAACACATAACTTCTACTGCCTTCAGGATTAAATTTATAGAACCCATTCTCTTCTAGAAAACTTTTAAAAGATATATGTACAATTTTAATTACACCTTTATCATTTTTTGTCCAGAACTTACTATTTGATTGCTCATCCTCTAGTCTGACTAATACATTCTCTATTGTGCCGACCTCAACATCAGACTCTTCAAGCTGGGATCGGATTTCTTTTTTTGACACACCTCTTTTTAGCTTCTCTCTAACTAAGTTTACCTTGTCCTCATCTTCATAATATTTAGTACCATAGTTTTGTTTTTGTGCATAAGCAGAAGATATTGTTCTTTTAATTTCTGTAGCACTAAAACTTTGACTAGAAAAACTATTCATGACATACTCTGCTAGAGTTTGATTAACACCAAAGTCATTAAATGCTGCGGCCAATATATAGATGTTTTGATTTCTCTGACCTTCTATCATTGGGTATTTCTTTTGCCACCATTTAGTTAGTATGTCAACTATTTTATTCTCATCAGTTACTGGTATTGTAGGAATATCTACATGTTTTATAACCTCTGTATACTCTTGCTCTACAATTTTATCCCATGTACTTGAATTAGCATTAACATAAAGCAAAGGATCATAAGACTCATAACAAACTCTAGAAATATTTTTACAAGTTTTATCAAAATACTCAGAGTTTACATGGTGTTGTAGACTCAAGAAATAATTTTTATGATTTTCTGGTTCTTTAGGAGTCTTAACAACAGCCTTTAATCCTTTACCACTAGGAGAAATAAACAAAGCAAATATATATTTGTTTTTACTTAGCCTTTCTTTTTCCTGTAGCATGTCTTTGTTAGTCTTATAACCATCAAAGTCTAAACATATCAAGCCACTGTGACTCTGTAGTGAGGAATCATTTCTTTTTGTGAATGTCCCACTGAAACAAATGGCTGGGAGTTGTTGTTTTAATAAGTTTCTTTTTTCTTTGTCTTTCTCAGCTCGGATTCTTTTTACTAAGTCTTTAGACGAGCCTTCTTGTATTCTTTTTAAGATAACATCGACCTTTCTGTAGAATGGTTGTGCTGTTTCTTTAATGTCTTTAAAGATGGTAATGTCCATTGTATGTCGATTTAATTTAATTTAATTTTTACTTTTACTCTGTTATGTCAATTATGTCAATTATTAATAATATATAATATTATAAAAAAATATAATACAAATAGTTATTATAGTTCTCTATAGTAAAATTATTTTGTCATTTGACATTATGACAAAAGAGAAGAGGAACGAAGCCACACGATCCTCTTTCTCTAATGTCTTGATTGTAAGTTAGTGTGACTTTCGCCTCCTATTTCTTACACCCAAACACATTTAAAATGGTAGATCAGGACTAACTTCTTCTGATTTAGGCTCTTCCTTTTTAACCTCTACTGGTGCAACATATACATTTTGTAGTTTTAAAGACAAATATTTTTTACCAGCTTTAGATTCATTTACCCATGCAGAAATTTCTTGCATAGTTCCATCTTGTAGCTTGATGTCACCCTTATAATAAGGTTGATTGTTGTCTGGATTAGAGTCATTATTTCTAAAAAGACTTCCATTTCCCGGTTTGTGTTCATAAGTTGATTCACTCATTTTTTATAATTTTAATGTTTTGTTCCAAAAATTTTCGTGTTACAGAAAGAATTTGTCTTCTTTCCTTCCAACTACTGCAAGTGTTTGGAACATCCACTTGTATGTAAGTTGGTTTCGTTTTCTTTTTATATAAATTATATAATTTGTTTATCAATAAATGTATTGACATCATGAGTTGCTTTATTACCAAAAAATTTTTCATATATTTTTGTTGCTTTTTCTACTTTTAATTTACCTCTTTCAATAGAATCAGGTGAAACAGGTCTCATTGACAACCTCATTGTTTGCTTGTCTATAATTAGAAACAACATTGGTTTATTAAATAATCGTTGATATATATAGCTTTGAGCATCATAATTGTAAGTAAAAAATGAATACCTAAATTTAGTCATATCTGATGTAGTCTTTAAATCTATGACTGCACCATCACTATAGTTAATGACTTGCTCAATACCATCTTTATCTTCTGCTACTACTTGAAATGCAGTATCTGTTACGATATCAGCTTTACCCTTCCACATGTTATTCATGATAGATTCTGTTCCTGGAACTTCAAACTTATTGTTCTTACTATATATAATAGAACTCATCTCTAAACTATCTTTCATAGTAGAAACTAAGTTATCTAAATGCTCTTGCTCTTTTCTAAGCAGAAGGATTTCACCTGGAGGACAAACTTCTTTATATGCTTTTGTCGATCTAGATGCTACATCTACAATTTCATACTCATTTATTCTGTCTGGCTCAAGCATAGCAGTATGAAAGTAAGAGCCTTCAATAAGTGGTTTAGACTTTAATATGTCTTGTTTAAATAAATTAGGAGTAGTAAATAATACTCTTATGTCTGAGTATGATAAGAACTGCTTACCATAGTCACCATAATAATTAACATCATCTTGGAGTTTATCCAATACTATTGCTTGTGGTTCCATAGGGCTATACATGTTTTTTAAGTTCTACTTTAACATTATCATCTATGACATACAAGTCTTTTTCTAACATCTCAATGATTTGTGATAATCCTTTGTCTTTGTGTTTAGCAATCCATCCTAAAACTATATCCCACTTTTCATCCTTAACCTTTAATGTCCATTTACCTTCTTTCTTTACTGGAGCTGGTTTATTAAATTCATCTTTCATTTGGTTGACATATCTATTATCATCCCACATACCTAAAAATATATCTGCATTGAAACCTAGATGAGACATACCTTTTGTAAGTGCATCTGTAGTTACCTTTTTATAACACTCATCATCTAACTTTCCATTTCTTTGATGAGTTGCAATTGAAGAGTTTATGTCAAATTGACACTTTTCTCCATCTTGTATGTACCATAATACTGCTTGATATCCTAGTAAATGTTCTACTAGAGTATGAAATACTTCATCTTTTACTCCCCAGCTTTTACCCTTTTGACCAAATGCTTCAGTCATACATTTTACTTGGTAGTGAGCATTAATAGATGTAAATTTTCTCCCAAAGTTTACTGTTTTAGTATACTTAGGATCGGTCTTTTGGACCGAGTTCCATAGTTTTAAATTGTTCTTCATAATTTAGATTTAGATTTAACTTGATTTAATTTCTTTTTGTATTTAGTAAACTTAACCATGATAGCCTCTCTTCTGTTTTTTAAGTTCTGAATGTGCTTATCGTTTTTTCTAGTGTTTACTTCTTTTTTTATTCTTTCTTGAATTATATTTAGTTTATGCTCACAATTACTAATAGCTAATTGAATAACACCAACCTTCCAACCATGTATGTAGAAAAATTCATACTCATCTTTAGTACATACACTGAAATAGTCACCACCCTTACCCATATTGAGTATTTCTATCCTATCATTAAATTTTTGTATTTTACAACCCTTATTTATTATCGACTCACCATGATGTAATCGAGTAATAATTGCTCTTGGATCGAGCATGGCTTCATTAAATATTTCAGTCAGTGTCGGCATTTTTGGTGGCTTGGTCTATAAAATTTTTATAATCGGAATCTTGTTCAATCATTTTCTTGGCTTGATTGTAGCCATACATAATATTGGAATGAGTTATGTTGTATCCATTTTCTTGTAAAAACCTTTGGATAAAACTAACTCTAATAGGTCTTTCTTTGCAGAGATAATATAATATCTGCCTTGCTTCGACAATGTCTTGTCTCTTTGTTTTGCTAAACATTTCATCTAGTGTTAGATGGAATTGAGTGGCCACAGCTTGACTATATTTATCAAATATTTCTTTTTTCATGTAATTTTTTTAGAAAATTAAAACCCACCCCATGTATAACCGACTTAAAAACCTTTCATACCAAGTTTATAATGTGGCGAGGTGGGAATTAACCTAGAATTAACTATCTAACTAACTTTTATATAAATAAAATTTCATCATTGTCATCTTCATCTTCTGGATCGGGAGTATAATACTTTATCATTTATTGTCTTATATTTCCTCAAAACTAAACTTTTATTTATTCAATACCTAATTTTTTATTCCTTTTATTTATGGCTTTAGTGACTACATCCATGCCATGCTTAAACTTACCTTCATTAATTTTTTCTAACCATTTAGTTAATGCAATCCATTTAACCTGGAGGACATCTAATTTTTCTTTTGTTTCTTCTAATTCCCACTTGCACTCGGCAAGTACATCTAAACTTGTTTTTCTCATTTTTTTTAATTTAAGTTAATATTTTTTTTTATTTTTTTCTTAGTACTTCTTTTCTAAACTTATAATAATCTTTCTTCCCATTTTTTAAACAATATTCATAATCTTTTTTCGCTAATTTAAGTGCCTTAATTAAATCATTTACCATAAATATATTTAGTTGAGCATTTATATATTTAGGATTTCTTGGTTCAAGATGTTCCCAATCCTCTGCAATGTGCAAATTAAAAATAACTGCTTCAAATTCATTTCCTCCTACTTCAACATCAATCTCTATATCGTATGCTTCTGCTAATGGCACTTTATATGTTATTCCCATTTTAATTTAATTTAATTTAATTTATAATTATTTAATGCCACCATTTTTTATTTGATTTATGATGTCATTTATTAACTGATGATTTACCGACCATTTCTTTGCTTCGGCTTTGTCAAAAGTTTGCTCACACCTTGCCTTCATCATTTTAGACAAGATGTGTAACAACTCTAGCATGATATTTTTAGGACTCATCCTCTTCTATTATACCCATTGCACATACACTGATTGAGTAGATACTATCATCTAACTCATCTACCATCAAATCATCACACCAATCTTTCCAAACTGCATCAGTGACATCTTCTCTGTGCAGTCTGAACATTTTAGATTTCTTATAAAACATTAAATCCTTTGGATAATATTTCTTTTCTATCACAAGATAAGAGTTCTTAAATTTCTCTAGTTTTTGTTCAACTTTCTCTAATTTTTCTTCAGCTTGTTCTCTTGCTTCGGTTTCTTTTTTCAAAATCATTCTAAGAAATTGAATTTCAGTAAATTCTGTTTGTTCCATAATTTATTTAATTTAATTTAAGTTATACATTATTTGTTGATTCTACAATCTCTGCACAAAGTTCAGATGGAATTTTACTTCTATCAAAATAGCTTCCTCGACCTTGAGTTCCACTTTGACTTCCTCTTGGTGCAGATACATGACAAGAGTCTCCATTCTTACACATAGGTTTAGGAGTCCAATAAGTATTGTTGGTCCAGATGTCTGTTGGCTTCATCCTATCATCACCATACTGACAATAGGTTAAAGTGTGTCGGACATGGTCAACATCATTCCAATGAGAAGACTTTCTCATCTTGCCTCTTGGATTCTCTATGTACCAAATCATGTTAGGATTTTTCTTAAGGAGTATCTCTATTATCTTCATAGTTCTCATTAAGATGTTTATTCCTTTGACTGCATTATTTGTCTTTGGCATAAACTCATGTCCTTTCTCCCAATGATGACCTATAGATGCTACAGAAAATGACTCACATGGTGGTGATGCCCATAACATATCTACTCTGTCAAAGTTGATTGAACTAACCTGGAAATCCATAATATCACAAACATAATTTGTTTTTGGGAAATCCACACAATCAGAAGAGAAGACTTTGTGCCCTCTCTTCTCTGCCTCTTTTCCTATGCTTCGGCTTCCACTAAAAAGTTCTACCACATTCATTGTTTTCTTTTTAAGTGTTCAAACATTAACCACTCATCAAGTCTGTCCTCAATGTAGTGTTGTAAATCAAAACTTAAGTCAGTTAGATAGTCTTCATAGTACTTAGTGTGGTCAACTTCATTACATAGACTATACCAATCTTTAGGTAAATCAGTCTTGTAATCATCAATGATTTCTTCTTTGATTCTTTCTACCACCACAAGAGTTTGTCTTCTTACTAGTGGCATACTAAGGTGGAGGTAATGCTCTTCCATAGCTTGTAAGAAATCATCTTTGTCGATAACCTCTTTGTCATAAGCATCAAGATTAAACTTTAATGCTTCCATAAATTTGCTCATAATTATTTGTATTAAGTTAAACAATGACTCCCAGATTAATGGGAGTTTCGTAGGTGTTTAAACCTTTACTCTTCAGATTGTTCTTTCTTAAATTTACCTACTGCTTTATTAATCATTTTAGAAATGCCTTGTGCCTTTTCTTGTAAGTCTAAGATTTCATCTTGAGTCAAACTATTCTTAAAGTCTGTGTATTCTATTTCTTTAGACTCTCTTTGTCTTCTTAACAACTCTCCCTCAATACATTCTTTTGGAAATAACTCTTCCATTATTTTCTTCTCATCTCCGAACATCCATTTAGTACCATTTTTAAGGAGGTCTTGTTTCTTCATATCCCCTAGCCAAGTATCCTTAAGTAATGTTTTGTAGGTTGGAATACTAATGTCTTTCCATCCTTTTTTAGCTTTACCATCTTCATCCTCACACTTGTCATACAATCCACTCTTGGCATAGTCTCCTACAATAGCAATACTATCCCCTTGCCACCTACCAATAATAGTAGATGGAATAGGTTCATATTTTTTATTGTACTCTATGTGTCCTTCTGCCAATAGCAAACCAAGTCCTTGCATGACTCCTTTACCACTTGCAACAATCTCCCACAACTTTAGTCCATTGCCAAAGGTGTGAGGATTTATAAACTCTTTTTTTGTTTTGTTTATTACTTTAAAATATTGTCCCATAATTATTGTTTTTGTTCTTTTATTAGTTTATTAATGTCTTGTACTATTTTGAATATATTGTCTCCAACATCTGCACCTTCAATAATCCATTCTATTTTTTCTATAAGTTCTTTTTTGTTCATAATTATTTGTTTTTAGATAGGTTAGTAATAATGTGTGCCATTGTATTTAAATGGTTTTCTAGTGGAGAATTTTTGTGTTCATTTCCATTCTCATCCAAGTGGATAAATGGGTTGTGTTTTGTAGGATCTTCCACAGCTGGTGGTGTAATTTCTCTGTCTACCACTTCCATAATTGTCTCATACAACATTTCTGTTGTGACCTTGTCTAGAGGACAAGTTTCTAAGATAGCTTTTATCTCTGATAACTTGCTAATAGCAATTTGGTCTTTGTTTTTGTTCATAGTTTATTAAATTTAATTATCTGCATTATTGCATTGAGATTAGGAGAGGAATCGAACCTCTCCCATGTTCCAAACTAATCTATAGTACCACTTGTCATTCCTCTATTCATATAGTATTCTTTCTCCTTACTTATCTCTTCATCTGATTGTTGAGAATCTATAGTGAATAACACATCTTCTTGGATGTAGTTTTCTCTCCACTGATTTAAGTCCAAGTGCATCATTGCACCACCATCATTACCCTCATCATCAGTCTGAGGAACTAAACAAGTACCATCATCTAACCACATTGCAAGTGGAGATTTGTACCATCCAAAGTCTGAACATTCTTTTGGATTTAAGTGTCTTACATTAACAATCTTTCTACCAATTAGATGTGTGAATCTTGTTCTATACTTATTGTGAGGTAGGTTTTCCACATACTCTTGAGCATTCTTTTTTAACTCTCTAAGCATTGCATTAACTTGATTTGGTTCTCTTGAGTATTGTCTACCATAAAGTCCTAACTTATAGGTGTTCTTAGCTTCTTTAATAAGTAGTCTAGCAGTTACCCATTCTCCAATAGTGTTATTGTAGTACCCTTGCTTACTGATGAATTTCTTTGGATTCTTTCCTTGAGCAATCCATACTTGTTCTCTAATGTCTTTTAGAGTAAAAGGTTTGTTGTCGAACTTATCTAATAAGTTGACAAAGATTTGTTGTTTGATTTTCATGATTAAAATATTGTGTTAAGAGTTATAAATGTAATTCCTATAATATCAAAGAATAGTAATGTGTAGACTATACAAGCTATTAAAGGGTTAGTGTCTTTCCAAAGTGTAATTATAAAGTGTTTCATAGTTAAGATATATTAGTTAATGATTTTAGTGATTTTTTTAAGTGTTTGTAAGTGTATTGAGCAGATTGAAAGTGAAGATAACTCTCACCTAAATCTACTAACTCTTCAAGCAATTCTCTTGCTTGTTGTAGCTTTGCTTTAGCTACCTTTGGAGTCATTCTTAATTCAATTTCTTCTTCCTTACCACTATCATATCTTACATATAATTTTGGACTAAGAAGATTTAAATCATAAGATTTTTGTTCCAAGTATTCTTTGTCTTCTGATGACTCATGGAACTTATCTCCATTTGTAGCTAACTTACCATCTTCATAGTGAGGATAGTATCCCTCCAAGAAGTAGCAGTCTACTACTAGGTTGTCTTCATATGGGTAATCTTTCATAGTTATAGGTTTAAAGGGTTAATGTTAATGTTAAGTGCTTCACTCATTGAATGCACATTCTCGATAATAATAGTTAATTCTAATTCCATTGTATTTAATTTAATTAAGTTAGATATGAGAGGTAAGTCACTGACTATCAGTGAGTTAGGTGTAAATTGTGTGTATTGTGTGTCTCTCATGAGATAAATATACAATAAATATCTAATATATTACTAATACTTTGCTAATACTTTTAGGATGGTAAGACAAACTCTCTTCAATACTTATTGCAAATGATTACTATTTAATATTCAATACTCTAATCATAGTCATGTGTGAAATGATAGTTGAGTTCTGTTTGTATTTTGTTTAGTTGTAATTCAGTCGGTGAGGGGGTTAAGGGAAGGCTCTCTGTCTCTTCTCTATTGTTTAACCAATTGAAGAGGGAAGGCTACAGATAGTGGAGGAGGAGTCTTGTATGTACCTAATTAACAAGGGATGTAAGGAGTCACACCTACCTATGCACCTACCTATGTCATAGGGGGTAGAGGAATTCTGAAAAAATCTGAAAAGAAAAGTTGAAATCCTTTTTTAATCGAAAAAAAATAATGACTTTCTGTGGGCGGGGGGTGTGTGTATAGCCACTAATAACCCTCAACCTCTATATATCTAATAACTAAAAAAAATTTTCAGTATCTTTACTAAATAAATTTATAGCTATGAATAAATCTGATTACATTGATGGGTTGTACGTTGAGAACGGAAGACTTATAAATGAACGACCAAACAGCATGACTGGAATACAAAAAGCAGCATCTATTAAACGATCAGTAAGTAACGATCGTAAAATAAATCAAGTTGCTGAAGGTATACAACTAGCTGAAAATAAAAAGAAATTTAACGAATTGTATTTCTAAAAAGTTTCTGTTTTCTTTTTGTTTAAATTAAGGGGTTTAGAAATAAATCTCTTTTTTTTATATAAGTGTACAATAAGTGACACAACTATGTCAACACAAATTTAAAATCGACATAAGTTAAATAACTGATTACTAGTACTTTATTATTATAATTATTATTAATGTCGAAAATGTCGATAAAATTACTATTATAAAAATAAAAAAAAAGTAAAGTATAGTAAAATATATATAGAGTATATAGAAGCTAAAAACATTGTCATTTGACATTTTGCTTTTTCACAAATTATACTATCTTTGTTTTATAATTTAATTAAATCTATTTCAATGAGTGCACAAGGTTATATACCAAAAGACTTAACTTTTGATGAAGAAGGTCGTAAACAATTAATCCAAGGAATTACTGCAATATCTAAAGCTGTTAAGAGCACACTAGGTCCACGAGGTCAAACTGTACTTATAGAATCTCCCGATCATGTTGGTGGGATTACAGTGACAAAGGATGGGGTTACTGTTGCTAAGTCAATATTTTTAGACAACCCAATAGAAAATCTGGCGATACAAATGATGAAGGATGCGGCAACTAGAACTGCTAACTCCGCGGGTGATGGCACAACCACTGCAATAGTACTAACTGAAGCTATAGTAAATGCTGG
>TARA_B110000046_G_scaffold43124_1_pt1 | contig 37258 bp, 31 predicted proteins | sample TARA_B110000046 | Tara Oceans TARA_B110000046 (sample SAMEA4397157) | marine metagenome | biome: Polar Biome; feature: [DCM] deep chlorophyll maximum layer (ENVO:01000326); material: water (ENVO:00002006), including particulate matter (ENVO:01000060) such as... | depth 40 m
ACTAAAAGGGGGGCCTTTTGGGAAAATAACACAATGTCTAAGTTTTCTTTAATTTTTAACACATTTGATATGTATGAGTTCATACGCAATTGTTCAAGCTAGTGGTAAACAATTCTGGGTTGAGGAGCGTAAATTTTATGATTTTGATAAACTTCCATTAAATCGTGGAGATATGTTTAATTTAAATCAAATTCTACTAGTAAAAGATACAAACTCAACTTCTATAGGGAAACCGTTTTTGGATAAAGAATTTACTATTGAAGCTACAGTTCTAAGACACTTGTCTGGTCCAAAAATTCGCGTTTATAAAATGCGTCCAAAGAAAAAGACACGTAAAACATTCGGTAGTCGCCGTAAATTAACACGTGTTTTAATTAATTCCATTTCGAAAGTATAGCTAGTAGATAAACAATATAAATTTTTATGGTTCGAGTAAAAAGAGGTAATGTTGCACGAAAACGTCGTAATAAGATTTTAAAGTTCGCAAAAGGTTTTAAAGGTGCCCATTCAAGATTATTCCGTACAGCGAATGGTCAAGTAATGAAGGCTTTAGTTTATTCTTATGTTGGCCGAAAAAGACGTAAACAAGATTTTAAGAAGCTTTGGATTTGTCGCGTAAATGCAGCTGCTCGTAAAGAGGGGTTAACGTATAGTAGTTTAAAAAGTTCGTTACGAAAATCTTCTATTACGCTTAATTTAAAAATGCTTGCTCAACTTTCAGTTCTTGATCAACAAACGTTTTCTGATGTAGTACAAGAAGCTAAATCTAATTAAATGATTTTAAAATTAATTCAATCTAATGGCACATAAAAAAGGAGCAGGTAGTACCAAGAATGGTCGTGATTCTAATTCGAAAAGGCTAGGTGTTAAAGTATATGGCAATCAGCCTGTTAAAGCAGGTTCGATTGTTGTTCGTCAACGTGGTCTTACTTTTAAACCTGGTAGAGGTGTTAGTGTAGGAAAAGATTATACAATTTTTGCTACACAAAGTGGTGTAGTACAATTTGAATCTGATAAAAAAGAAAAAATTATAAGTGTTTCCTAGATAAGTGGTTAAACCGGTATTAGTATTACTGGTTTAATCATTTTTTTGTACAAGTCTCATTCCCATGAGTAATGACAGAAACTGCCTTGTTTTAATACTGTTACAGTTTGTTACCAAATCTTAACTCGAAAAGCGTAGGCAAATAAGCGTTAACCACAACTGTCCCATAAATTATATGTCCGAAGTTTATAAGTTAAGACGAGTCAGTTAAAAAAGAGTTTTGCACGTTGTGCAAAACTCTTTTTTTTAGTTATTAATCGTTAACGATTAGTAACGCTCACCTTCAGGCTTAGCTGATGGAGCATATGCCTCAATTGTGTAAACTAGCTTACGACCAGCAACTTCTTGACGTACAAGTCTGAAACCAGGCTCGTAAGCAGGACGCTGAACGATGAATGCAAGAACACAAGACTCAGTACCACGTGCGTTGTCAAAACCACAAACTTTAACGTAGAAGTTTGGCTTAGCTTTACGAGCCATGTTGATCTCGAAAAGAATCGCTGCTGGATCTTTGATATCGAAAAGTGGAAGACCCCACATTTCCCAGTAACTGTTACGAGGGTGCGGATCATCTGTGTACTCAATAGATACAGCCATAGACTTATCGATTGCGTACTGAATCTGCTTAGTGATTTGTTCGTCAGTTAGGTCAGGAAGAAAAGAAAAACATCCTTGAGTTAGTTTCATTGTGTACTCCTTAAATGAAAATTAATGATTTAGTGGTTGTGTAAATTCACCCTAATCGAGATTAAGGTGAATTAAGTTCTAGTAACAGTATGCTAATTTTAAATTACCTGTAGGTAAATTAAAGAATTAACGGTTAGCTGTTTCTGTAGTAGCGAAGTCAGCAGTATCTGTAGACGCGTAGTTGAAAGTAATATCCTTCCAAAGATCTAAAGCAGTCTGTAGAGGACCACAGCTCTTAGCTGCATCTCTTAGAATTTGCGGACCTTCAGCAACGAAGTCACGACCTTCGTTACGAGCTAGAACCATACACTCAAGTGCTACACGGTTAGCAGTTGCACCGGCTTGGATACCATCCGGGTGACCAATTGTACCACCACCGAACTGAAGTACTACATCATCACCAAGGTAATCAATTAGTTGGTGCATTTGACCACAGTGAATACCACCAGAAGCTACTGGTACACACTTACGTAGAGAAGCCCAATCTTGTGCGAAGAATAGACCTTCAGGAAGGTTAATATCACTCTTACAATCTAGAAGAGTGTTGTAGAAACCTTTAATCATTAGAGGATCACCTTCAAGCTTACCAACTACAGTACCTGCGTGAATGTGGTCAACACCAGACATACGCATCCACTTACAGATTACACGGAAGTTCATACCGTGGTTCTTCTGACGTGAGTAAGTTGAGTTACCTGCACGGTGAAGGTGAAGAAGAACATCGTTCTTACGAGACCAGATAGCCATTGACTGGATAGCTGTGTAACCGATTACAAGGTCAATCATTACAACGATTGAACCTAGTTCAGCAGCGAAATTCGCACGCTCGTACATATCTTCCATAGTCGCACCAGTAGTGTTTAGGTAGTGACCTTTAACTTCACCAGTTAGTGAAGAAGCGTGGTTAACACCTTCCATTGAGTATAGGAAACGCTCTCTGTAACGCATGAACGGCTGTGAGTTAATGTTCTCATCATCCTTAAGGAAGTCTAGACCACCTTTAAGACCTTCGAATACTACACGACCATAGTTCTTACCAGAAAGACCTAGCTTAGGCTTTACAGTAGCACCTAGAAGTGGACGACCGAACTTATCCATACGCTCACGCTCTACAACTAGACCTGTAGCAGGACCTTGGTAAGTCTTAAGAAGTGCGTAAGGGAAACGCATATCTTCTAGACGAAGAGCTTTAACGGCCTTGAAACCGAAAATGTTACCGATAATTGATGCAGTAAGGTTAGCTAGAGAACCTTCCTCAAATAGATCAATATCGTATGCAACATAACAGAAGTATGTATCAGCTGCGTTTGGTACAGGGTCTACACGGTATGCTTTCGCACGGTATAGATCACACGCTGTTAGTAGATCTGTCCATACAACAGTCCATGTTGCAGTTGAAGACTCACCAGCAAGAGCTGCTGCTGCTTCTACAGGGTCTACACCTGGTTGTGGAGTACAACGGAATAGAGCTAGAAGATCTGTTTCCTTGATAACGTAATCAGGATCCCAGTAACCCATTTTTGCGTAAGGAATTACACCTGATTCGTAACGTTCACTTTTGATTCGAGTACGTGATTCTACAGCTTGAGACATGAAAACCTCCTGGTTTAAAGTTATGCTAAATTGATTGCTGGGTTTTATATTTACGTGATTTTAACAACTACGTGAATATAACAAGCAAAATAAAATACTTATTATTCTTTATTTCTTACAAAATAAGATATCACGACCATGATACAAAATGTTAAGCGCTTTATTTATCTAATATATAATAATACCTAATGATTAAAGTTCCTTACAGTTTTAAAAACACTTTAGTGTCTAAAAAAGTTACTCTTTCGCAATTAATAAAAATTAAATACTATTAGGTAAATATATTAGTTTCGTTAAGTATTGTTTTGATATTTAATTTTACGTATAATTTAAGAAGACTTCTAAAGTAGGTATAAAAAACATAATGCCAGGATCCAGATTTGAACTGGAGACACGAGGATTTTCAATCCACTGCTCTACCAACTGAGCTATCCCGGCTTTTACTTATTTCCTTCTTATTTAAAGAATAAGCTATGTAGTCACTTTTGACAAGTCCAAAAATTAACCAACTTTATGAAATACAGATATACGACAAGATTAGTTAAAAAATTAGCAAATCTCCAATTAGCCATCACATTACTTTTTACAATTGGACTAACCATATCAGTGGGTACAATTATTGAACAAGACCAAAACCTGGCATTTTATAAAGAAAACTATCCACTAAATAAACCGTTATTTGGTTTTTTAAATTGGAAGTTTATTACAATTTTAAGTTTGGATCATTTATATACCGCTTGGTGGTTTGTGTTAATTCTTTTATTATTTGCAGGATCTCTAATATCTTGCACATTTACAACACAACTACCTTCCCTTAAAACGTTTAAAATATGGAGGTTTTATAACCAACCTAATCAGTTTAAGAACTTAATTGTAAGCTCGCGAATTAAGTCGGAAGTTTCAAATACTTTTGCCTATTATTGTAACAATAATAAATACCATTTTTTTCGGCAGGGTAAAAAAGGTTATGCCTATTCCGGTTTATTAGGTCGAGCTGGTCCGATCGTTGTTCATGCAAGTATTGTTATTTTGCTTCTCGGTTCTACACTGGGATCTTTTGGTGGTTATTCGGCTCAAGAACTTATTCCAAGAGGGGAGATTTCACATATACAAAATTTAACAAAATTTGGGGACTTAAGTTACTTACCGCAAGATGTATCTTGCCGTATTAATGATTTTTGGATTACTTATACAAAAGAATTAAAAACGGAACAGTTTTATTCTGATTTATCTCTATTAGGTCCTGAAGGAACAGAGATTAAACGTAAAACAGTTTTTGTAAATGAACCCTTAATTTTCAAGGATATCGTTTTATACCAAACCGATTGGGATATTGTTGGTCTAAAATTACGTTTACCTAATAATGAAATTTTTCAAGTACCCCTTAAAAAAATAACAAAAGGTGGGCGGAAGTTTTGGTTAAGTTCTTTGGCATTGGATCAACGTCCGGAAAATAAGATTACTATATTAGTCAACGATTTAAGGGGACAACTTTTACTATACGATTCAAAAGGTCTTTTAATAAAGGAAACCGTTATAGGAGATTCCATATCACTTAACAATTCTATCAATATTCAGACCCTTGATTATATAACCAGCACAGGTTTACAAATAAAGTTTGATCCTGGTATATCGACGGTTTATTTATCTTTTCTTTTATTAATGATAAGTATTTATGTTAGTTTTTTTACATATTCTCAAATTTGGTTAATTGAAGGGCCAAAAGTAATTACTGTTGGTGGAAAATCGAATCGGGCTGTTTTATTCTTTCAAGAAGAATTTCGAAAAATTTTAAAACGTACGAGCTTAGTATAAAAAACGAGATTTCGTATTATGTGGATATAATATTAATTAAATTAGTTTGTCGATAATAAAAAAATTAATAATTGTTACATGAAACGTTTGTTTTTATTTTTTCTTACTTTTTTAACTTTTGCTAGTACACCAAATTTAGCTTCCGCGGATGTAAGTGGATTAACACCATGCAAAGATTCTGCTGTTTTTAAAAAAAGATTGGATGGTAGTGTTAAAAAGTTAACTACACGTTTAGAAAATTACGAAGAGGGCACACCCGCATACTTAGCTCTTGAAGCTCAAATAAATGCAACTAAAGTTCGCTTTGATAAATATGGAAAGCAAGGATTATTATGTGGTGCTGATGGATTACCACATTTAATTGCTGATGGGAGACCTAGCCATGCAGGAGAATTTGTGGTTCCGGGTGTTTTATTTCTTTATATTGCAGGCTATATTGGCTGGGCAGGTCGTAGCTATCTTCAGTTCGCGAAAAAAACTGATAAACCAAATGAAAACGAAATTATCATTAATGTACCTGTAGCTATTGGTATGATGTCAGCAAGTTTCCTTTGGCCACTAGCTGCCTGGAAAGAACTAGTTTCCGGCGATTTACTTGTACCAAGTAATGAAGTAACAGTTTCGCCACGTTAAATTACTTATTTCTTATTACCTAAAGCAAAGTTAAACCTATGGATAAGAATCTATTAAAATATCTATCTACCGCTCCCGTTCTTATAACAGCATGGATGAGTTTTACTGCTGGATTTATTATTGAAATCCAACGTTATATGCCTGACACACTTTCTTTTTCACCATACTAAAAAGAATTATTAGTTTGTTAGATCTTAAAGTTACTTTTACAAACCTCCTTTTTCAGTAAAAGTAACTTTAAGGTAATTACTTTTTCATCATTTTATTCACGAGGCTCAATTTTTTTTTCTAAATAAAATTAATTGTGGTTTCTTCTTAATAGGTAGTACTTATTAAAATCTCAGAGTTTGTAATCCAATTGAATAATATACAATTTAAATTTTTCACGTTACTAAATACTTTAGTTTCCACCAAAAAAATTATTTGGTAGAATCAAATTATAAACAATTTATTTTTTTATAAAAAATATCGTGGTTACTCTAGAAAGTAGGAATGTCGATCGAATAAAAAATCGAATAATACGTATTTTTACGAGAGTTTCATATAAATTAACTTTCAGTAATAAAAAAAATAACCAATTACTACTGTGTTTAGATTTATTAAAAGACAGTGCAAAAACAAACCTACTATTTATTATCAATAAAAATATTGAAAAAACTTATATTGATCTATATCAACAACCTAATTCTTGTTTATTACTAGAAAAAAGAAGTGAGGAAATTTTTTTCAAGTTATTAAAAGAAACATGTGAAGAATTTTTAATGCAACAATATGGATGTAAAATCCAAGTTAATTCAAAAGATCTTCTTACAGCTTCGTATACAAAGAATTTATTACGAGATATTAGTATTCTTTTTCAACTACCTTTTTATGCTATTTTAAATAACCGGTCGTCACAATTTCGAACAATCTATTCACCAATATATAACTCCGCTTCTGAAAGTTTTATTGAAGCGTTAATTGATAACTTAGTTATTGAATTAGGCAATTGTATAATTTATTTCACTATTATAAACTTCTCTTCTTTATACTCGTTTCGTAAAACACTTTTCCGTTCAAAGTTTCTCTCGTTAAGAAATGTTGAGCGATATAAAAATAATTTGGTTTGGCAATTAAATGTAAAAAATTATTTACAAAGGCCTTCAGATTTATACAATAATCAATATCGAATTTATATCTTAAGGACGAGTGGAATCTACGACCGAATTATTTACGCCAACCGTTCTAAGCAATTAAGATCTCTTAAAACAATCCCTTTATTTACTGTCACAATTATCGAATTACGGGACTTTTTAATAAGTAGGGTAGACGAAATAATTTATCGTCTTAGTAATGTTTTACGTTTTACATTAACCTCATTAATAGGAAGAGTTATTGGATTAATTTGGCGTGGGGTAATTGAAGGTTTAAAGAAATAAAAAAAGGGTTATCAAATTGTCCATTCTAGGTATAAGAAAAAGAAGCGAGTAAACACTTAAAATGTGTTAAAATAGGATAAAATCAAAATTTAAATAAGGTAATTATCTATGAGCGCTTTTATTGGCTATATTTTATTAATGACTTTAATGTTCAGTTTAGCGGCAGGACTTTACTTTGGCTTAAAAACGATCAGATTAATCTAACCTATCACATTATTTCTACAGGTAAAATATCTGTAGAAATATTTATTTAATTAGCACCATTTATCATGAATTATGTAGAAGAAAAGTCTGTTATTAAATCTTACTTTGATGGTTCCCGTAGCCTTAGTAACTTTTTTTGGGCTATCACTGTTAGTTTGGGTGGTTTCGGTTTTTTTCTTACCGGCTTATCGAGTTTTTTCAAAGTCAATTTTTTATTCTTCTCGAATTCAACTGATATTACGTTTATTCCACAAGGAATTGTTTTATTATTTTACGGCACGGTCGGATCAATCCTTGGGACATTCTTATTTTTAACTATCTGGTGGAATGTGGGTTCCGGGTACAACGAATATAATAAAGCTCTGCAAAAAATTACACTGTACCGTCAAGGTTTTCCGGGAAAAAACCGCGAGCTTTTATTTAACTTTAATTTTGATGAAATAAAATCCATAAAAATGAGGATTAAAGAGGGTATCAATCCAAAGCGTCAGCTTTTACTTTGTTTAATTGATAGTCGAGAAATCCCATTAACTGGGATTGAACAACCAGTTTCATTAAATGTGATTGAAGAGGAAGCAATTACTATTGCAAAGTACTTAAATGTTTCTCTTGAAACGGAATAGCCATAATGCCTAACAAGAACTACTAGGGCGAACGACGGGAATCGAACCCGCGAATGCTGGAACCACAACCCAGTGCCTTAACCACTTGGCTACGCTCGCCTTCTAATAAATAGTATACTATACTACTACCTAATGTTCGATTACTTGTCCTTATATAAATTATTTTTTTAATCAACTATTATTCAAATTTGTTGTAATGTAGAATTTTTTCTTGAAATCAATAGTGGCGAACGAATCCAAAAGAAAAATTTTAATTATTGAGAATGATGAAAATATAAGTTCTGTTATATCCACAAGATTTTTGTCCCTTGGTTATGATGTCTCTTTATCTACAAATGGAGCCGAAGCCCTTATTATATTTAACCAAGAATGGCCAGATTTAGTTATTCTTGATATTTTATTACCAAAAATAGATGGTTACGAAGTATGTCGTAGAATTCGCAAAAAATCAAAGGTACCCATAATTATATTAACAGCTCTAAATAAAGTATCTAACCGAATCATGGGCCTTAAAATAGGTGCTGATGACTATATTACGAAACCCTTTTCTTTAATCGAATTGGAGATTCGGGTAATGGCGAAATTACGCCGTTCTGATCCTCAAAAATTTGAAACACTCCCTAATCGGCAAGAAACTTTTCAATTTGGGAAGGTAGTTGTTAATATAGCTGATAAACAAATATTAAAAAATAATAAACAACTGACATTAACCGGAATGGAATTTAGTCTCCTCGAGTTACTAATTAAAAATTCAGGGCAGGCGCTTTCGCGCGTAGAAATATTAAACAGTATTTGGGGGTATACTCCTGCTAGGTTTGTCGATACAAGGATAGTTGACGTTCATATATATCGACTTCGATTAAAAATAGAAGATACTCCCCGTACTCCCGATTTTATTTTAACTGCTCGTGGTATTGGATATATTTTTCAACCATCCAAATTATAGTGTTCTTTTTATTCGTTAATTAGAGTTAGTTATAAAAACTTAAACGAAAAGGTCAGTATGTAACCCTTTTAAATATGGAAATTCTAGATATAGTATCGAGATATGTTTACCTTAAACGAAAAAATTTACAAGTACCTTTTACCTAACCTCTTAGAGACTCAGCGTATAAGTTATTGTTGGTTCCTGGAATTTGGTTTTCTTGAAGAACTAGAAAAACTCTCGGCTATACGAGATTATCTGGATGTTTTAGAGTTAAACCTATCAGCAAAACATTATAAAATACGACAACCTAAATACACTTTAGCGGAAGCAAAACGCCGTGACACAAATTATAGTGTTCGGGTTTATACGTTAGCTCAATTAAGTTATCTAACGAACGTAAAAGATACTTCGGAAAATGAGGTGCTCTTATGTGATATCCCTTTAATGACAAATGAAGGAACTTTTTTGGTTAATGGTATCGAACGGATTATTATCAACCAAATTGTTAGAAGTCCTGGAATTTATTATAAAACGGATACGGATAAACAAAATTTCCGTTTTTTTACCGCTAGCCTAATATCTAACCGGGGTACTTGGGTAAAATTTGAAATTGATAAGGATGACTTAATTTATGTAAAGGTCGATAAGGCAAAGAAAATCTCGGCTTATATATTTTTACGTGCGATTGGCTTAAGTGATACGGAGATATTTAACCATTTGCAACACCCTGAGTATTTTACAAAAACTTTTAAAGAGTATGAAAATATTTCCTTAGAAGATACTTTTTTAGAAGTTTATAGTAAACTGCGCCCGGGTGAACCACCTACAGTAAAAGGTGGACAACAAATTTTATACTCGCGATTCTTTGATCCAAAACGCTACGATCTTGGTTACGTCGGTCGATATAAAATTAATAAGCGTTTAAATTTAACTATTGAAAAGAATGTTCACATATTAACATCGAAAGATGTTTTATCAATTGTTGATGAATTAATTAATTTTCGAATCACACCAACAAAAGAGGATGACATTGATCATTTAGGTAATAGAAGGATACGTTCCGTTGGTGAATTATTACAAAACCAGATTCGGATTGGTATAAACCGATTAGAACGTATTGCTCAAGAAAGAATGAGTATTTGTGAACAAAAATACTTAAGAGTTAATGTTCTTGTTAATCCAAAACCATTAGTATCCTCAATTCGCGAATTCTTTGGGTCTAACCCTCTTTCGCAATTTATGGACCAAACAAACCCATTAGCAGAATTAACACATAAAAGGCGTTTATCTGTTTTAGGGCCAGGAGGCATAACTAGAGATAGGGCAGGATTTGCTGTTCGAGATATTCATCCGAGTCAATATGGTCGAATTTGTCCGATTGAAACACCAGAAGGACCAAATGCCGGATTAATCGGCTCACTTTCAACTTATGGCCGAGTAAATTCTTATGGATTTATTGAAACACCTTTTTATAAAGTTTTAAATGGAAAAGTCCTTAATGGTGTATTTCCAATTTATTTAGATGCAACAACAGAGGATAATTATAATCTTGCAGCTGGAGATTTAGAACTTGATAACAACGGTTTTATAAAAAATAATACGGTAGCTGTTCGTCATCGTCAAAATCTTGTTAGCGTTGCTTCAACAGAAGTTGATTACATAGCTATATCACCTATTCAGGTAGTATCCTTAGCGGCAGCTCTTATTCCATTTTTAGAACATGATGATGCAAACCGCGCATTAATGGGTTCAAATATGCAGCGACAATCTGTTCCTTTATTATATCCAGAAGCGCCATTAGTAGGTACTGGTCTAGAAGGCCAAACTGCTAGAGATTCTGGTATGGTTTTATTAAGTTCTAATTATGGAAGAGTTATTCAAATTACTGAAGGCCAAATTGTTATTACTGATAAAAAAGATACAGTCTTTACTTACAATTTAATTAAATATCAACGATCAAACCAAGATACTTGTATAAATCAACGTCCAATTGTTTCAATTAACGAAAAAATAGCAATTGGTCAAATCCTTGCTGATGGAGCATCAACTGAAAACGGTGAGTTAGCTGTGGGACAAAATATTATAATCGCTTATATGCCGTGGGAAGGTTATAACTACGAAGATGCTTTTGTTATAAGTGAACGGTTAGTTTATGAAGATTTATACACTTCTCTCCATATTGAAAAATTTGAAATTGATATTCGTCAAACAAAACTTGGTATGGAGGAAGTTACGATAGATCTTCCTAATGCTAGCGAACATTCTATCCGTAATCTAGATAAAAATGGTATCGTTAAAATTGGTACATGGGTTGAATCTGGGGACACATTAGTGGGAAAATTGACACCAAAAGGGGAATCTGACTACCCACCCGAAGGTAAGCTGTTAAGGGCAATTTTTGGTGAAAAGTCGAGGGATGTTCGGAATACTTCGTTGAAGGTTCCGCACGGTACTTCTGGTCGAGTTTTAGATGTTAAAATCTTCTCCCGAAGTAAACGTGATGACTTACCTCCCGGTACAGATGAAATTTTGAAAGTTTATATTGCTCAAACACGACGAATCCAAATTGGTGATAAAATGGCAGGTCGTCATGGAAATAAAGGAATCATTTCAAAAATTTTACCAAGGCAAGATATGCCGTTTATGCCTGATGGAGTTCCTGTGGATATGATATTAAACCCGTTAGGAGTACCTTCAAGAATGAACGTCGGACAATTATTTGAGTGCTTACTTGGATTAGCAGCTGGAGATTTAAATGTTCGTTTTAAAATTGTACCTTTTGATGAAATGTATGGTGAAGAAGCCTCACGGGCTTTAGTTAATAAGAAATTAAAAGAAGCTTCTGGAAAGAAAGATTGGATTTTTTCAACCCAACACCCAGGAAAAATTATTCTTCGAGATGGGCGGACCGGTAAGAAGTTTGATAACCCTGTTACTGTTGGAAGAGCTTACATGTTAAAATTAATTCATTTAGTTGATGATAAGATTCACGCTCGCTCAACAGGTCCTTATTCGTTGGTTACACAGCAACCCCTTGGTGGAAGAGCTCAGCAAGGTGGACAAAGATTAGGTGAGATGGAAGTTTGGGCCCTTGAAGCATTTGGTGCTGCGTACACTTTACAAGAACTGTTAACAATTAAGTCGGATGATATGAAAGGTCGAAATGAGACTTTAAATGCGATTGTTAAAGGTCTCCCTATTCCTCGTCCAGGTATGCCGGAATCTTTTAAAGTTTTAATGCGCGAATTACAGGCTTTATGTCTGGATGTTGCCACGTATAAATTAGATCTTCAACCAAATACTGGTTTAAAAGATTATGAAATTAATTTAATGAGTGAAAATAGTGAATATTTAGATAGTACTAATAAACTTACCCCACCAGCAAAAATAATTTATCGTGATTAATAATGTGAATTATTTTTAAAAGATAATTTAAAAATAAAGTACCTACTATACCTAATTATAAATTTGTGAAGTTTTTAAAGATTATCCTAATATGTTAGAGACAGAAAGGTCATTTGATTATGTAAAAATTAATTTGGCGTCGCCTTCTAGAATAAGGAGTTGGGGAGAAAGAATATTACCAAATGGTCAAAGTATTGGTGAAGTAACAAAACCTGAAACCATAAATTACCGAACTCTAAAACCTGAAATGGGTGGTTTATTTTGTGAACGTATTTTTGGACCTGTAAATGATTGGGAATGTCATTGCGGGAAATATAAGCGTGTTCGGTACAAAGGTATTATCTGCGAACGTTGCGGGGTAGAAGTTATCGAATCTAATGTTAGACGTCATCGCATGGGATTTGTTGAACTTGCTTCGCCTGTAACTCATGTTTGGTATGTCAAAGGAAGACCAAGTAAAATTGCGTTAATCTTAAACATATCGTTAAAAGAATTAGAACAAGTTGTTTATTTTAATTCTCATATTGTTATAAACCCTGGGAATACAGGTGAACTTCGCAAAAAACAACTTTTGGTCGAAACCGATTGGCAAGTTTTCGAAGCTACTAAAAGTGATACGGATGACGTAGAAATAGCTATCGGTGCCGAAGCCATCCGAGCGCTTCTTAAAGGGATAGACTTAAAATATGAATCCACGGAATTAAGACGAATAATCCCATCAGCTAAAGACCCAGAACGTGAAAAACTAATTAAACGTTTACGAATAATTGACCAATTTATTGCATCAGGTTCTGAACCTTCTTGGATGGTTTTAGATAATATCCCAATTTTACCACCCGATTTACGTCCAATGGTTCAACTAGATGGTGGTCGTTTCGCGACATCAGACCTTAATGACTTATATCGCCGTGTAATAAATCGTAATAACCGTCTTGCTAGACTTCAAGAAATTCTTGCACCTGAATTAATTATTAGAAATGAAAAACGAATGCTGCAAGAAGCTGTTGATGCCTTAATAGATAATGGTAAACGTGGACGGGCTGTTTTTGGTTTAAATAATCGCCCGTTAAAGTCTTTATCAGATATTATTGAAGGTAAACAGGGTCGTTTCCGTCAAAATTTACTTGGAAAAAGGGTTGACTATTCTGGACGTTCGGTAATTATTGTAGGGCCTGAATTAAAATTGAATCAATGTGGTCTACCGCGTGAAATGGCCATTGAATTATTTCAACCTTTTGTCATTCATCGATTAATTTACGAAGGGCTAGTTAATAACATAAAAGCTGCAAAAACAATTATTCATAATAACGAAACGTTAGCATGGGATATTCTTGGACAAGTAATGTCTGGGCATCCAATTTTATTAAATCGTGCACCAACTTTACACCGTTTAGGTATTCAAGCTTTTGAACCAATTCTAGTTGAAGGTAGGGCAATCAAACTCCACCCTCTGGTTTGTCCAGCGTTTAATGCAGATTTTGATGGCGACCAAATGGCCGTTCATATCCCACTTTGTTTAGAAGCTCAAACAGAAGCACGAATGCTGATGCTTGCACCAAATAATTTTTTATCACCTGCAACAGGCGAACCTATACTAACCCCTAGTCAAGATATGGTTTTAGGGTGCTATTATTTAACCGCAAATAACCCAACTCAACAGACAATTTCAGATCAATATTTTTCAAGTTTTAATGATGTGATTATTGCGTACCGTCAATCTTTACTTACTTTACACACTTTCGTTTGGGTTCGCTATACCTATACTCATAAAGATGAAATTAATTTATTATCCGATCCAACAAAAGAAAAAGAGTTTGGTGATCGAACTATTTATTTATCCAGTGAGTTACAAATCAAAAAAGATTCAGAGGGAAATATTTTAACAAAGTATTTAAAAACAACACCTGGACGAATTCTATTAAACCAATCTTTTGAATAAAAACAATACAAAGTAATAATGGAAATTTTAAAAAAAGAATTAATTTTTACTAATGAAGTTGTTAATAAGAAAAAGTTGCAGGGTTTAATGGAACATGCTTTCCATAATTATGGCGTAATTAAATCCTCACTAATTTCGGACAAAATTAAAAATTTAACTTTTCACTACGCGACGATATCTGGAATTTCACTAAGTGTTGAAGATCTTCGAATACCGTTTCAAAAAAGACCTTTAATCGGTATTACAACCGATGAAGTTGATCTTACAGAACAGAATTATAGTAATGGTAACATTACAACGGTTGAACGTTTTCAAAAGGTCATTGATATTTGGAATAACGCAAATAATTACTTAAAAGATGAAGTCCTTACTTACTTTCGCGAAAGTGACCCGTTAAATCCACTATATATAATGGCTTTTTCAGGTGCACGGGGAAATATTTCACAAGTGAGACAATTAGTAGGTATGCGTGGTCTTATGGCGGATCCACAGGGCCAAATTATCGATTTACCTATTAAAAGTAATTTTCGCGAAGGATTAAAAGTAACGGAATATATTATTTCTTCATACGGAGCAAGAAAAGGGCTTGTAGATACAGCTTTACGAACAGCAGATTCTGGTTATTTAACGCGTCGATTAGTAGACGTAGCTCAAGATATTATTGTACGGGAAGAAGATTGTTTAACGAAAGAAGGCCTAACACTAGATGATCTTTTTAAAAAATATAAGACAGATTCTTCTATTAAAGATCGTCTTATTGGAAGGCTTCTAGCGAAACCTTTTAAAGTGCCGGCTGAAGATAAAATATATGAACGAAATACTGAAATTAACAATGAGGTAATTAGTAAAATTACTAATATCGATATCGATGGGGTTGAAGTAAGGTCGCCTTTAACATGTAAAGCATTAAGATCAGTATGTCGAAGTTGTTATGGCTGGCATTTATCTTATTCGACGCTTGTTGATTTAGGCGAAGCTGTTGGTATTTTAGCAGCACAATCAATTGGTGAACCAGGAACACAGTTAACCATGCGAACATTCCATACTGGTGGAGTTTTCTCTGGGGATTTAACAAAACAAATTCGTGCACCTTTTGCAGGGACTTTAAAATACAAGTTAAAGAAATCTGCGAGTATGGTAAGAACAATGCATGGAGAAAAAGGTTTTGATTTAATGGAAGATATCGATTTAATTATTGAAACAACAAATAAAACGTTGTGTTCCTTATCTATCCCTAAGAATGCTTTATTGTTAGCAAATAATTTGCAAAAAGTTTACCGAAATCAAGTTATTGCAGAGATAAAAAAAGATGCAAACTTAGTTCTCGAGGAAGACCGTAAAAATATATATACCGAGGTTTCCGGTGAAGTTTTTTTACAAAATATAAATGTGAAAGAAAGCATTGAAAGTGCGGGTGCTATTAAAAAAATAAGTAAAACTGCTGGCTTACTTTGGGTATTAGCTGGAGATCGTTACCCTTTACAAGGTTTTTCTAATTTAGCGGTAAAAATCGGTCAAAAATTTACGGCACGAGATACATTAGCAAGTCAAAAAATTTATAGCAATTATTCAGGTTTACTTAACTTTGATAGTGTATCTTATAATGGTGAAATTAAGGTTATCAATTCTTCGATGCTTCTTGAGAATGCTCAAGTCGTGGAACCTAATATATTAAAATTAGATACTTCAGGCACATTAAAAGAATTTAAATTATGTGTAAAAAATCAAGAGTTGTTAAAACATGGACAAAAAATTGCTAGTTTAACAGAAGATGCTTATCAAACAGAAACTGGTGGTATCATTTTTTATTCAAAAGCTTCGTACAATAACAAAAAGAAGCGGGCTACAAAACGATTATTTACAGGTTCCTTATATTGGGTACCTGAAGAGACTCATCAATTAAGTTTTGCTGAGCCAACTTTAAAAGTTAAAGAGGGCAGTTTCGTAAAAAAAGGAACACAAATATTAGCTGATGTTTTTTGTAACATCGATGGTTTTGTTCAATTTAATGAGGTTACCTATGAGGTAACAATAAAACCGGGAGAATTTTATAAAATAACAGCTTCTACCCCTACTAAACAATTAAATAAAGTAAATAGATTTGTCGAACCTGGTGAAACAATTTTTGTAGATCCTCAAAAAGAAATTCTTGTTCAAAAATTATCTTATTTAGAGTTTGTAACTTTCCATGGTAACGAATATCTTTTATTGCGACCCGTGTTGACTTTTAAAGTTCCGCAAGATAAAGGATTTTTTTTAAAGCATCGCTTTTTCCCAAACGAGTTTTCAAGGGGAATTTCTTTTATAACAGTAAAAAGAATATTTTATAAAGATGGTGAACGAGTTAAAAGTAATAAAGGTGGAGTAAATTTACTTCAAACTTTTCTTGTTTTAGATATAAAAAACAAATATAGTACGTTACAACCTCAACTTGAGTATGTTCCGCTAAACTCTAAAGTAGATTCATTGAATCCGCAACAGTTTAAACTTAAAGTTAATCTTTACGAAGGAATTAAAACAAATGAAGCTAGTTTTAAAAATTTAAAAGCTGTAGATTCTGTTTTTCTGACTTACCTAATGCGGAATAAACAATATGTGTTTAAAAATACAGCTATAGCTAAGGTTGAAATTTTAACCAGGTTTGGCGGGACTTTAGTTGCTAGTACTAAAGCAAATAACGCTCTTGAAATCCTAGTATTAAAAGATACAGCGATAAAGAAAAATAATTATAGCTCTGCAACAGAGAAACTTTTAGTAAAAAAAGGCGATCTGGTTCGTGTAGGAACTTATTTAACCTCGACAAGACGTTCAAAGTATTCCGGGCAGATTTATAACATTGAAGACGATTTAATCTACATTAGGTTAGGTCGACCATATTTAATTTCAGAAGGTACCGTATTAGATGTTGGAACAAAATCTTTGGTAGAAAAGTTAGATCTTTTAGCCACTCTTGTTTATGACAAACTTAAAACTGTGGACATTGTTCAAGGTTTACCTAAAGTAGAAGAGATATTAGAAGCGCGAAAAATTAAAAATGGTTGTATCTTAGCCCCACACGAAGGTAAAGCTATTTTCAATGACACAAGAATAGATATAACGAAACCGACAGGTGAAATAATTACTATTGAAATTGAACCACAAGTAAAACCAAGCTTTAGTAATGGTAAATTTGTTAATTTCTTAGAACCCTTAACAGATGGACCAATTAGCCCACACGATAAACTAGAAACATTGTTTAATTATTATCAATTAACAAATCCTGGTCATACTGCTTGCAAAAAAAGTTTAAAATATTTGCAACTTTTTTTAGTGAATGAAGTTCAGCGCACATACCGTTCACAGGGAGTTCAAATTGCAGATAAGCATCTTGAAATCATTGTTAAACAGATGACGTCTAAAGTTCGTGTTTATTACGGCGGTGATACAACTTTATTACCTGGCGAAATACTTGATATTAACCAAGCAGAAATGATTACTCGTTCTGCTCTCGCAGTTAACGAGGAACCCCCTCTTTATAAACCTATGTTATTAGGGTTAACTAAAGCGTCGTTAAATAGTGATAGTTTTATTTCTGCTGCTAGTTTTCAGGAAACAACTCGTGTTTTAACCGAAGCAGCAATTGAAGGTAAAAAGGACTGGTTAAATGGATTAAAAGAAAATGTTATTATAGGTAGATTAATCCCAGCAGGTACAGGATTCAATTGTTTTGAAAATTTAAAAAAAGTTGGAAAGGACCCTTCTTCGAGTCTTTTAATCCAGCCATTAGTACAAGACCGATTAAAAACAACCATTTTAGATGCACGAATGGGATAAAATCTTGCACAAGTTTTGATTTTTATGATTTTATATAGTAATTTAGATAACGAAGAACTTTAAATAAGGAGGTTAAACTTTTATGGCCCGATATAGAGGAGCAAAATTAAGAATTACTAGACGTTTAGGGGATCTTCCAGGGTTAACAAGTAAAACAAGCAAGTTGAATAAACGCCCAGGTCAACACGGAGCAACACAAAAAAAATTGACGCAATATGCAATTCGATTAGAAGAAAAGCAAAAACTTCGTTTTAACTACGGTTTAAGCGAAAAACAATTAATGAATTACATACGTCAAGCAAAAAAAATTAAAGGCGCAACAGGAAATATTCTCTTACAGCTATTAGAAATGCGTTTAGATAATGTTGTGTTTCGTTTAGGTATGGCACCAACAATCGCAGCTGCTAGACAGATTGTAACTCATAAACACATTATGATAAACAATTCCTGTGTTTCAATACCAAGTTATCAATGCCAACCAGGTGATACGTTAGCGGTTAAAGACTCAACGGCTTCGAAGCAAATGATCTCAAAGAATTTAGAATCACCAGCTTTATCGAATATTCCGCAAAATTTAGAATTTGATAAGAAAAATTTATCCTCAAAAATTTTAGGTGTAATTGATCGCGAGTGGATAGCATTAAAGTTGAACGAATTATTTGTAATTGAGTTCTATTCACGTAAGATTTAAAACTTTTTTATCTTAAATTGTAATTAATTATTCTAAATAATTAATTTATACGTTACTTAGCGCAAACAGAAAAAACATTTATGACACTAGTTACATTAGGAGAATTATTAGACGCAGGTGTCCATTTTGGGCACCAATCAAGTCGATGGAATCCAAAAATGTTTCCTTATATTTATACAGAACAAAACGGGATTCATGTAATCGATCTTGTCCAAACAGCTCGCTTATTAACCCACGCGTATAACTACGTTCAAAAAGCAGCTAAAGAAGGTAAAACTTTTCTTTTTATCGGTACAAAACGACAAGCTGCTGCAATTATTGCTGAAGAAGCAAAAAAATGTGGTGGTTATTATGTTAATAATCGCTGGTTGGGGGGAATCTTAACCAATTGGTCCACTGTTCAAAACCGTGTTAATTATCTTAAAGAATTAAATCAGCGTGAAGCTGATGGCGAATTAGACCGCCTACCAAAAAAAGAAGCGGCACTATTAAGACGCGAGCAAGATAAGCTACAACAAAATCTAGGCGGATTAACTGAAATGACTCAAATTCCCGATATTGCTATTGTTGTAGATCCAAAGCGTGAAAGTACAGCGATTGCAGAGTGTCAAAAATTAGGAATTACAATAATTTCCATTCTTGATACAAATTGTGATCCAAATATGGTTGATATCCCAATACCTGCAAACGATGATGCTGTACGTTCTATTAAATTAATTATTTCTACATTATCAGATGCCGTTATTTTAGGGAAGCAAGCGACTTTTTAAAAAAGGATGTTTTAAAATTTAGCGAATACTTTCAATTAAGACCTGGCTATTTGGAGAAAATTTCCAAAAAGCTAGGTCTTTTTTTGTACTGTGTTTGGATACCTAGGTATATTAAAATGTAGGAAATCATAAAATTTGCACTACTCACATTCACGTCGAATTATAATTTGTCTATGTTTTTTTCGTTAGCTGCTGTTGAAGTAGGTACACACTTAATTTGGAACATTGCAGGTTTACCAGTACATGGACAGGTATTATTAGTTACATGGCTAGTTATAGCTATTATTCTAGGAATTTCTATCGTCGGTACTCAAAACATGCAGCAAGCTCCAACGGGCTTACAAAACTTCGTTGAAGCTGTTTTTGAATATGTTGCCGGTATTGCCAAAGATCAATTAGGCGAAGAAGAATATCGTCCTTGGGTTCCTTACGTTGGAACTCTTTTCTTATTCATCTTCGTAGCTAACTGGTTAGGTGCACTAGTACCTTGGAAACTTATTAAATTACCTGAGGGTGAATTAGCGGCACCAACAAACGATATTAATACGACTGTAGCTTTATCATTATTGACTTCAATAAGTTATTTCTATGGTGGTTTTAAAGCAAAAGGTTTAGGGTTCTTTGCGCGTTACATTTCGCCAACACCAATCTTTCTGCCAATTAATATTCTAGAAGACTTTACAAAACCACTTTCACTAAGTTTCCGTTTATTCGGTAATATCTTAGCGGATGAGATCGTTGTTTCAGTTCTTTGTTTATTAGTACCATTATTTGTCCCTCTTCCTGTAATGGCATTAGGTATTTTTGCCAGTTCAGTTCAAGCTTTAGTATTTTCGACACTTTCAGCAGCTTATATTGCTGAGTGTGTAGAATAATCGTAAAAGTTTAAATTATACGTAGTTAAATTAACTACGAAGAAATTTGTTTATTTCATATACGTTGAATTAATAAAAAAATAATCTCCTATGAATCCTATCATCTCAGGTGCGTCAGTTATTGCTGCAGGTTTAGCTATCGGTCTAGCTGCTATTGGTCCTGGTATTGGTCAAGGTACTGCAGCTGCTCAAGCTGTTGAAGGTCTTGCTCGTCAGCCAGAAGCAGAAGGTAAAATCCGTGGTACGCTTCTTCTTTCTCTAGCTTTCATGGAGTCTCTAACAATTTATGGTCTAGTAGTTGCACTTTGTCTACTATTCGCTAACCCATTTGTTGGTTAATTATTTATTTTGAGGCGCTTAGTATATTACTAGGCGCTCTTTTAACTATTCTCGATTCTAAATTGAGCTTACAATAATTACCCTATAGCAAATAATTAAATGAACTCTTTTTTTATGCCAACAACATATATGTTCGCTATGACTGAAGGGGCTGGAGGGCTTTTTGATTTTAATGCAACATTACCGTTAATGGCTATACAGTTTATTTTATTAACTGTTGCTTTAACTTTTGTATTTTACAAGCCCGTTGCAAAAGTCTTAGATGATCGTGAGACTTATATTAGCACAAACTTAACCAGCGCTTCTGAAAAGTTACTAACTGCTGATAACCTTTACAAGCAATACGAAGAGCAGTTGAAGACTGCTAGAGTGGACGCGCAATCGGTTATTGCACAATCAGAAAAAGAAGCTAAAGATGCTGTTGCTGCTGAAATTGGCGAAGCGCGAGCTGATGCAGCACGTCTAATTGATAAAACTAATAAAGAATTAGAGGCACAAAAAACTCTTGCTATTGAGAAATTAGATACGCAAGTAGATGAAATTAGCCAACTTATCAAAGAGAAACTACTAGGTAAAGAAGTCGTTCTTTAATGTAGTTGTTATTATAAAATCTCTTTAAAAAAAATGGATCTATTAAGTCAAACTTTAAATAGTTTCTCTACGCAGATTTCTGAGGGCGGAGTATCATTAAACACTGATATTTTTGAAGCGAACTTAGTAAACTTACTTATATTAGGTGGTGCACTTTTCAAGCTTCTAGGTAGTGCTTTATCTGATAGCCTTTCAGAGCGTAAAGAAAAAATTCTTGGAGCAATTCAAGAATCTGAGGAAAGACTCCAAGAAGCTACTGAACGCTTAACAGAAAGCGAAACTCAGTTAGCTCAAGCCCAGATGGTTATCGAAACTATTGGAAAAGATGCAACAGTTACTGCTCAACAAGTAAAAAGTTCTATCTTAACTGAAGGTAAGGCAGAAATTGAACGTTTAACAGCGGCTGCTAAGTCTCAAATCGGTACTATCGAAGCAAGAGTCCGTAAACAAATTTCTGACTATGTTGTTACTCTAGCTTTAAAGCGAATTACAACGCAATTAGAAGGTAAACTGAATTCTGGTTTACAACAAAAAATCATCGATAGAAACATTTCTAAATTAGCTGAGTAATAAAATTATGTCAATTGTTTTAAGTAAAGTTGCGGAGCCATATGCAGAGGCACTTCTCGATTTAGCTATATCAAATGACGCATTAAAAGAAACAACAAACGATATTAATATCGTTTCACAATTCTTAGCAAATTCAAGTGATTTAAAGAAATTCTTAGGAAACCCTTTAATCACTCGAAGTGCGAAAAAGACTGTTGTTAAAGATATTCTTGGCGAGCAAATTGGTGGTAGCACTTTAAAATTTTTACTTCTACTTGTTGACCGTAGTCGTATTCAAGTTCTTGAAAGTATTGCTCAAAAGTTTTTAGAGCTATCATACAAGCAAGAATCGATCGAGATCGCAAAAATCACATCATCTATTCAACTATCTGCTGAACAGCAAAAAGAGATAGCGGAAAAACTAAAAGTAATTACAGGCGCTAAACAAATTAAATTAGCTCTGAAAGTAGACCCACAATTAATTGGTGGATTTACGATTGAAATTGGTTCCAAGATGATTGATACAAGTATTCGAGGTCAGCTAAAGCAGATTAGTACTCTTCTAGGCGCCTAATTTTCAATTCATAAATTAAACTACCCCTTAATAAAAAAGTAATCTAGACGGAAATATGATTAACATTAGACCTGACGAGATTAGTAACATTATTCGTCAACAAATCGAAAGTTACGATCAAGAAGTTCAAATCGATAACGTAGGTACTGTACTTCAAATTGGAGATGGTATTGCTCGTGTATACGGACTTGAACAGGTTATGGCTGGTGAACTTCTAGAGTTCGAAGACAAAACTATTGGTATTGCACTAAACTTAGAGAACGATAACGTTGGTGCCGTTCTAATGGGTAGCGGACTAGACATCCTAGAAGGAAGTTCTGTACGTTCTACTGGAAAGATTGCACAGGTACCTGTTGGTGACGCTTTCTTAGGTCGTGTAGTAGATTCACTAGCTAGACCACTTGATGGTAAAGGTGATATTGCCAGTACTGAGAGTCGATTAGTGGAAGCTATGGCTCCTGGTATTATTACTCGTAAGTCAGTTTGTGAGCCTGTACAAACAGGTATTACAGCGATTGATGCGATGATTCCAATTGGTCGTGGTCAACGAGAGCTAATCATTGGTGACCGTCAGACAGGTAAGACTTCCGTAGCAATTGATACAATTCTAAACCAAAAAGGTGAAGATGTTGTTTGTGTTTACGTAGCAATCGGTCAGAAGGCTTCATCTGTAGCAGCAGTATGTACTTCAATTGAAGAAAGAGGTGCTGGTGCTTATACAATCGTTGTAGCAGCAAATGCTGATGATCCAGCAACACTTCAGTACATTGCTCCTTATACAGGTGCAGCACTAGCGGAGTACTTCATGTACAACGGAAAAGCTACACTTGTTATTTATGATGACTTAACGAAGCAAGCATCGGCATACCGTCAAATGTCACTACTTCTTCGTCGTCCACCAGGACGTGAAGCTTACCCTGGAGATGTATTCTACCTTCACTCACGTTTATTAGAGCGTGCGGCGAAACTAAGTGACAGCTTAGGTGGTGGAAGTATGACTGCTCTTCCTATTATTGAGACTCAGGCTGGTGACGTAGCTGCTTATATCCCAACTAATGTTATTAGTATTACGGATGGGCAGATTTTCCTATCTGGTGACCTGTTTAACGCAGGTATTCGTCCAGCTATTAACGTTGGTATATCTGTATCTCGAGTAGGTTCTGCTGCTCAGATTAAAGCGATGAAGCAAGTAGCTGGTAAGCTTAAACTAGAATTAGCACAATTTGCTGAGCTAGAAGCTTTCTCACAATTCGCTTCAGATCTAGATCAAGCTACACAGAATGAATTAGCGCGTGGTCAAAGACTAAGAGAAATGTTAAAGCAATCTCAAAACGCACCAATTCCTGTAGAAGAGCAAGTAGTTATTATCTATACTGGTATTAACGGTTTCCTAGATGATGTTCCTGTAGATGGGGTTAAAGCATTTGTTGCTAAACTACGTGCTTACCTTAAGAGTTCTGTTCCAACACTTCTTACAACAATTAAGAGTGAGCAGAAACTTTCTCCTGAAAGCGAAGAAACTCTAAAGAAAGCTATCGGTGATGCGAAAGCAATGTAATTAGTAATTACAACTAATTAAAGGCATCTTTTAGACAAATTAAGTTCTTTGTCTAAAAGATGCCTTTTTTATTTTCATCACATTAGAGGCTGATGCTTTTAAACCCGAATAACTTACCAGCAACCGATAGCAGTTAAATAATGATATAAATTCATCCTCTTTAATTATGAGGTATTTATTATTTAGTTAGGCTTTTAAGTTATTAAATTTGCATCGTACTTATTTCGCTACCTTTTAGTGAATATTTATTATAAAAAAAGTAGTTCCATATTACTGTATCTGAGACCTCCCAAAATAAAAAAAAACTTTTTATTTAATAAATTCAATAAAGTTGTTTTATTTGCTGTAAAATATATATAGAAAGATTTATATTCGTTTAAAGTCTAGTTTTAAGGTTTGTTATTTTATTTATTATTTTAGATTTTTTTATACAGAAAAGCGATTTAAAAATTTCGTATTTGTAAGTCTCATAAAGGGAGAGTAAAAATGAAAATTAGCTCGAAAGAATTAGAGGCGACTAAAGTTAAAGTTGTTGTGGATACAAATCCCGTTGCCACTTCTTTTGAAAAGTGGGCACAACCTGGACATTTTTCCAGAACATTAGCTAAAGGACCAAAGACGACTACTTGGATTTGGAATCTACACGCTGATGCTCACGACTTTGATAGTCAAACTAATTCATTAGAAGATATTTCAAGAAAAATTTTTAGTGCCCACTTCGGTCAACTATCATTAATTTTCTTATGGATAAGTGGGATGTATTTCCACGGTGCACGTTTCTCAAACTATTCTGCATGGTTAAGTAGTCCTACGACAATTAAACCAAGTGCCCAGGTGGTTTGGCCTATTGTAGGTCAAGAGATTCTAAATGGAGACGTTGGAGGCGGATTCTCAGGTGTTCAAATTACATCCGGTTTTTTCCAAATATGGCGTGCTTCAGGAATAACAAATGAAACAGAACTTTACTGGACTGCGATCGGTGGTTTACTAATGTCAGCAGCTATGGTTTTTGCTGGTTGGTTCCACTATCACAAAGCAGCACCTAAACTAGAGTGGTTCCAGAATGTAGAATCTATGATGAACCACCACCTAGCCGGTTTATTAGGCTTAGGTTGTTTATCATGGTCAGGACATCAAATTCATATTAGTTTACCTATAAACAAACTTCTAGATGCTGGTGTAGCACCACAAGAAATTCCGTTACCTCACGAACTTCTATTTAACCAGGAGTTAATGGGTCAACTTTACCCAAGTTTTAAGAAGGGTTTACTTCCTTTCTTTAGTCTTAACTGGAGTGAATATTCGGATTTCTTAACTTTCAAAGGTGGTTTAAACCCAATTACAGGAAGTCTTTGGTTAAGTGATACAGCTCACCACCATTTAGCTCTTGCAGTGTTATTTATCTTTGCCGGTCACATGTACCGTACAAACTGGGGCATCGGTCACAGTATGAAAGAGATTTTAGAAGCTCACAAAGGGCCACTAACGGGTGAAGGACACAAAGGTCTTTACGAAATTCTAACAACGTCTTGGCATGCTCAGCTAGCAATTAACCTAGCGATGATGGGATCACTTAGTATTATCGTAGCGCACCACATGTATGCGATGCCACCGTACCCGTACATTGGTATTGATTATGCGACTCAGCTTTGTATATTTACTCACCATATGTGGATTGGTGGTTTCTGTGTTGTTGGTGCTGGAGCACACGCTTCCATTTTTATGGTTCGTGACTACAGTCCTGTTCAATCGTACAATAACCTATTAGATCGAGTGTTACGTCACCGTGACGCAATTATTTCGCACCTAAACTGGGTTTGTATTTTCCTTGGAACACACAGTTTTGGACTATATGTTCACAATGATACAATGCGTGCTTTAGGACGACCGCAAGATACGTTCTCGGATAAAGCAATTCAACTACAACCTATTTTTGCTAAGTGGATTCAATCAATCCATACTTTAGCTCCAGGAAATACAGCACCTAATGCTTTAGCTACTTCAAGCTACGCATTTGGTGGAGATGTAGTTGCAGTGAATGGAAAAATTGCTATGATGCCTATTCAATTAGGTACGGCTGATTTCATGGTTCACCACATTCACGCCTTTACTATTCACGTAACAGTGTTAATCCTACTTAAGGGTACATTATTTGCTCGTAGTTCACGTTTAATCCCAGATAAAGCGAACCTAGGTTTCCGTTTCCCTTGTGATGGACCTGGTCGTGGTGGTACATGTCAAGTTTCGGCTTGGGATCACGTATTTTTAGGACTTTTCTGGATGTACAACTGTATTTCTGTAGTACTTTTCCACTTCAGTTGGAAAATGCAGTCAGACGTTTGGGGTACTATTGCAAGTTCTGGAAAGATCACACACATTACAGGTGGTAACTTTGCTACCAGTGCTGTTACAGTTAATGGTTGGTTACGTGACTTCTTATGGTCACAAGCTTCGCAAGTAATTCAATCTTATGGTTCTGCTACATCTGCCTATGGTCTTATTTTCCTAGGAGCACACTTTATTTGGGCATTTAGTTTAATGTTCTTATTCAGTGGTCGTGGTTATTGGCAAGAGCTTATTGAATCAATTGTATGGGCTCACAACAAACTGAAACTAGCACCTACTATTCAACCGCGTGCACTAAGTATTACACAAGGTCGTGCTGTTGGTTTAGCTCACTACCTTCTAGGAGGTATTGGTACAACATGGTCATTCTTCCATGCAAGAATTATCTCTGTGGGTTAATTAAAAAAAACAAATAAAATTTTATGGCTACTAAATTTCCTAAGTTTAGTCAAGCACTTGCACAAGATCCCGCTACTAGAAGAATCTGGTACGGGATAGCAACTGCTCACGATCTCGAAAGCCATGACGAAATGACAGAAGAAAGCCTTTATCAAAAGATTTTTGCTTCACATTTCGGTCACCTGGCGATAATTTTTTTATGGACATCGGGTAACTTATTCCATGTAGCATGGCAAGGTAACTTCCAGCAATGGGTTTTAAACCCATTAAAGGTTAAGCCTATTGCACATGCAATTTGGGATCCTCACTTTGGGCAATCAGCAATTAAAGCTTTTACTCGAGGTGGTGTATCTTACCCAGTAAACATTGCAACTTCTGGTGTATACCACTGGTGGTACACAATTGGTATGCGTTCAAATACGGATTTATATTTTGGTGCTTTAGGACTACTCCTTTTAGCAACTACACTTCTATTTGCAGGGTGGTTACATTTACAACCGAAGTTCCGTCCTGGATTAGCCTGGTTCAAAAACAACGAATCTCGATTAAATCACCACTTATCAGGTCTGTTTGGTGTAAGTTCCCTGGCTTGGTCAGGACACTTAATTCATGTTGCAATACCTGAATCTCGTGGTCAACATATTCGTTGGGATAACTTTACTAGTACACTTCCGCATCCTGAAGGGTTAACACCATTCTTTACAGGAAACTGGGGTGTGTATGCAGAGAATCCAGATACTGCAAAGCACATCTTTGGTACAACAGAAGGTGCCGGTACTGCAATTTTAACGTTCCTTGGTGGGTTCCACCCACAAACACAGTCAATGTGGTTAACGGATATTGCACACCATCACCTTGCAATTGCAATTGTATTCATCTTTGCAGGTCATATGTACCGTACAAACTGGGGTATTGGTCACAGTATGAAAGAAATTCTAGATGCACACGTACCACCTAGAGGACGTCTAGGAGCCGGTCACCGTGGACTATTTGAAACAATTACAGATAGTTTACATATGCAACTAGGGTTAGCTCTAGCATCAATCGGTGTTGCGACGTCACTAGTTGCACAGCACATGTATGCACTTCCTTCGTACGCCTTCATGGCGAAAGATTATGTTACGCAAGCAGCTCTTTACACACACCACCAGTATATTGCTGGTTTCCTTATGGTTGGTGCTTTTGCACACGGTGCCATTTTCTTTGTACGTGATTATGATCCTGAAGTTAACAAGGACAATGTTCTTGCTAGAATGCTTCAACACAAAGAAGCTATTATTTCACACTTAAGTTGGGTATCTCTATTCCTTGGTTTCCACACTCTTGGCTTATACATTCACAATGATACTTGTGTAGCCTTTGGTACACCAGAGAAGCAGATTTTATTCGAGCCAGTATTTGCACAATTTATTCAAGCAGCTTCTGGTAAAGCAGTTTATGGTTTTGATGTTTTATTATCATCATCAACAAGTGCCGCAAGTGTTGCTAGTAGTAAAATTTGGCTACCTGGCTGGATTGAAGCTATTAACTCAGGTAAGAACTCGTTATTCTTAACGATTGGACCTGGTGATTTCTTAGTACACCATGCCATTGCTTTAGGTCTTCACACAACTACTCTAATCCTTGTTAAAGGAGCTCTAGATGCTCGTGGTTCTAAACTAATGCCGGATAAAAAAGATTTCGGTTACAGTTTCCCATGTGATGGTCCTGGACGAGGTGGTACGTGTGATATTTCAGCTTGGGATGCTTTCTATCTAGCTATGTTCTGGATGTTAAACACTATTGGTTGGGTAACATTCTACTGGCATTGGAAACATATGACAATTTGGGGTGGAAACGCAGCCGCGTTTAACGAGTCATCAACTTATATTATGGGTTGGTTACGTGATTATTTATGGCTAAACTCATCACCACTTATTAACGGTTATAACGCGTTTGGTATGAATGCACAAGCTGTTTGGGCTTGGATGTTCTTATTCGGTCACCTGATTTGGGCGACAGGTTTCATGTTCCTAATTTCATGGCGTGGTTATTGGCAAGAGCTTATTGAAACGCTGGTTTGGGCTCATGAGCGTACTCCAATCGCGAACCTTGTTCGTTGGAAAGATAAGCCAATTGCTTTATCAATCGTTCAAGCACGACTTGTTGGTTTAGCTCACTTCGCAATTGGTTACATATTTACTTATGCACCTTTTGTAATTGCATCAACTACAGGTAAGTTTAGTTAAAATTATGTGATCTTTTAAAAAGATTACCTTTTAAATTAATTTAAAATTAAACAGATTAAGTAAAACATAGATCCGATAAATTAAAATATCGAATCTATGTTTTACTTTTTTCCCATCTTATTGTATTCTTTTATGTAAGCTAAAAAACGGGATGTAGCGCAGCTTGGTAGCGCATCTGCCTTGGGAGCAGGGTGTCGCAGGTTCAAATCCTGTCATCCCGATATTATTTCTAAAAGTATAATTTCATATTGAACTGCAACTATATTTATGTGTTATTCTGATTTTTCTTAAAGGTGGCAAAAGTTTTAATTTTTCACCTTTAAAATAAAAAGGTCAAGCTTTAAATATTATAAATGCATCCAGCTGGATTCGAACCAGCGATGTCTCTATGAGAAGCGGATTATGAGTCCGATGCCTTCGGCCACTTGGCTATAGATGCGAGTTTTTGTGGAGCTGGTGGGACTTGAACCCACGTCCATTTAAACTTTAACGGTACTTTCTAACGCATTTATAAACAAATTTCGTATTTTATTTTCTAAACTTATAGCAAAATACTAACTATAAGAGTCCCTTATTAAAAAATCCCACCAAATTAAAAAGGGGGCATTGGCGGGTAATTCAAGAAATTTATGCTAAAGCCAGTTTTGAAGTCGCTGTTAGAGTTAAAGCTCTTGTACTAAAAGATAAAATGTTGTTTGCATTTATATATTTTTAATTAACTTTATAAGCAATTTTGTATAATAACTAAAATTTTAAATGTCGAATCCGGAACAGCCCCCTATTCTTAGATAATATAAAACGTCGACTTAGTTTGTCAAATGGCATAAAAATTTCTTAATTGTAACCAACACTAAAAAGTATGCCAACAAAACTTGTTAAAACTTTAGATTTTACGCTAATAGTTTGAAGAACTTGCTTTGTTGTTCGAGTAACTGCATTGGAATCACTACTTTCAAAAAAGTTTTGTGCTTCCCTATAACTAAATTCTGGAGGAATAAATAATGTTTGCTTAGCGTTAAAAATAGTTTCCGACAAATTATTTTCGACTAAATTCTTATCTGCCAAGATTTTCTCTTCCCAAAGCTCAACAAAATCTTCTAAGTTATAAAGATAGATTTTCGGCTTTCGAACTAAAGATTCAGCATTTGATGTTCGACTTCCAGGATAACGGATAATAGAATTTCCATTCTGCTTTACAAATTGTTCAGCACTCTTTTCACTAAAAAAAACATAATTTGTAACTTGGTCTGAAGAACCAATCTCTTTTAATGAACCTTGCATTATCCAATTATGTCCGCAACCTAATAGAGAGTCACAAGTTTGAATAAATCTTCCATAAGCTACATCTATTAATCCCACCAAATTAAAATATTGATTCACCGCAATATTTGGAGGGGTATTAGTTGTTTGAACAATATAAATAGGAACACCTTTAAAATATTCATCCCTTTGTAAAAAAGATGAACTTGGTGATAATAAACGACCTAATTCACCCAATGGTGAAATTACGTTCACACTCCGTCTTCGAAAACGCAATTGTTGTTGCTCATCTTCAACTATAATAGATGATTTACTAATATTTTTTGTTAGTAATTCTTTTACTTCTTGAAGATCCGGAATAATTCTAAAGTCAATTCCTGGGTGATGTTCTCGTGTAATATTGTAAGCTGAATCTAAACCAACACAATGAATTGATAATCCTACAGTTTCAGTTCCGTTTACATCTGCTCTAGCAATTTCTTGAAGATAATTTTCTGCATCTAAACGATTGGTGAAGAAAAAACCAACTTGCTGTCTTCTTTCAAGAGACGAATCAAAAGCACCACAATAATCATAAATAACTTGTTTTACAGAATTATTAAAAGATTGGGAACCTTCAAGATTACGAGGTTTAGTAAGAACAATCTCATCTAGACCATTTAAGATAACGTAAACCGGTACTGAAGCTAGGGTTTTTTGAATATTTGTTGTTTGTTTCTGGTAAAAATTGGACGAGTATCGTTTATCTAAAAACCCTTCGCGGAGATCCTTAAAATTATACCCATCATTTGATTGTGCTTCTTCTCCGCTACTCGAAAAAAGCCAATCATCAATGTAATCAATAAAAGGAAAACTATGCTCTAATACATCATAATTCGAGGGAAGAAATAAATCTTCTTTTAATTCGTCTAAAGCATTCCATTTAATTTTAAATTTTGATGGATAGGAATATAATAATTCAAAGAAATTTACGGCTTTTGAATCCTTTGAACTTGACCCAGTCTGCAATTCTCCTGTATAAGTAGAAGTAGGGTTTAGATAAGAATTAAAATCAACATTTGTTACTGTTACCATAATTTATGCGTTAAATATATTAATGTAATCATTAATTAGTGTTTACAAAAAAGTAATATATAGATTAATATATGTGAAGGGGCGGTTAGCTCAGTGGTAGAGCGCCTGCCTTACAAGCAGGTGGTCATAGGTTCAAATCCTATACCGCCCAAGTTTGTTTCTAAACTAGATTTACGTAAGCTGTTAGAAAGATTTTTTCTATCTTTCTAACAGTTTTATCGGGCTCATCGTCTAAGGGATTAGGACAGGGACCTTCTAAGTCTCTAATGTAGGTTCGAATCCTACTGAGCCTATTTATAACTACTTAAATACTTCCTCGAAAGTTGTACCAACTTTATCTCCGGAATCAATTGACTCTAAAGGATCTTTTCTTAAACGGTGTCGTAAACATAAAACAATAACTTTTTCAATATCCTCTAAAGTTACTTTATCTCGCTTATTATATGCAGCATATGCTTTAGCAGCTCTATTCGTAACAATATCGCCACGTAATCCATCTACGTCTAGACCTCCACAAACTTGCGAAATTTTAACTCTAAGCTCATAATCAATTTCAATTTTTGGAAGAAGTTCTTGCGCATCAACAATTTGCTGTTTTAAAATTTCTAATTGCTCAGCATTTGCTGCTAAACACTCATCAGGATTCTGATCGAAATTACTACGTTCTTCAACAACACGTACACGAGTCTCAGGATCACGAACTGTTCTAATCTCAGCATGCATTCCAAAACGGTCTAATAATTGCGGTCTTAATTCCCCTTCTTCAGGGTTACCAGAACCAACAAGAATAAATCTTGCAGGGTGTTTAATTGAAATTCCTTCACGTTCAACAGTGTTCCACCCTGAAGCAGCAGAATCTAGTAAAATATCAACTAAATGGTCATCTAATAAATTTACCTCATCAACATAAAGAATACCTCGGTTTGCTTTAGCTAATAAACCTGGCTCAAATGCTTTAATACCTTCTGTTAATGCTTTTTCGATATCAATTGTACCACAAACTCGATCTTCCGTTGCACCTAGAGGTAGATCTACCATGGGTACTTTTTTAAACGCAAATGGAACTTCTTCTTTGTTTTCAACTGCCGTTTTGACTTTTTCACTCATAAGCTCAAAATCGGTAATTGATGAGTTAAATGGATCATCCGCGGCAACTTTAATAGTTGGTAAAAGATCAGCAACAGCTCGAATTGTTGTAGATTTACCAGTTCCTCGATCCCCCATGATCATTACACCACCAATTCTTGGATCAATTACATTAAGAATTAAAGCAAGCTTCATTTCTTCTTGCCCAATAATTGCCGTAAAAGGAAAAACAGGTCTTTCGTTCTCAGCTTTCTTTGTAACAGTGGTCATTTAATTTTAAGTAATTTTTAAATTAACGGTTTTTACTTTACTTATACCAGTTTTACTAAACAGATAAAAATAGTTTCAACTAGATAATAATATATCATGGCTTAAATAAAATTACACTTTAAAGACTAATAATTTTAACTTTGTTAAGGATTTTTTATGTTTAAGTTATGGTACATTAATACTAAGCATAAATAACAAAATATATTCGTTGATTCCATTATAGAAACATCTCTCAAAAAGTTATTTAACCTTTAGTAATATTTATACCATAGATTATAATAAAGTCGCTTTAAAGTATGGCCCGTGTGATAGTAATAACTTCTGGTAAAGGTGGCGTAGGTAAAACAACTACAACGTCTAATATTGGAATGTCACTTGCTCGTTTTGGATATCGAACATTACTTATTGACGCTGATGTGGGTTTACGGAATCTGGATCTTTTATTAGGTCTTGAAAATCGTATTATTTATACAGGTCTAGACGTTCTGAACGAAACCTGCCAATTGAAGCAAGCCCTGATACAAGATAAACGGCAACAAAATTTATCCTTTTTTCCTCTATCATCTACTCAAACAAAAACAACAATTACAGGCACCGAAGTGAAAAGTCTAATTGAAAGGCTTGAGGAAGATTTTGAGTATATTTTAATTGATAGCCCTGCCGGAATTGACAGTGGTTTCTTAAATGCAATTGAATGTGCTACTGAGGCTGTCGTAGTTGTTACGCCTGAAGTACCTTCTATTAGGGACGCTGACCGTGTAATTGGATTATTAATGTCAAAAAGTATTAACAAAATCCATTTAATTATCAATCGGATAAGACCTAATATGGTTCAAAATGATGATATGATGTCCATTGACGATGTTAAGAATATTCTAGGTATTCCTTTACTAGGAGTAATCCCAGATAGTGAAAAAATCATCATAGCTTCGAATCGAGGGGAACCAATAGTCTTAGACACTAAAAACTGTTTACCAAGAACCGCATTTGATAATACAGCAAAAAGACTACTTGGCGAAGAAGTTACATTCCTTGATTTATCCACAACAACCTTTAAAAATCCAGTTAAGCGAATTATTAAAAATTTAATTAAGCGCTCAGAAAATACATAAGATATCTCAGTTTTTATTAAAAAAAAATAAGGACCACCTAAATAACTAAATTAATTAGTGTGGTCCTTTTTTGTTCGTTGTGGAAAACTTTCCATGGTTCGCAATTAACCTCTTTGGTTAAGACATTCGCTTTAACTGCTGTAGTGCAACTCGACCAATATTAAATAATGCCCAAGAAGCAGCTGCTAATAATGGAAATAAAACAACTAGAAGTCTAGTATCTGCCATAAAAATAAGATGTTTTTTACGAATATAATTTTTTTATTTGAATACTATTATACATCTTTTACATAATTAGTCTGTACTAAAATAGAATTTTTGTCTCGATACTTAGTTACCTTTTAAAGTACGCCGGTATTAATTTTTTCTATTAATTAAGTTTTTATGAAATAAAGTCCCTTTGCAAGTCTATGTCCGATCTACCATTTACTCTCGACCAACTAAAAATTTTACATGCAATATCTAATGAAGGAAGCTTTAAAAGAGCTGCTGAAAAATTATATATTTCGCAACCAGCAGTTAGTCTTCAGGTGCAAAATTTAGAAAAACAAATTAATAAACCACTCTTTTATCGCGATAAACGAAAAGCTTATTTAACTGAGACTGGGAAACTATTAATAAAATATTGTGAACGGATATTAAATCTTTGTGAGGAGACTTGTTTAGCATTAGATGAATTAAATACTCTACAATCAGGAGCATTAGTTATCGGAGCCAGTCAAACAACAGGTACTTATTTAATGCCACGCTTAATCGGTCTATTTAGACATAAATATCCTCAAATAGAAATCGAATTACAGGTACATTCCACAAGAAAAATTGCATGGGGAGTGGCTACTGGTCGCATTGATCTAGCAATTGTTGGTGGTGAAGTACCTCAAGAGCTTAAAAAAGATCTAGAATTAACGCCATATGCTGAAGATGAGCTTGCCCTTATTATTCCTACAGCACATCCATTTTCTTCTTTAAAATGTATTCAAAAGGAAGATTTATATCGATTACGTTTTATTGCTTTAAATACGCAATCAACCATCCGTAATGTTATTGAGAGTACTCTAACGCAAAACGGAATAGATAGTAGTTATTTTAAAATTGAAATGGAATTAAATTCGATCGAAGCAATTAAAAATGCTGTTCACTCGGGATTAGGTGCTGCTTTTGTTTCTGTTTCAGCAATCTCAAAAGAATTGGAACTAGGTATTCTGCATTGGGCAAAGATTGAAGGTATAACTATTAAAAGAACTTTATCGATTGTGGTTAATCCAAACCGGTATCATTCGAATGCAACTAAAATCTTTAAAGAAGAGATATTAGAAATGTTTCTTAATACATCTAAAGGAAATATAAATTGATCCGATAAAAGTCTTGACATTTAACCTCAGGCATTATAATATAATATATGTAAATAGTACTGCCCCCATCGTCTAGAGGCCTAGGACATTTCCCTTTCACGGAAGTAACGGGGATTCGAATTCCCCTGGGGGTACTAAAATAGGAAACTTGATCTAATCCCAGAATATTACAAGAAGCTAATTTACGTTTTAGCAAAAAAATATGACTATTAGGCATCATTAAAATTTTTAAACGGGCTTAGAGAATTCATTTTTTAAATAGAGCATTAAAACTGAACGTAATAATCAAAACCTTTCTTGAGAATTTACACAAAATATCCTTTACTCAACTCAGACTTAATAATAACGAAATTATTGTAAAACTAATAGGGTACCTTTTTCACCCTAATTAGAAAATTAGATTAACTTCTTTGCTTTGATAAGTGTAACTAAGAAACAAAAAACCACAATAAATAAGGCATTTACAATTATCGAGTTGTTATTTTTTCTTTTAACTGGGGTCTTATTATAATATATGCTAATATTCTAGCTTACTCTAACGAGTAGCGTTCATTTACTTTACAGGGTTTCCGAATTTTTAAAAAATTTCGGAAACCTGATTTTCTTTTGGTTCTAAACTTTTTTTATAAAGATGAACCCAGACCAGAATATGCGCCGAAGAAAAAAAGCGTTAATAAACCTAAAGCGGCAACACCGCCAACGGTAGCCACCATCCAAAGAGGTATTCTGCCGATATCACTCATATTGTTTAAATTAAAAAAAAGATATGTAAAGGGAACAAATTGTTCAACCGCTTTTTCTAGTTAAAGAAGTAACTTGAGAAAAGTACTGCTAAAACGAAGAATAAAAGTAAACCCCAGTACAGTGATGTACGGTTTAACTCTACAGGTTGTTTATTAGGGTTTGGTGCACTCATTATAAATCTCCTATCTCTGAATAAATTGCATTGATGTTATTGCACCAAGGAAAAATACCGTTGGTACTGCTAAAGCATGTATTGTAAGCCAACGAAAAGTAAAAATAGGGTATGCTACTGGCTGATTTGTATTTATCATTGAAATAAAACTTGTATTTTATAATCCTTTTGTTAAATCTTCCAGCTCTTGCTTTGCACTGAAACGATCGTTAACTAAAGGAATTTGCTGACGATCTTGAGTAAAGTACTCGTTAGGGCGTGGAGTACCAAAAGCATCATAAGCTAGTCCCGTACTAACGAAAAGGAAACCTGCAACGAAAAGTGCTGGGATAGTGATGCTGTGAATAATCCAATAACGAACACTAGTTAAAATATCCGTAAAAGGTCTTTCTCCTGTTGAACCACCTGACACAACTTATTCTCCTATTAATTATTTAAGTTAATCTGTTTTTTTTACTAGAGATCTAGTAAAAATTATTTTTAGATAAAATCAATCCATTCGAGTATTATAAAAACGAATTAACTAAATTTTACCAAATACTTTTTAAAAAGCTACTTGCTTAAATTATATAACCTATTTAGTACTTTTTACATGCTTTCATGCTAGAATTAATTTGAATTTTGTATATTTTTAAATTTAGTTTAAGATTGTGATTTATTTAATCCAATACTTGTAAAAGCGGGTAGGGGGAATCGAACCCCCATCATTAGCTTGGAAGGCTAAGGTTCTACCACTAAACTATACCCGCGTGGAAGAATCTAAAGTTCTTACAATTATTATACCTTAATGAATACGCGATGGGTAGTGTGCTTACTATTTATATTTACACCTTAATACAAAGGTGAATAAAATTTTAGCAATTTACCCAGTAATAAATAAATATAATCACCATGTCGGGTAAATTCAAATTGATATAGGTTTGAAAACGAAAAATAAGATCTTTAATCAATCTTCACAATCATATAAGTTAAATTTTAAAATTAGAACGTTGCTAAAATTAATACTTTGTAGTTCTAACCCGTATTAAAGTTAGAAATATGCTGGAATACGTAATTAGTACATTGCAAAACTCTCTCTAGTAGATTAGTATAAATATATAGCAGTACAGGTAGGTAGTAAGGCGATATGGCCAAGTGGTAAGGCAGTGGATTGCAAATCCTCTAT